>Ga0247734_1002250_pt1 | contig 12992 bp, 19 predicted proteins | sample UWRJL103311B2_FD_180933 | JGI IMG/M metagenome (GOLD analysis project Ga0247734, IMG submission 180933) | Plant litter microbial communities from Arlington Agricultural Research Station in Wisconsin, United States - UWRJ-L103-311B-2 | ecosystem: Environmental > Terrestrial > Plant litter >... | reverse complement strand
CTTCAGTAACCACTCATTCAATCTAATTTGTCCCAGGGAGGATCTACGGACCTTGGCCGTCTTCGATTGCAGTTGTTAGAGTCTGCTTTGTCTCGGGGTTGGTCGTCCTTATCCTTTTTACCCCTTATTAATTTGACTGATTTATACGTGCAGGATACCAGCTATCTGAAGAGCCACATTTTCTTTGGATAACAGAATTCCCTCTCTTCACAAGATCAGACGCCGACAAGGACTTCCTGGCCCATGGACGATGGAGCAGCTCTCATCACCCTTTCACGGCACCAATGTGGCAGGATATTGAAGCTATGTACGCAGGAAAAATCGAGGACGTCCGCGGGCAACATTATGACCTCGTCTTGAACGGGATGGAAATTGGTGGAGGCTCTGTTCGTGTACATGATGCACAAATGCAAGACTATATATTCTCTCAAGTATTACAGGTAGATTCATACTTCCACTTTGGTGACCTCTGGCTCAAAATCTACATGCGCAGCTTACCGAAGATGAAAAGATGCCGTTTGCACAACTCCTGCAAGCCTTGCGATGTGGCGCTCCACCTCATGGTGGCATCGCACTTGGTAGGTTTCATTACTTTCATTCAGCTATCAATCATTTATTCTTGCGCAGGTTTCGATCGCCTCATGTCCATTCTATGCAACACTAAGTCGATAAGGGATGTCATCGCGTTCCCGAAAACCAGCCTTGGCACCGACCCTCTGTTCAAGAGCCCAACGCCAGTACGACCCGAAGTCCTCAAAGAATACGGCATTAAGCCTCTACATTAGCATTTTATAATCAAATCACAATTCAACGTATTTCACAACTCCTGAAACGGGAAGATGTTGATACAGTCCAGTAAAACACGATAAACGATATGAAAGATTGTCCGCTTAACAAAGAGTATATAAAACAACATCTTCTGGGTGCAATTCATTACAGCTTGAAAGTGTCTAGGAAGGCATAGCTAGCGCAGTCCGTTCACTAACACTACTCGAGTCAGACTGAGCTGACGAATCAGTCGCTGGTGGTGATGAAGACGACTCGGATGATGCATAAGGTGATTGTCCGTACGAAAATGGAGACCAATTGAAGCTCTTTACACGTTTCTCTGGCTTCGTGCCACGAAGGGTATTGTTCCCATTCGTGGATGCAGAGTCCGCAGATCCTCCTGCCTTTCCAGGATTTCGTTCATCAATGGCACTCAAGACATTACGGAGCTTAGAATTGTCAGATTTCCGCTGCTGTCTTGGTGGACTGACCGCCTGATTCTGGCTTCGTCGAGATACAGAGGAGGGTGGAGAAGATGAAGAGGATGGTACGTCCGCCCATTCAGCTGAAGTCGCTTGAGCTGGGAAACTCTCGATCCACGAATTATCTCTGGATGAAGATGCCGAGGTGTCTGTTGACTCAGAGCTAGTGGCCTGATAAATTGGGGTAGGCTGTGTGTTGTTCAAGCTGCTGGTCGATGCAGACATGATAGACAACGGGGCAAGAATACTGAAAATTTGATCTTCAGCTTGCGGAGGACCGTAAGAGTCAAACGGATCAGGGACCGCTTGGAGCATTTGGTCAATGACTGGGTCAGACCTAGGAGAGAAGAAAGTAAGTATCAGATGGCGTGGGCTGATGATCATGCATACGTTTTTGCGGTAAACCTTTTACAATCATTCATGAGTATCGAGTCTCAGGGGCGTTCGAAGTGAGCACTAACCTCTCGAATACGTCCATTTCAGACCGGACAACAATGGAAGTCTGCGAGTTGAATTAAGGATTATGAGAAATAATCCGAATGAAGTGAGCATACCTTTCCAGATACAACATTCCAGACTTCGCTCTCATGCTCAATAATCTCCTGGTAATGATTGGACTTGAGCTCATCAAGCTCATCCACCTGCCGTTGAAGAACAGTGAGGGCATCTCTAAAGCTTTGGAGATCTAGGGCGCAAGTTGTAGTGTCAACAGACAAATATAGCTTATAATACTCACTGCGTTCTCTCTTATTCATATTGCGCAGTTCCGTCTCCCTGATGATACGACTCTTCTCTTTCAGAGCCTTCTCATAAGCTGCTGAGCGGTCCTGATGAAATAGGAAATCAGCATCGCGAAGGTTGAACATCTCAACTCGCAAAGACTAACATTGACTATAGTGCGGTATGTCTCCAAGTGTTGTAGAAGGGGCTTCTCAAAGTTTTTGTCCAAGGTTTCGGCCTATCAAATGTTAGATAAGCTAGCGCTCGATATGAAGGGTACAGTACTCACTAAAACGTGCCAGTGGTTTCCGATAAGGTGGTGAAGACCTGAGGCTGCCTGCAGCTTTCGTACACTCTCATATGCAGGACCTTTCAATCTGAAATTTCTTTATGTGAGAGGGCAGCAGAATCATCTCATTAGCGTGAGGCTTACGCAGCGCAGGACTCGAATGCATCGGCCAGGTCCGAGGTTGCCTTTTGGTAGTCAGTACATCCGCTCCAACAGCTTAGAAACGCCTTCACTTTACCTGTGACATAGTCATTAGAGCCGTCCTGTAGGATGCGCATGTAGACATCAACTGTGTTCAGAAAAGATCTGAGTATGGCGAGGTTTGCTGCGCTCGAGTTAGCTAACTATTTACCTGCTCGTATGCTTGCAAACTGCTCCTGAGATTCTGCCTAGTGATAATAGGACCGTCGAAGTTAAGGTCGGTTACATGGCTAGCATCGGAAAACGTTGGAGATGGACTGCGCCGTTGACCAAATGCAAGAGAGCGCAGAGAACGAGTGCGAGTGCGGCCAGGCGCCATGAGAGAAAAGGTGAAGAGTGCGCTTCTCGCCCAAAACGGGGTTTGATGCGCCTCGAGCTTGGAGCCTTCAAGCGTACCACGAGGCCTCACAATTATTATTCTTATGTAGATATCGAGTTCTTGGTCTCACAGGAATGTATTCAGGTTGAATTCAAAGATTAATGGGCCTGTAACAGCAATAACTAATTGTACTGTAAAGGAGTGGCCAGTCGAAATTTGGACACCTGCAAACAGAAAGAATCAGTACTGAGCACAACACCAGTGTCCAGACAAAAACGCGTACGAAAATTGGCCTGCTATTTTCGACTCTTCCCCGCCCCTCCAGCAATAGCGCTCATCTTCTCTGGCGACTCTCTCAGGTAGAACAGCTTCGCCCTCTTCATACGACCATTTGGTGGCTTCTGGATGACTTTGATATCTTTTATGCCTGGGGAGTTGGCAAACAGCTGCATCTCTACACCGGTACGCTGGATAACGTTGCGCAAGACGAAGGAGGTGTCTGGGCCGCGTCGTCGGATGGCGAGAAGAACACCAGTAAATGTACCAGGCGCGTGGTCCATGGTGACTGTGAGCACAGAACCTGGCCATAATCGGTCGGGAGAGCTTCTGGAGAACAGCTTCCTAAGTAGCGTCTGCTTCTCTGGTGTCGGAAGTGTCTTTTGAAGGTGGGCCATTATGCCTTTGCCCTTTCGAAGGCCTGCAGGTGTCGCTTTGTATGGCTCTGGTAGAATTATGGCGCTCTTTGAGAATGGATAGGATTTGGGGGTGCTAGTGCTTGCATTGGGAGCAGCAGTGGCCATGCATCGGCGCCCAATAGTGGTTATTTGAGTGAGTGTCTTCATGGTCAAGAGCAAGCCTGATTTAGGCACATATTGACGAAGTCTTGTTCTGGCATTTCAAGCGCTCTGCCTATTTACGCTATTTCTTTTCATGTCACGGTTCTGAAACCAATGCATATTTCGTGAACATAGGCAAAACAATAATTAAACACGCGCAATGACACAAATAGTATACTAGAATGTTCGGAGTACGAAGTACATAGCGGTTTGCATTTAGAAGCCTCGACCTCGACCCCTGCGAATATTGGGTCAGTCAGACGCAGAATATCGAGAAAAATATGGGACAGACAGACCTTCCTCGAGGCCGGGAATATGGGCTGAAGCCTCGGTACCCTCCTCTGTATCCGCCGCGATAGCCTCCTCGTCCACGACCACCTCGATTGAAACCCGGAATGTTGGTACGTTTTGCTGTTACCTAGGAAGTTTTGAATACCATGGCCAGTAAAGAGCTTATGTGGAACCCACCTTCAGTAGACGACCTTTGAACAACGAGTTATCCATGGTCAGTGCTGCGTCTATGTGTTCTGGTTCTGCAAATTCTACGTATGCAAAACTTTTGTTTGCAGCATAAGTCAAAGGCGTGTATGCTGGAGAGGACGAGACATACCCTTTTGGATGGCCTGTGAACTTGTCGCACAGTATTGTAACACGGTTAATTGTTCCACACGCCTGGAAATGCCCTTGAATTTCTTCCGGCGTGGCAGCGTAATCAACCTGAGTTTACATTTCAGTGTCATAGCCAATAGCATGAAGGCGGTATGCGTACATTTCCGACGTAGACACTCCGGCTATCTGCAAGTGTCTTGTCTTCGTCTGTGTCCATGGCTCCTCCGTCTGCCGAGTTACTCTCTTGTTCTGCAGCAGCTTGCATTTCACGCAATTTGTTAGCCTCAGCTTCCATCTCAGCAACGCGTTGCTTCATCGCGAGAATTTCCTGGACAGGTTACACGAGCAGTAAGCGAAGGGAATTTGGTGAGAGAATACGCCAAAAAAACTTACTTTGGTCTCATCCTCAGCATCATCTACTGTGGCATCTTCCTCAGTAGGTACAGTCGCCGTCGGTTCAGTGGCAACAGGAGGCGCAACGTCAGCCATTGTCACAGCGTTTTGGTGGGAGGTAATGGTGGTCGAAAAGAGAGTTGATGTGGGTCCCTGCTTGGCAAGAGTGTATCTTCAGATGTCACGCGCAGGCAATGTAAATGAATTTGTATCGAATGTGTGGCTACAGAGTTCTCTTGCTAATCTACTATCTACTTCAACGGAAAACATTCTTGTAAATCTCATTTCCTGTGCTGTGCTCTCGGCACAGTCACTCGCGAAAGATGCATGCTCGGTGGTAAGAGTCGCCGGCACGTGGTATTAGCTGATAACTGTCTCTTGTTCTACTACCACCATCTTACTTTCGCTCAGCTAACAGGATATGGCTGCAGGCGAAGGCTCATCCCACGGAAATCAGGATAAAGGCAAACACGGCACAAACCAACCGCTTACAGATCCATCGAATGCAGAGAAATTGACCGTCCGCCGTCGTGTACGTTCGATATCTCTATATCTCAGTCTCTGGGCTTCATTGATTTCGCCTTTTCTTCATTTATAGGTCTGGCGCGCATGCGAGTCTTGCAGGTGCGCAATCTGCACTACATTGAACTACTTTGGTTGACTGACTGTCTTGGGACGTCACAGACGTAAGAAGATCAAGTGCGACGGAGTAGAGCCTACTTGCTCTCAATGCACTACATCAGGATCCCAGTGTAACTGGCTCCAAACCAAGGACAGAGCCGCACTTAGCAGACAGTGAGCATAAAAAACCTAAGGATTCAACAGTTGGATTAAGACTTGTTCTTCAGTTATGTTCAGGAACTGGAAGCCAGATTGCTTCACATGGAGAATCTGTTCACGCAGGTGGCACCAGTCTTAGAACAAATGGGCCAAACACCCAATGGGATCTCCATTCAGCCACGTTCGGACACCTCGACACCATCCGCGGCTAACTTTCGCCCAATTGCGCCCCGACAGTCCCCACTCCCGACGAACAATCGAGCAGGCGGCCCCATCAAGATTGAGGAGGATGTCAGCGACATCTTTGGACAGTTGGCCTTGGATGAATATGGACATATGCGGTGGATTGGAGGCTCTTCGACGATGTCGCTTATCCAATCTTTCCGCAACATAACATCCTCTCCGTTGCATCGAATCTCTCCAATGGAGGAGGATCCACTGGCACCAGGACCCAGCGTTAACAAACTTTATTTCCCAGCATCAGTTTTCTTCGGCAAAGTCCGCGCTCTACCAGGGCCCGAGGAGGTGGAATATCCACCAAGAGATTTGGCGGACAAACTTGTATGTATTTGATAGCAATCGTTCTTCCGCGTCTTACCGAGGCAACGACAGGTGGAAGCGTACTTCGCCCGATTTCATTTCCTCATGCCCATTATCGACAAGCCGTCGTTTTTGAAGCAATATGTTCACATAATGGAGAGCATCCACGATCAAGTCACAGCTCGCAATGAGACTGCTTTCATCTCATTAGTGTTTGCTGTGTTCGCTTGTGCGGTACCTCTGATAGATGACCCACGGCTCAATATTAGTGACCGACTAGACGATGGTGGGATGGGCATGGTCTATTATGAGCGGTACGATATGATCCCGTTGGATGCAATCCCTACTAACTTACCATTATCTAACCCAGAGCCTTGATACTACAATACATTAGCCACGCCAGAATCCAGCCCGCGCATGTTCAATGCTTCACGCTCCTATCCTCTTATCTCTGTTCAGTCAATTGCCTCCCACAGGCTTGGATTCTGATCGGACAAGCGGTACGGACGGCCCAAGATCTTGGACTTCATGTAAGGGCTTTGCAGCATCGTTTATGCTTTCTTTGCTTTGCTCAACCCATTCCTCAGCGTTCACCTAAACGGCTTGCTATCACGCCGATAGAGAAAGAAACCAGGCGTAAAACTTGGTGGGGTGTTTATACCCTCGATCGCATGTTGGCTCTTGCTCTTGGCCGTCCACTAGGTGTAAACGATAACGATTGTGACGTGGAGCTGCCGGTAGATGTGGACGACCAAGACCTTACTGAGTATTTCAGCGGAGCTACTCTGCAATCAAAGCAGCCGTTGATGAACGGGTTTATACTGTTGATCCAGCTCTATGAGATAGCAGGCAGGGTACAACGGGAAGTATATGCTCTGGACAAATGCCGAGATAACCTGGAGCCTGAGAAGAAAGCAGAGCTCCATGCTACAGTGGAGTCACTTGACGGAGAACTGACGAAATGGTGCGACGATCTTCCAGAAGTATACAAGTCTGCATCGCAGACTAACGAACAAGTCTCAATGGGGGCTGTCTTATGGGGCCACTGCTACTCGGTACTGACCAGTTTGCATCGAAATCTGGTACCAGTGAAGAAAGGCCAGCCTCTCACTCCGAAATCTACAGCAAAGGCTGTTTCGTCTGCTCGTTCGTGTATTCGTCTGGCTCCTTCTATGAAGAATGTTGTGCCACCTTCCCACCACCTCGCTTTCTTCATTCAACATCTCTTTAGTTCAGCCGTCATATTGCTGCTGTACGCCATGCATTGCGGTGATGATCGTGCGGCTGCAGCTGCAATGGATGAAGCCCGGAGCACCCTCTCAGCTATTGAATCATGGGAGGGACAATGGCCTGGCGCGCGAAAGTGCAAGGAGTTGCTGGTAGAGCTTACAGAGACGGCTAGCGCAGCAATCGCAAGAGGTTCAGCTGCTACAGTATCTGACTCCAATGAAGCCTCTGCAAACACTTCCCAGGGAAGAAGGAGGTCTATCAGTATTGTGACCCCTACAGCTAACGCTGTCTCTAATCGAGCTATCAAAGGTAGAACATCGAGACGGAATCCTTCTCGAGACCCTGGAGCTCCTTCATCAAGGCGGATGGCAGCAGTCTCGCCATATCGTGTTCCTGGTAAGTGTTCGGTCTCAGCCCTGTACGAAGTTCGATAGTACTTACAAACTATCAGATGGAAGCAGGGCGCGCTCTGCCTCTCGTCGGCGAGGTCATGATGATAATGAGGTTAATGCACCTTTGTCGCCATACTACCAGAGCTTCCCTAGCCCACCATCCCAAGTTCGTGCCACACACTCTGCCAGCAGCTCTCACAGCTCTCCCGCATCTGGCACCATGTCTTCACCTGCTGCAACTCAAGTCAGCCCCAGAGCTCCAACCTTCTCTCTCGGCTCCCCAACTACGCAACCGAATACACTTTCATCTCCTACGAATGCCACGTTCGACTATGATTTCGCCAATATAGCTCAGGGATCATCCATGAGTGGCCAATGGGACAATAGTGGCATGGATAGTGGTGGTGACAACATGAACATATACAACGACAACAACTACGGTAACAGCTTCGGGATGGACGACCAACACAGTAGTGCTTACCCATCTGCAAGACTGGATTCGTTGTATCCTGGGTTTAATGGGTTCACCAGTACTTCTGATGCGGGAGGTGGGTTCACCGCTCCTGGCCTTCCTTTCCGTGGGTTGGACTTTATCAAGAACTATAACACCAACGAGCCAGCGAACTATTCAATCACTGACCCAGACCTGTGGCAGCAAGGTTATGATCCCACTTCGTTTGAATATGGACCAGACGTTCCCTTTTCCCTCGGAGACGTGAACTTGACGGACGATAGCAATTCCAATGCTCATTAAATATTTTTCCTCCTCGCTTTCATCTTGCATATTAAGCCTATCATTATGCCCTACCCCTCTTTCTTCTGATACATGTACCATTTGCTTCAACGCTTGTATGATAATAGTAATAATGTGTTATGCATTTCTGGTCATCTGCCTGCAAAGCCTTGCGCGGGTTGTAGATAGCCGCCAACCGAACCCGGTCGTTATCCCCCCGGAATCTGGGGTAAAGCGTTTATAACTTGCGCACTCCTCTCTTTCACCAACCACCATCTACTAGCAATGACTTCACATCCTATTGTCGCTTTGACCTCTGAGGCCTCTTGGGCCATGGTAAGCTGCTCAAACATTCATTGCATGCAGCTTGAACTTAGTTTACTTCCAATAGGTCGAGGACAAGTTCTCACCGTATGCGAAGGAGACCCTTGCCAAACTTGTGTCTTTTTACGAGGTACGTTCTCTATGGTTTTAACTTCGAAAGGCTACTCATCGCTTGGTTCAGAATGAAATTCTACCTGCAGTACAGGTTGCGCATGCCCAGCTGCCGACCGATCCAGAGACGCGTTGGAAGACCGTAATACCGGTAATCGAAGAGCTCAAAGTCGAAGCGAAGAAACGAGGTCTATGGAACCTTTTCCTCAGCAAAGCCCACTATCCTGAGCACGGTGTTCCTCTCACCAATCTCGAGGTGTGTCTGTACCACCTTTTCTTTTACCCGAATGTATTGTTAAGATGTTTGTATCAGTATGCAGTCATGGCTGAGGTATTGGGTCGCTCTGGACATGTCGCACCTCAAGCAGTCAATTGCTCTGCGCCTGATACCGGGAACATGGAAGTCCTCGCGCGTTATGGCAATGCAGAGCAACAAAAGGAATGGCTTCTTCCCCTCTTGAACGGCGAAATTAGGTGAGTGCTTCCCACCGAGTACCTAGATTATGCTCACTGAGTACTACAGATCTGCCTTCTCGATGACTGAGCGCTTCGGTACGTTCGCGTTCTCGTCGGGCTTTCTTCATGTCTGCTTATACCATGGCAGTGGCATCCTCTGATGCAACAAACATCCAAACGAGGATTCATCAAGAGGGAAATGACATCGTAATCAACGGACACAAGTGGTGAGTGAATCAGGACGCTAGTGGTGGCTTTTATTATTTATTATGAGATCCAGGTATATTAGCGGCGCCGGTGACCCTCGATGCAAAGTGCACCTTGTCATGGGGAAGAGCGACCCAGAAAATAAGAATGCTTACAAGCAGCAAAGTGTGGTTATAGTCCCAGCCAATGCTCCAGGCGTCACAGTTGTCCGGCAGATGAAGGTCTTAGGATACGATGATGCTCCCGAAGGACATTGCGAAGTTATTTACGACAATGTGCGAGTCCCGATAGGAAACATGGTGTTAGGATGGGGTCGAGGATTCGAGGTAAATTGTTTCCTTTACTGTCATCGGGCTATACTCAACGAATACTAGATCATCCAAGGACGACTCGGGTGAGCGAACATGACTATGATCTTGCCTCTCTGGCGCTGATACAAGCTCACTAGACCTGGACGTATTCATCATTGCATGCGTTCGATTGGAGCCGCACAAGCTGCATTAGACCTCATGCTTATACGTGTGACTGATCCTTCTCGCAAAACTTTTGGAAAGTTCTTGTATGAACATGGTGGGCTGCATAGTGTATTTCAGTGGTTCCTGGCTAACACTCAAGAAAGGCACCGTTATTTCTGATATTGCGAAGTCACGAGCGGAGATTGAGAGTGCTCGAATGCTTGTTTACAGTGCTGCCCTCCAGATAGATAGACATATGGCGAAGGTGAGTCTAGTTGATTTTATTGAAAGCCATGTCTAATCAACCCCCAATGCATAGGGAGCGTTGAAAGAAATTGGAATGGCCAAGGTTAGCATTTTTTAAACCCCCGAGGAATGTTAGCTGACCCATCCTAGTTCGTGGTTCCCTCCATGGCACTGGAAGTAGTGGACCGTGCAATGCAAGCCTTCGGGGCGGAGGGAATTTCTCAGGATCAGGTGCTCGCAAGCACTTGGGCAGGTCTCCGGACGCTGAGGATAGCAGATGTACGTGATTGCTATTCTCCATTAGAACGAACTTTTAAAGAAGGCACATTCATAGGGACCAGACGCTGTGAGTGGTATCTCCCGACAATATAGCCTGTGACGCTGACCGTTTTCACAGGTACACATCCAACAAGTCGGACAGAGAGAGTTGCGAAGGGCACCAGAGCTCGCCAGGAAAGCGGAGGAGATCAAGAGGAAAGAAAAACTGCTGTTCGAAAAGGCTGGATTGAAAGCCCATCTATAAGCTCATCGCCTGTATTCCTGCATAAAAAGACGTAGATTATTATGGATATTGTATACGAATTAACAGCAAGCCTGTAAAAATATTCAGCATTCGGATATCTCTTATAGTAATGAAAGAGGGACACACCTAAGAAGACTGTTTATGGTCAGATGGACGTTCCTGTAGCCCCTCATCTTTCTGAGCATCCGTCTTGCTCTCCTTAAGCACTTCCAGACCAGGCATTGTCCTAACGACCTGTTTCACCGTGCTATCATTGCCTCTTGAGTTGCGAACCACGCTGCTCTTATCCACGCCATACATGGCCTCAGCAACCCTCTGTTCTCTTCTCGCCAGCATCGCACTCCAAGGCCTCAGTGAAGTGCCAGACGTCTGAGTGGTAGCTTCCAGTTCCCAGTCACTGAGCCGGGGGTTTTCCACCTGCCTCGCCCGCGTCTCCCTGTATACAGACGTCGTAGGCATCGTCCTTTTGCCTGTTGGAATGGCTAAAGAATGGTCTTTGGCGAAAACTTGGTCTATACGGTCGGAGAGGTTCTCTGGTGTGATAAACGTTTCGGACTGGTGGTATAGAGATATAAGTGCCCGCATTTTGTCGTCGGTAAGTTTGGAGGGGTCTGGCTTCTTGGAAGCACTGGTAGAGGCATGACGCCTCAGGACGCGCACGACAGAGGACATGGCAGCAGGAGACAGAAATGAATTCAGCGGCAGATGCCGGCCTTCAAGAGGGACATGCATCCACGTGAACGAACTGACTGAGGGGAATCCTGTTTGGAATTTTTGGCTAAAAGTACAGTATGAATTTATTTCTACCTACTATGCAACGCGAAGGAACTATAAAGTATGTGTGGGAAACGTTCGCGAAAAGATGAGAGCATACAGAACTATACGTGTGGATTCTGGTCCAGAGCTGATCGCCTCGCCATAAAAAGCATTAAATTTAGGTAGAGGATGATCATCGCTCATCTAAAGGCAAGTCGTCAGGACCAGTATTCGAAATTCAAGAGGATACGTACCAAAGCTAGTCGTCTATTTCGGTGAAGCCAAAGCCTTTCCGTCTTGCATGAGCATATCTTCCCGCGGTTTTGCCAGCATCCTCAAGCTCATCCTCTGTTGTGCCTTCTTCCCCGCTCTCTGCTCCACTGACGTTACCGCTGGATGCGCCTCCTCGTCCGGTTATCGCTCCAACACTTTCCCCACCACTGAATGTGAAGCCCTTGAAGTTCTCCTGCATGCTGTGTGACAAGACGCTCTCACTATCAGCTCCTGGTCCTGCTTTCCCTTGTTTTGCAGTACCGTTCTTCTTCCCCGTTATACTAATGCCTCCCACTCGTCCATTATTTCCGCTCTCCTTCCGCGACAAGGAACCAATCTTCGTAATACTACGACCTGACGAGCTGCGGCTCAGCGATCCCCCCTTGTCGCTTCCAAGGGGTCCATTGTGGGGCTTCTCCAAATTCGCGCTGAGACTGCCTGCCACCCATTCTTCTGAAGGATCTGCATCATCTAACCACTCTCCTCCCTCGTCATCAGAGTCCAAACCGAACCCTGACACCAGCTGGCCGATATCACTCTCGTCAGACTCCACGGAAGGTTTGAATGGAGGTGTGACCTGTTTCCTCGCTAGTGCATCCCAGTCTACGTCCCGGAAAAATGGGTGCTCTTTAAGCTCAGCGGCATCTCGCAGAGCTCCTAGACGATGTTTGGGGTTGCGGTTCAACAACCCCTTAACGAACATCTTCCCGTCTTCATTGATGACACCTTTAGGGAAGCGGATCTTGCCAAAGCAGATGTTCTTGTACATCTGTTGCGTGTCTTCAGCGTAAAATGGGCTCCATCCGCAGCACATCTCGAATAATAGAACGCCCAGACTCCAGAAATCGACGACTTTGCCGTAACCATGTTCATCCAGAAGGATTTCCGGAGCGAGATATTCCGTCGTTCCACAAAATGTGGTCGTCAACTCGTTTGAGGGTAGATCTGGCTTGGAAAGACCAAAATCGCACAATGCAATGTGACCTGTGGCGTCGAGGAGAATATTTTCAGGTTTTAAATCACTGAAGGTCATCGCATCAGTCGCATGACACATCAAATATAGGTGACGGCAAAACTTACCGATATACGATGTCGTATTTGTGGAGATGCTCCAATGCAAGGACGAGTTCGCTGATGTAGAACCGCGCACGCTCCTCTGTGAATCGTGTCTCTTTCTGTAGATGCCAGAAAAGTTCACCTCCACTCTTGAAGTCTGTAACAAGGTACAGATCCCTGTCGGTTTGGAAGCTGAACTTCAAGCCAACGAGGAATGCACAGGAAAGACTGCGTTGTAAAATCTTTCGTTCACCAATAGTGTGAGCAACCTCCTTCTTGGCAACGATCTCCTT
>Ga0247734_1002249_pt1 | contig 13000 bp, 10 predicted proteins | sample UWRJL103311B2_FD_180933 | JGI IMG/M metagenome (GOLD analysis project Ga0247734, IMG submission 180933) | Plant litter microbial communities from Arlington Agricultural Research Station in Wisconsin, United States - UWRJ-L103-311B-2 | ecosystem: Environmental > Terrestrial > Plant litter >... | reverse complement strand
CAGCTTCTCCGTGATCCTTTGATGCCGTCAACGTCCATCGACTTGCAGGTCTATCACCTCGCCGCCGTGGCGCGCGGCAAGCTCTTGCACGAGGCTTCGCGGGCAGACTATAATCTGCACCAGCTCATCCAGCATGCAACGCTGCTTGACAAGCTACTCGACGACATGAAGGTGCTCGAGCTGGACTCGGACGAGGACCAGGAGGACCAGGACCAGCCGGCGCCGGCGCCAGGGAGCAGCAGTGCGGAAGGATATGGCGGTGATGATGGCAGCAAGAACATCCTGCCGGAAGTGGTCTTGTACCACGCAATGCTGCATGGTTCTACGAAACAGGTTGTCCTTATGGATGGGAAGGGCGAGGATGCCACGGATGAGGAGAAACATGGTCCATCGCATCCATCCATAGAGCTGCACCACACCGCTCCAACGACTTAAGCGTCCGTGTCCGCGTCCGCGTCCGCGTCCGCGTCGGGCTCGAAACATCTGATGCATTTCCACCACCGAGCTAAAGAAGGAGCATCGCAAAGCTAGAGTGGGCTGTAGTCACGGGTTGTAGTCATGCTGGCGGAGTCTCGAAAACGATAACCTGTAGATGGCAACCTAAGAAGGTGGAAGGAAGGGAAGGGGAGTGTGGGTCAGATATTGCACCACACTACTTCACTCACATGGGAACCCCCCCTTTTTTTGGGCATGACGAGTTGTTTCATAGCGGGTCGTTGTTTAAGGATGAAGGGGTAGTGCTTGAATGCCGCTTGAAGGGGGGGAGGGGGGAGAAAAGAAAAGAGAAATCATCCCCACAAGGGACCGGTTGTTGATGGATGCATGCCCAGCTTAGCTTTGTGGTGAATATTATGAGAAGCACCCGTGGAGGAGTTCTCTGGATCCTGGAGAGAGAGAGATGGAGGAAGAGATGGAGGAAGAGATGAAGGGAGATTCATTCTCTAGTGAGTGTGTACCACGAGGAGTGGCTGGAGGCGAGTTATAGTTTCTAGATGGTAGATGGGAAGATATTGTAAAATACCACTCACGGGTGGAGTTGATTGATTGATATTAGCAGAGAATATGTAGTTTATATATATATCGGAAACATACATTACTTATTAACATACTGTAACAAACAATGGATTAACAAGAGAGAAGAGCAAACGAGATCAGGCAGTTCATGATGTATATAGATATATATTTAAACGAGTTCTCTTCTGCCTGTCCGCTACTCAACCTCCCATGCTGATGAGTTAGGTAAGCTAGTCTCAAGCAAGCTAAGCTAAGCGATATATGGTTTGGTTTTCTTTTAGCGTTGTTCTTTTCATGACCTTCGATTCAGCTTACCTAAGCCATCCTTTGCTCTAGAGAAGATGTTGACAATCCTTCTTTCAGGGATACTGGTGTAGTATAAAAAGCCAAGTTGAAGCAGTCTTCGGGGCACGCGAGCCACTGGATTTCTGCAATACCCGGTGATGTATTATAATGGTGGAAATCTTTTTTGGGGGTGCCGGGAAAGTCTGGAGAGGAGAGGAGAGGTTTTAAATATAGTAAGTGGTATATACATATATATATATATGTATGGATATATATAGGGTGTAGAAATGATGTTTTGATTTGGTGGGGATGTTATGATAGAGGATTCTAAATATAAAGATGTTGCACGATATGGTATCGCTGATGCGAACACCCCCCACAGACAGTGTGGTCGGTGGTGGTAGGTATATATCTTCATGGCGTCGGGCTCCCTCAATGGCATGGCATGGCGTGTAGGTGATCTGTGATTTTGCGCTTATCGGTAGCAGGCGAGGCCGGGCAGGAGAAGTTGAGTGGTAATTATATGATTTTAGATCGAGGGGGAGGAGCGAACGTCTGGGATTATTGATCAACCATTTCTTCTTTTGTCTTTTGCTATTTCACAGCTTTTACAATATAGAGCCAATGGGGATTTGGGTTTTGTTTGATCCTATTAAATAGAAGAAAAAACCCCTTTATTGCCCGTAAAGACCCTATGAGGGTTATGACGAGTCAATAACCAATCATTCTTTTCACCCCTTTAGCCAATATCACGAGTTGAGTTTTCTGGTTTTTTTAAAAAAAAAATGATATCATATAGGTTGGTATGGTTTTTGAACGCCGAAAAAGAAACGCCAAGGCCGAGTTTCCTCGCCTGTAAAGGGGCGGAGAGCAACGCCGATAATTTGTAGCATAAAAGGGAAGCTATATCGCCTCCCAATTCAGGAAACACAAACACCTACTCACTTCATTTTTCACGGTTCATAGTACACTATATAGTGCATGCAACCCTCCTTTTTTACCTTTTCTTTTACTTGACCCCACAAAATGCGTATTCTTCTGTTTGGAGCGACGGGAAATCTTGGTAGGTTTTTCTTTTTGAGGGGGGGGAGGAGGAATGACTTTCTTTGCCCATGGAAGGGATTGGGAGAGTTCGATGGGTTTCGATAACTTTTCCAATACCCACGCTGGATGATATATCTATATCCCATGTCCCTAAGGCAGAGAAGTTGAAGAGTTGAAAAGAGGAAACTATGGATTTCTACTAAGTCTCAAATTCAAACCAACTGTAGCCAGCAGATAGCTAATTCATGTTTTTGATACCCCAGGGAGGCGTTGCGTGCCCGCTTTACTCGCATATAATCATGACTTGGTTTTATATGTGCGATATCCATCCAAGTTGGAAACACTCTTTTCGTCTGCCGTGCTGGAACGTGTGAAGGTGACGGTGGGCGATGCAACGGATCCCGCAGGCATCAAACAGGCGTTGCTTGACTATGACATCGAAGGGATTGTCAACGTGGCCGGCAATCAAGTGTTGCCGTGGAAAGAACCGCTTCTGCCCAAGATCGCAAAGGCGGTATCCAGTGCAGCTGTTGCCGTCGGCCACGAGAGACACGAACCGCTACGTCTCTGGCTGGTTTCAGGTATTAATGTCTTGCAGTACCCAGGCACCGGGTACCTTTTGGACAATTAGTAAGGTTGCTCTTTTCATAATAATAATACCCCTTCCGGAATATCAACAACCATTTAATTGTTCTTCAATTGCTGCCGAGCTAACACATGCTCAAACAGCCTACCAATTAGTGCCCATACTGCCACGAAAGATGTGATTGAACGTATACCTCTTCAGGACTTGAGGTGGTCACTTATCTGCGTGGCAATGATGAATCCCACAGATCCCAAGCAAACCGTGTTTGGCCTCTTGGAGGAACCAAGAGGTCACAATTTGCTAGTGCAGCATACCTCTCCGCCGGCATGGGAAAACACCTGGCTCTTCAAAATCCCGTGGATCGGGCCGATTTTGAATCTCTGTGTATTGATATTCGGGAAATATAATACAAAATACGAGGATGTTGCAGACCTATTAGCTGGAGACTTAGCAAGCGGAAGTAGTGAGTGGGTGGGAAAGAAGGTTGGAATGAGGGATAAGGATAAAGTGAAGGCTGTATAGTGTTCTGTTCTTTTCTACAGCGGTTGAGTTTGGTTTCTCTGCCGAAACAGATGTGATGAAGCTTTTTGATACCGGTAATACCCAACGGCCGACTTGGCTGAAGTGTTATATCGCGTAGCAGGCGCAAGGCCTGTCCACTTCTGTCCATAAATCGTATTTGATGTCTTGTGCATACTGCAAGCCGTCTCGGATGTGAATGATCCTTATTAATACGGCAAAGTTATGACAATGAGATATGCAAGTGCCAATATACTACTTCCCTATAACGGCACTCGCCTGTATCCTTTGTAATATAAAAAGAGGTGCAAGATTCCCGATCCAGTATCAAGATGCTTGATGTTGCAATCCAGGCGAACCAATGGATGCTTTACCTTATATGAAACAGGAACATTCCGTTCGTTACTAACGGCCGTCATCCATAGGCCAGCCCAGGCATATTTAATACTCGGACTTGGTAGATTAAACTGCCCATGACCTTGGCACTTTGTGTCCGATATCAGTTTTTAATCTCCCCAAGATATACCTCATCTCATCTCATCTCATCGCCCAGTGCAACCGTAACCGTGACCGTGACCGTAACCGCAACCACAACCGCTCCCCTTCTCCTCCTTCTGTGGCTGAAACAACCAGCCTCCCCTTGGGGGAGGAGACCCGGGTGCAAATCCGTGAATAATTGATCCGAAGTGTGGCTGTTGTACATTTCGGGCGCCGTGCCTGTTTTGGCCGGCACGAAAAGGGAGGGAGATCCTGATTAATCTACTATACAAGTTTTGTTTTGGGAGGGTATGATGAAGTAATCCAAAATCCCACGCGGTTAAACGGCTGGTAGCAACTGTCCTTTCGCGCATTCGGTGATGAAGGTCCAAACAGCCGCGCCTGTGCTACTTGGAAGAAAAACAATTACCGTGTTGAAACCGAACCGAACTGGCCCTGAGTATTAATGAGTAAGAGTTTGGAGGCTGATTTCCCAAATCTTAAACGGACTACACATGCACACTGCAGTCCCGTACATGAGATTCCCTCAAAGGTGCTTGCTTCTTCGGCTGTAAACCGGGTTTTCTTTATCGTGGGAATTCAACAAAAGTATGCGGGTGGATTATTTTCATCGTGCCGCTACGCTACAGTACGAAGCCCCCCGAGGGACGGACGACGTACAGTAGATGTGGATTAGCTGCTGGCCTTGCATTGGAGATTGCCTGCTGCATATCGGAGGTGTGAAAATTTTGTGCTGTGATGGGTGGATGGACGCGACGACCAAGCTCCACAACGGCGGTCTCCTCAAATTTCCAACTTTGATTGCACTCCCTCATCTCCTAAATACGGTACAGTACGGGAAGTACAGTATATTATGGCTGCTGCTATCTCACTACCGCATTGAGTGCGATTCTCTAGATCGTTGATGCGTCCCCTGTCGAGAACGAGATTAACCGCAAAACAAATTGGCCCCCAGTTATGGGCTACGACAGTACCACACCACATACTTATTTCCATGTGGAAAGAGGGATGATCATGACTTGCCTGAAACTGTCGTGCCCATACCCTCCCCAGCTATAGTGCGGCTCTTAAGTTCAAGGTTCACAATGCTGGTTTCGTTCAAATTAGGCCGTGTACTGGCTGGACCAGAGCGGGTAATATCCACTTCTGGATGACATGGGATGTTATGTTCAATTGTTTACTTTTTATGTTAGTGCAGGAGAAGCCATGGAAATATGGAGAATTCAAATATATAAACATGGTTGTTTGATCGAATCAGCATTGTTCGAATGTTCTTAATCTCGCTCTCCCGATTTGGCCTGAGCTTGCTTGTATTGTTCTGCAGTTCCTCCATCTTCCCTTCGGAAGGAACATGCGTGATATATATGTACAAAAGCTGCCTCCAGCTCTTTAAGGCCAGTGAAATCCGACCTATCCCTATGTGCGCATGCTGAAAAAGTCAAATATGACTTAAAACCAGACAATAGCACCCCAGCGTCTAGCCACAAGAATTTAACCCTGTATAATACAGTCTTTTCCACCAGTAGAAAAGGAAGAATATATGTACATGTGTACAAAGAGCACAGCCGCTTTTCAGCAGCTTGTGATTGGAAGGTAATGGAAATCGCAATAAATGGGTATCTTCAACTCATCAATATTCAAATGAATATGATGAAATAGGACGCGAGGCGTCGGCAGACTCCCGATTATGGCTGAATAGAATGGAATGAAATGTAATCAAACATAGTGTTTGGGGGGCCATGGTCGTTTGTTTCGTTGTCCTGGCACGCAAATTTGCTTCCGCCGTATACAACTATGAACCTGCCCCAATGGGGAACGCCAAGAACCTTTTCTGAAACTCCTCTAATTCCTTGAATCATCTCGCTTGATCATTTTTGTTCGTCGTGAATCTTCCCCATCCGGTGATATTCGTCCTTCGTCGTGTCTCATTTCCGGCCCGGCCGAGTACTGAGGGGATTGCTGCGTCGGCAATGGTTGTCGAGATTGGGGTCGTGTGTCACACTGCTCTAAAAGTGAGGAAACAGAATGCGCTGAGCTTCGCTGGGGTTCTGTAGGTATCGACTGACCCTGCTCAGGGTATTTTTCCTGGATTTGTGTGCTAAAACCACCTTCCGAATGTCTGTGTCGGCTCCCAGATGACATGTCACTTCTCTGCCTAGAGTGCCCACGGCGTTGGCTTTGGGGAGTGTTGGATACCGAAGATCCAGGTTGGGAGAACGATGGCGAAGTATACTGTGGCTGCGAAACTGGGGGTGGTGCAGCTTGCTGAGGTCCTGTTGCCTTTCTTTTCTTAGGGGAATTGGTGTGATCTACAAATATATTATTAGTCCGGGTGCTCGTCGACGCTATATAAATTGTAGTGCTTGCCTGAAGGTGGGGTAGGCTGGTTGGCACTACTTGTGGGTTGAGAAGTTGGAGGTTGCCAGTGATGGAAATAGATAGAAGGTGACTGAGGTTCTTGTTGTCGAGCGGTTTGTGATTGCTGCAGTGGATGGCTTCCTTGTCCTGGTAGGATTTGCATTCCAGGGCCTGCTGGAGGTTGCTGAATATGCATTTCTCCAGTATTTAACCTAGGTAATTGGGATACTTGCGTTTGAATCCCAATCTTTCCTTGCGCTATCTGTCGGTTCCTCGAGCCTGGAGAACCCTGCGGTCCCGGGAGAAAACCTGCGCCATGCTGAGAACTTGGTCCCACTGGTGTTGAAGGTAATGTCAGCGGTGCTTGCTGCTGGCTAAATGGTGGAGCGCCTGCTCGAGAATCTCTACGCTGAATCTGTTCGGGGGACTGTTGTCCTTGGGAAGACGGAAGTAGTGGCTGTTGCTGGCCTTGTTGTTGCGGCTGGAAATGTTGCGATTGAGCTAGATAATGTTGAGCCCATTCTAAGCTTGCACCAGGTAGATTTCCACCACCCATTCCAGCGAAAACCATAGGAATCATGTAAGGAGGGATTCCTCCACTCAATGAAGTCCTTAGCATGTCCTGCTCGATTTTGCGCTGCTCTAATCGTAAGGTTTCCTGCCGAGTCTTCTCTTCTTCTTGCTTCCTCTTGTCCTCTTCAGCTTTAGCATGAAGCCAATTTCTCATTGACTCCTCAGCTCCTTGCCATTGCTGTGGAGGAGCGGGCAACTGCCCTATACTTTGGCTCAGCGACGGCTGTCCCAGGGGCGGAGGTTGCTGGCCTGGCTGTTGGAGAGTTTGCTGAGCAGGAGGTAGGGCCAAACCCGCCGGGGGAGGCAACCCACGGTGATGGGTAGACATTTGCTCTGTCGCCGATGATGTGTTTGCAAGAGGTGGAAGAGTCTTACTGGCAGCCGATGCAAACGGAGCTGAAGAGCCCGTTGCAACCACGGCTGGAGAGAAACGCGAGGTTGAAGGTGGTGTAGGTGGAGTATATTCATGAAAAGACTTGTAGAGCTGATGTGTTGGCTGTTTGATAGTGAGCAACATTTCGATCAGAAGAAATAGAGAAAGCCAAGAAGAAGAAACATAGAGAGACCCGAAGTGGCGAAGAAGGAAAAAATAGATAAGAATCTTCAAGATTGAAATCGGTCAGGTAACCAAAGCACTCACGGTGTGTAGTGGGGAGAGAGGACTTTTAAGTAGAACGTTGGCCCCCTCACAATGGTCAGCGCACCTCTCCCAAACGGGATAGGAACCGATACCATGTATGGAAAGATATCCCCGTGGGACTGGACCAGGAATGGACAGTACGGTTTATGGGGCTGCTTGCGAATTGCTAGGTATCCTACCGTCCACAGTCCACACACACAAACGATCTTCTAGATGAGACTGGTTTGGGAGGGGTGGAGGGTTCTTGGATCTAGGAAGGGCGAAGTGAGTGGTGCGTGGCTTTGTGGAGCTCCGAAGGTAATTAGGGCTCGTAAAATATGGAAACACCTGGGCAAGTGTAATAATAACAATAATAATAACAATGGTAGTAATAATATGTGGTGTGATAATACAGGAATGAGTAATAATAAGGTTTTCCGGATCTGGCAGTAGAAAGTAGAAGTGGAAGGTAAGTCAAGTGGGCGAGCGGACGGGATGGGATCCTCCTTCTCACTACTGCGGGGACGATCTTTCGGGAGCAAAGCGTGCAAAGCTAGCCTGGTTCCCTGGACTGGACCGGTAGCTAGGCTTGGATGCTGGCTTGCCTGGTTGATGCTCACGCACATGTTACAGTACGGGCCGGGGGGAGGATGGTGTACTGTAACTGTCCTGTACTGTCGCACTGGATCCTAAGAACGGAATCGAGCTAAGCCAACTATATATATATATATTTATATATATATGGGGTGGGTTGAGATGCGGATCATCTTGAGTGAGTGAGTGAGTGCTGGCTGCCGTCCGAGTTGCGTCGAATAAGACGTGCTGTTTGAGTAGCCGCAGGGTCCACTCGCAGGAGGCATGAATGGTATGGATGGCTGGAAGAGTGTACAGTATCGTAACCTTACATACTGTATGTACAGTCAGGAGTGGCTGAAGGACGGAACCGGACCAACGAGGAGGTTGCTTGGGCAAGCAAACCGGTGCAGCCTAGGCCGGCCGCATACGGAGCATATATACGCAGGACCGAACTGGTGGATATTGGGAAATCTGGTAATGAAACCCCCCAGAGGATAGACGCGGGAGGTGCGGAGTGCTGTGTTTTGCCATTATGAGTTGTGCCATTATGAGTTGCTTTGCTGTTGTTGGGTGAGGTGTTTGAAAACGAAATTACCCAATATGACCAGCATCATGCCAAACACCTGGTCCCCTTTAGACGCCAAATCTCCGGATTGGTTTGCTGTGGCGGAACCTTTCTACCGGGTTGGTTCCGTTGTCATCTCACAGGAAGATAGTTTGGGCCAGGTGCAAACAAGACAAAAGGCTAGATACGTCGTAGTGGTAGGTTGGGAGGGCCTCGCTTAAGGAAATACTGGATGGAGTCATGAATGGAGTCAAGTCGTCCCTATTCGCAATAGTAGTAGAGAGAAAACTAGAATAGTTGACAGGTCGGTTTAGCCTAGGGAGAAGTAGCTTTCCAACTAAGAGGATGCACGCTTAGGAGAAGGTACACTTTGGAGCTAGCCAGAATAAGCTTCACTCAGGAGCACGACCCTTTGCATGTAAATGATGGTATACAACAAGGTGAAGGTGAAGGTGAAGGTGAAACTGAGCTTTGCTGTGGCAGCCCGCGATGTTCTAGCCATAGGTGGATAAATATGCGGATTTAATAGATACGTAGGTATATACCTGTATGTGGTACCTAAGCTACATATGATATAACCCAAACCTGGCCTGCTTGCTCCTCTTTGTGCCTCTGTTGCACCGTAAGTATGTATATGTCTATATATGTCGATATATATATGTCCTGTCCTGTTCTGTCCTGTCTTGCGAGATACTGTACGTAGTCGTAGTATCGATTGATTATATTATATATTAAGTTTGTATAGACATCACGTTCGGGGAAAGCTGGTCTCCGGCATCATCGAGACAGACAGATAGGTCCCCGAGCCCTGGCGAGCATCAAAGAAGGTTGAGTTTGAGGGTCAAAACACCATCATCGATATCACTGCTTACGCGCATAACTCTATAAGTAGCATCCGAGCCGGTTGGTGAAAGAATAGCGAATGTCAGGCGGACTGCTATGGGGCTCGGAGGATCGAACGGCCGGTGGTAGAGCTTGCGAAGTAAGGAGATCGGGGTATAATCCGCTATCTACTTCTATACGTCTATATGTACGAAGTAGATGGGATAGCTCGATAGGTACTGGACAGTACCTGATTCCTTGTTACCTCATGTTATGTTATGATCCTGGATACAAACAAGCATGTTGGATATACCGTATCCTGTCCTGTGCCTTCTCCTCCTCCTCCTCCATCACCACCTCCTTGTACCAGGCGGTAATAAGGCATGTACGAAGTATGGTACTTTGGTGGTTACAGCAGTAGTGTATGGGAATGGTGCTGCACTGGATTGCAAATTCCCTTGCCAGCCCGGTCTCCAGCCGCCAAGTATACTTATTACTGCAATAAGATGGTGGTTGACGAAACCCAGACAACCCCGACAACCCAGCCAGCCCAGAACACCAGAAAGTCTTCTACTCGCCTATCATGCTGTACTATGCCCTCGTAGTCCGTACGTTATAAGCGCAGGGATAGCTGATGCTTATTACTACACGCCTAAACTATTCGGGCCTAGCGTCGCCAAGGGGCCCCATGGAACAGACCTACTCGAGGCGACCAGGGATCGACTCCTCTGATGACTACTTTGGGCTTAGGGCGATCTGGGATCAGAACTGCTGCCAACTTGAAACAAGGCCATCGCAGCCTGTGGCTGACGACACCACCCCCGGCCCCCGGTTTGGGGCAAGGGCCCCCTCGATTTGAATCCCAGCTCCCCTTCGAGCACAAGCCCCGCAGCTTGGCGCGTGGTTGAGCGAATTACGTTGCGAGCGATTACATACGTTGTATGCGGGGGTTCCACTTACGCTAAACCAAACACAGACGAGTTACTCATAGCGCGCCACACAGTTCTGGAAGTTGAATGAGTGCGTGCTCGCGCTTCATGCTCACCAGCATACATACCGCTCACGGCGACCCCTACAGCAGCACCGCCGCATATACTGACGGTTCGTACTGTACATAATCATGTTCGTACATTATAGAATGACTAATATAATCAATCTACTGCAGCCAAATTCCTCTCTTGTGAAATAGAGCACAACAGCTGCTTCACCCCTTCCACGCCCTCATGCCCAATCGCATCTCCCACGCAAGAGAACGCATCGATGTGGAGGATATGTTGTAAGACCAACATGCCCTGGGATACACTCGACTCGACTCCCATGTGGACATGGGGTTCTGCATCCATCCTGGAGTAACGCAACTCGCTACCTACCTCCCGGCCTATCTCTACTAGCCTTCACCAAGGCTGAAAGGGATTTCTTTGCCTATTCCACCATGTACATACTATAGCTTGCTGTCGAAGTGTAGCCTCCTCCATTCTGCATCGTTATCAGACAAATGTGGTACAGAATTTATGTACAAGCAAGCCAGCTATCCGAAGTTGCCTAAACACAACTACACTACCTGCGGCTGGACGCTGGTCTTCGAGAGATGTCGTTATATCAGGCAGGAAACGCGTGCAAACCCGCTGGTGCCGCGCAAAGTTGCGGTCTGCCAAAAACCCCAAAGGTCACCTGCTCCATGTTCGAAGCCACTCAAGTTCATGTTCATGCTCAGGTTCAAACCCGGATGTTACACGACGATGGCCCTTTGGTTTCTGGCCTCATGGGACCCGAGTATTAAGAAATCTCAACGGCCTACGTTACTTGATGGTCGGTGCACTAGCTTCCTGATATCATGTCGGGTTTCTGCAGCTGTGCGTGTACTTCGGAGATCTTCGAGATGAGAACAGCATTTAGCGATAGTTAGCCACAGCAAAACCAAGAAAGGCGACATGTCACCCACGCCCACGCGTTGAACGCCAAATACGATCGCTGGGATCCAAGAGCAATCAACCTGCAGATCGATCTGCAGCGATTGTGCTGTTACCTATAATGTACACTGCCTACAATACAAGATTAACTCTATTGTTCTACGGTAATGACTCGATCACGTATTCCACCACTTCCATATATAGAATTCCAGACACAAACCTGCACGACTCCAAAGCCGCAAACTCTGGCCAGACCGCCGGCACAACCTACTCTGTTGGATCCTTACTCCACAGTACTCTTTATTTTCCCCAGAAACGTCTAGAAAAGACTGATGAAATGTAAGAGACAAAATTCCAGGCCTGTGCTACTGTTCTGGTTTTTTTGGTGAAAGAATAAGAACATAAACAAAAAGAACCCTCCCCCTTGAAGTTGCAGGAGCTACCTCAGATGCACGAAACCCCCTGAGAATCCGAAGCTTCGAAAAATGCCACCTTAGTACAGAGTACAGCCACAAGCTTCGATCTCGATCGGCACACGGGAGGTATAATACTATACTGTACTACTTGACTCGGGTTGGTAAGAATAACCGCATCTACAACGATACTCCGTGTACTTGAGATCCTCACGAAATGATTTACACAAGCAGCCATCTATCAAGGATTCAAGAATCAAGATGTTCCCTCAAAAAGAAAAATATAAAGAGAAAAGAGAAGAGTGAAACAAAGCAATGTGAAATAAGAAAAAGAAACAAAAGGGAAGAGAGAGAAGGAAAAGGATAGAAAAGAATATGAAAATGAGAACCGAGATGGGAATCGACTTCTGGGCTCAAGTTAGAACAGAACGTCTTTGCTACCTTGTGGGTAAGTTGATTTGAAAAAATCAGTCATAAGATCGAATTATTAGCAACAACAAAACTCCTCGGGACGATCTCAGCATACGCAAGCTGGGAAACGGGAGAAGGGGGAGAGAGAGGAGCGGCAGAGTAGTTCGGTCGTACCGTCCACGTACCGTCCACGTACAAGTAAACGAGGCATGGGGAGCCGGGAGATCCCACGGTATCATCATTCATTTCATGTTCCAGCCACAGGCGATTTCAGCCTTACCTTATCGATAACGATCTGCACCGCCACTCGCCACGATCTAGAACCTTTGGTTGCACAGCTTCCCGAAAGGGGGACGATATCACGCTTTTGTCTTTTTGCGGAAGGCCCACCGCAGCGAACTCAAGTTTCTAGCAAGCTAACAAAACGCCTCCGAACCACTTCCTGACGCGGATGCTATTGCACCCGCCTCATCTCCTCTGCGAGAGAAGTTCATGGTTTGGTGCTAGCTGATGCTGATGCTTGTTCTAAATTGACTCGATTGAATAAAGCAAAACTCAACGACGTAGTCATTACGATTTCCTCTTCCCTACCTACACCTACCAAGGCAAGCACGGCAAACACCGCGAAAGTCTTAAATAGTCATTTCATAGTTTTCGGTCCGGCCTTTCCGTTTGCTCTTGCGACCAGCCCATATGAGTTACTAGTCAGCCGCTGGTGGTAACTGAGTGAGATACGACGCCCAAAACGACATCGGACCATATCACGTCAAGACTATGAAGCTATGGAGCTTACGAAGCTACAAAGCT
>Ga0247734_1002248_pt1 | contig 13011 bp, 16 predicted proteins | sample UWRJL103311B2_FD_180933 | JGI IMG/M metagenome (GOLD analysis project Ga0247734, IMG submission 180933) | Plant litter microbial communities from Arlington Agricultural Research Station in Wisconsin, United States - UWRJ-L103-311B-2 | ecosystem: Environmental > Terrestrial > Plant litter >... | reverse complement strand
CAGCAGCCGAGCCCTTAAATAGATATGCCAAAGACTGAGCATGCGCTTGGGCGCCACTACCGAGGATGCCGCCGCTCATCTCAATGAGAACCGCCAGACCAGACGTCGTCGTTGAAATGCATGGTCTTACCACCATGAGGGTTGCAAGAGGTGTGAACGTCGTGACTAGAGGCCGTTCTTCCTTCCTTTCATCATCCATGGCAGACGCGCGCATAGCCCAAACACTTTGTGGCGCTGTACTCTACTTTACTCTACTCTCCGTGTACTCAGCGGGCTATTTGGACTGTCGGCGCGCTAGCATGACGCTGACCAATGACCCGGCGATTCAGTAGCATTGGGAACTAAATCTGATGGGCCTTACTTCTTCGTATTCATTCCGAATGTCTTCTGATCATCTCAACGGTTGTGTGTTTCGTTTCTCAAATCCCATGCTGATAAAGAGGATCTGTGAACTTTGACAGTCCCTTGGCTCCATCCTGCTTGATCCCACCCCACGACCTTCGTTGCGCTGTCTCTGGGCCACGCAGGCATCCCTCCATAGCTTATCGGCACTACACGATGCTAAACCGCTGGACTTTGCTGCCGCTGCTTATGGCTACGCAAATTAGGGCTAAGATCACTAATGGGCCTACTCAACTTGACCAGGTGCGCAAACAGCCCCACCCGGACGAATTAGAGCTGACTGCGCTCGGGGGTAGGGCTTCTTCTTCGACCACATAGTTCCAGGCCAGACATGGATTATTCCTACAGTAGAGCAGTGCTCTACGATCCCTCTGAAGTGGGACAGAGGTGTTGCGACAGGGTACTTGATCCGACTCAGCTGGCTTACTGCGATGCTCATAATCCAAATAGGCCCAGTCCTCTTGCGCCATATTCACTCCAAGTCTACACTTCAGCCTTCACTACGCCGTTTTTGGTAGATGCTGGGGAAGGAACCTCATTAGTGCGTATTCCTGTACCCTGTACTTTTTGACGTATCTCAATCTCACATGCATTTACATAGGACTGGCCAGTACCGTTCGACAATGGCACATTGGTGCGTTTCTGTTCTCCTGATGCGAGATCATCCTCGCTTATTCTGGGTTCCAAGTTCCAAGTATGCATGTTTGCCTCCAACGGTGTCACTGGAGGATGTTTTGAGAGTTTCACAGTTAATCCTGGGACCGATGGGTGCCAAAACGTCACCCTTCCTACTCGCCTTGGCGTTAAAGCTACTATAAGCGAAACCAAAACTCAGATAGCCGGAAATCTCAGTCAGTCTGGATGGGTCGAAGAATGTAGTGATATACAGCTGCAACCCACCGACGGTCAACCGCCATATGTCATGACTGTGAGCTGAGCTCCTTTCTTCGTGTGCCGCTGAAGCTCACCTTTCCCTGTCTTTTTACGACAGATTGCTCCCACATTAGCACCTCCAATAAACCTTACCTCCGATAACAACGACATGATTTCGTGGACGGTGAACCTGGTGTGTATACCGCGGCCTTCAACGGAGAAGCTCTGGCTAAATCTTTTTCTCTTCCAGGGCCGCTCGCTACCATTCTACATTTCACTTGCATCTTCGGACGGTAAGATGTGGTCCTACGGGCCTTTGCATGTCGGAGCCGGAACAACGGACTGCCTGGGAATAGATCCAACTCCCAGCCCTAGTCCCAGCCCCGGCCCAGTTCTGAGTTCCAGTGGAATGATGTATGTGAACTTGACAAACGCATATCGACCAATTTCTCATGTTATTCTACAGCTCGGAATCCAAGGCAATTGGAGCCTCTGTAGGATCTCTCGTTGCCGGCCTTGTCATTGGTGCTATAGGCGCTCTGCTCTTTACATGGCTCCGGAATCGTAAAAACCGCCAAGAGACAGAAGATGCTGATCAGCGTGTGCATGCTTTCACCTCACAGATTGGAGCGGATTCGTCTGCACATCTCCCAAAACCAAGCGAAACGAGTTCCCCGCTCTCACATACAGATATCTTGTCACCACTGCGGTACACGGAGCCTGCCAGTGGCCTCTCTGGTGCTGGTTCCGCTAGTTCCGCCACCGTACCATTTGTGACGGAGACAACTACTGTTGTTCGTCGTCACCACGATGGTGGCTTCCGATACCCGGCACCAGAAGCAGAAAGACAGGTAGTAGAACTGCCGCCCGAGTACATGTCTGAATCTGGTGGAGACACAGCAGGTGACTCGAGCAATGCGACTCAACGCCTTCGTGGTGGGGGGTCCAGCGAAGGGGACACTGAAGAGGACTCAAGAACTCTCCGGGCACGGTGGATAAGCCCCTTTGGAAACTCTAGTTCGAGAAATGAAAAGACGGGTTGAGAACTTGAGAGTACCTACACTTTGAGTCAGAAACTGTTATTTTATTATCTCCCTCCCACATTCTTGTTCTTTGGTTTTAAGATTGTATTTCTATCTGCGCTACCATACCCCATCTTCAATGGATTGTATAATTTTTATAGAATAGAGTTGAATAAAGATAGTCACTAAGCACCCATCGGAAATAGTCGCTTCATCACGTGCTCGGGTCTGCTCAGCGAGATCCGTCAGCGTCGTACTACACACCCGGTCCCGTTTCTCTTCTCTCACTCCCCTCACCTGTAATAACCTCTTCCTCACCGTCTGTGGTAGCTAGAGATCTTTCCAATATGTTGCCCATGCGAAGACTTGCTCAGCGCGTCAGTTCTCCTCTCTATCCCTCAATTCTATTTCATCCTAATTCTTTTCTCGCAATTCAGAACACGCGCCGTACTGTAAATACTGCAATTTCATGCACAGGTCGTCGAAGCTACGCTACTCCTTCTGACCCATATGACTTGGTTGTCATTGGTGGTGGCCCAGGAGGCTATGTTGCAGCTATCAAGGCTGCCCAGCTCGGTTTCAAGGTGCGTTTGCATCCAAAATTAAGCATTAAAGCATGCACTAACCCTTTCCCTCTAAGACTGCATGCGTCGAGAAGAGAGGCTCACTCGGCGGAACATGTCTCAATGTTGGATGCATACCGTCAAAGGCCATGTTGAACAACTCCCACATATACCACCAGACGCAACACGACTTGAAGAAGCGTGGAATAGACGGTGCGTACTATATTACTTGCTTTTTTGCTACTCGTTTCCTGATGCTCGAACGTCAGTCACCGGGGTTGAGCTTAACCTACCAAATATGTTGAAGGCTAAGGACGATGCTGTCACTGGCCTGACGAAGGGTATCGAATACCTGTTCAAGCAAAACGGTGTCGATTATATTAAAGGCGCAGCATCATTCACGTCTAAAACTTCTCTTAACGTCGATTTACTCGAGGGTGGCCAGTCCTCGATAGAGGCGAAGAATATTATCATTGCTACAGGGTCCGAGGTATCACCCTTCCCAGGTGGCGGAATCGAAATCGACGAAGAGCAAATTGTATCTTCGACCGGGGCATTGTCACTTCAGAAAGTGCCCGAGAAGATGGTGGTCATTGGTGGGGGTGTCATTGGATTGGAACTTGGCAGTGTCTGGAGTCGATTGGGCGCTGAAGTTACTGTTGTCGAGTTCTTGGGCCAGATTGGAGGCGTTGGTATTGATGACGAGGTTGCGTGCGTATATTGCAGTTCTTTCTTTAGTGCAACACTGACGTCCCATTCAGAAAGCAATTCCAGCGCACTCTAGCGAAGCAGGGCATTAAGTTCAAGCTGAACACCAAGGTTCTCTCTGCGGAAAAGAAAGACGGAAAGGTCTACCTTCAAACCGAGGCTGCTAAGGGCGGAAAGGAGGAGACTGTAAGGACCCACTGCATCCATGTTTTTGACCGCAGCTGACGAGTTTCCAGCTCGAGGCAGATGCCGTCCTACTCTCCGTAGGTCGCCGGCCTTACACCGCTGGGCTCAACTTGGAAGCTGCTGGACTAGAATTGGACAACAAAGGCCGCATAGTTGTCGACTCTCAATACAACACCAGCTCGTCGAACATCAAGTGCATTGGTGATGTGACCTTTGGTCCTATGTTGGCTCACAAAGCCGAAGAGGAAGGTGTGTAAGGCCTGGTTCAAAGTCTTCTGTGAACTCATCTTTTTATCTTCCATAGGTATCGCTGCAGTTGAGTTCATCAAGAATGGCCATGGACATGTCAATTACGATGCTATTCCTGCAGTCGTGTACACTCACCCCGAGGTTGCATGGGTTGGAAAGACCGAGGCGGAGTTGAAGGAGGCTAGTGTGGACTATAAAGTTGGAAAGTTCAACTTCTCTGCCAACTCCCGTGCCAAGACCAACACCGACAGCGATGGTTTCGTCAAGATCCTAACCGAGAAGACTACTGACAAGATTCTCGGTGTTCATATCATGGGTCCCAATGCTGGAGAGATGATTGCTGAGGGCGTTCTTGCAATGGAGTACGGTGCAAGCTCAGAGGATCTTGCCAGGACTTGCCACGCACACGTATGTCTTTCTCTTCTTCCCCGCGATTAAGCTATGTGACTGACAAGTTTTCACAGCCAACACTGAGCGAAGCTTTCAAGGAGGCAGCTATGGCAGCGACCGATGGAATGAAGCCCATTCACGCTTAGATTGATCTTGTAGTAGTTCCTTACAGTATATACTAATTCTTTTCAGTGGGATACCTGGCCTTCCGATGCCGATGAGTAGATAACCAGACTCTTACCTCTTGCGACGATCTGACTGAAGGACTTTGTTCCGCGATTGCCGGACCGCCCCCACCGGGTCAACCCCCCTTAGTGGGTCAAATTTTATTTTCTCTGCAGGATTCAACTCGATCCCTTAGGGAATATAGATCCTATATTATACGATATGTTAGTATGGAATGTGACTTTCTTAGATTTTCTGACACCACCTAGACGAACACAGAATTCTCGGTTCATAGGAAAGCATCTGTTTTGCCCTCAAAATGGACGTTGTATCCTCCCTGATAAAGCAACCATCACTTACGGTCTCTGTGAAGCGGTAACAGCGCTCATTATGCATTTTTTCAGCCGTTCTTGATTGATATCAGGAAGGAGGACGAGCACAACTGCTTGGATACTCGAAAGAGTACTGGCGAGCTGCGTTTTTGGCCCGTCGGGATAGTCTCGGAGACGAGCTGTTCAGCCTTTCTGTTCAAGGCCTTTCTGGCAATCCTTTCGCATTTTATTTGTATAATACACGGACACATCCAAGTAAACGCCAGAAATTCAGGAGGTATAGTAAATAAGCTAGAGTAGATATCTATAAAGTTTGATAGGCATTTATCCTAGAGGAAGAGGCACACATAACTGACCAAGCCTTAGTGGGCCTATGCACAGTAGTAGCGGTCCAAGTAGCTGGCTCCATCGACGTTTGAATGTAATTCTCGCAAGGTCAGAGGAGCTGTTCCGATTTGCGCAGATAGCCGCCCGCTGTGCCTACATAAGCACGCGCGCTAAAGTCTGAAGCTGAGCTACCACAAGCCGACGATGAACATGGACACACCGTCTTTCTTCCAGGGACCAGATGAATTGGAGCTTTCGCGTCAGATGCTTCAGCTTATGGGGAAGGAACTCAAGCAGCTTCGTGGTCAGCTTGCAGACAAAGATCGAGTAACATTCTTGGGCAATTAATCACCTTCTGCGCCGCTGAGCTATTTCATAGGAGAATCGCTCCCAAAGCTCGGGAGCAGGCTCGGAGAGTATAGAAATTCAAGATCTTCGCCGCCGACTTCGAGCCTCAGAGGACGACAATGATGTCCTCAGGCGACAGCTCGCTCATAGTAGTGCTGCTGATACCGAAGATGCCAACGTCAATCCCCGATCCCATCTTCGGATTGCTGAAGCGGTACCTTACCTTTCTTTAACGTCTGGATTTCCAACTTCCAAGATACTGATTCATAATACTCCGGCCAGACAATCACCCGGCTGGAAGAGCGAATTCACATAACCTCCCAACATCACGGGCAAGAACTTGAGCACTCGGTTAGGAAGCTCTATACATGTTCCTCTCCATATATTGAAGCATTTTCTCTGAGACAGAAAGGGAGAATAATCGAACTAGAAGAGGAACTAGCTCGTCTCAAAGAAAAATGCGAGAGAAAGAAATCTGCATACAACGAGCTTCCGAACCAAACACAGGAAAGTGTGTCTCATGAAGGTACGCCCTTCACATACCGAGAAGACTTTCACTAAGAATGTCTATCTCAGGGCTTGATTGGAGCCCCAAAACGACTGCTAACTTTGATGACAAGTCCAACGAAGCTTTCTTGAACAGTCTCCAGTTATACGAGCGCTCTTCTGTCAACGATATGGCGAAATGTGGCAATTTGAAAGTCGCAGTATGTCAATCAATATTTCCATTCCCACCTGTCATCAATGTTAACTGGGAGGCAAATGTAGTTGAAGGGGGTTGAAGTTAACGCGTATGCTATTCCTTCCACATGCACACTTTGATGTCTAATTCTAAGCTGAGCATTCACAGGTCATCTCCTATTACTCCGTGCATCCGAACATCACTGCTCTTAGGTGGACCACATAGTTCATCGATTGTTATGTTCAGTCCGTCTAGGCTATGCACTGGGAACCCAATGGAAGGCGGCGTTCAATGGTCCGACAGTCTTGTGCGAGAGACGGGGAATATCTTAGAGCTGTTTGATATCACCAGACATGCTAAAAGCGCTGAGAGGTACTGCTATTTAGGGACTTTCAAGGTCATTCAGGTGGGCCCTCTGAAGCTGACTCAGGATAGTAAGCTCGGGAAATTATACACACCTGTACGTGACTACGTGACTTTATGTCGCTAAACTGAGGTCGATCTCACTCGTTATTTTGCATATCGCAGATTTTGAATGATATTGTCACGCAAACCGTGAAGACTAAGGGGCCGAAGGAAGCGTTATGCGCTGCAACGCGTAACGCATACAAAACTGGTGAACTTACGCTGGCGTTGACTTTGCTAGAGTGTATCGGTCGACGCGGTGATATCGTTGAGGCGATGGGGAGAAGAAGAAGCGAAGAACTTCAGAGCAGTGTGGGGACTTTTTCAGGGAAGAAAAGAGCCGCACCCGAATACGAGGAGTCTGACGAAACGCCAAGGTCACAGAAAACTAGAAAGTTATAATGAGCGTTGTGTCCGATGGTCGGGGAGAATGAGCAAAGCCTCTGCTAAACATAGAGTGACTATGTCTAAATGTAAAACTTGTCTACACTTGTAGCTTCTTACAGAGTACAAGAATGCTGAACTTGCAGGATGTGTGACTCGTGGACGCGGAGCACGCTCAGCGGAATCCTTGACCGCTAACGTTGCCAACATGTCTCGAAGCCCTGCCTCGCTCTCTGCCAACGCTGAAAACTCGTTGTCGTCGTCTACATTTGCTCTTGTGCCCTCTGCTCAATCTATGACGGTATTTTTCGTTGAAAATTATCCACGTACAAGTCATTGGTTGTAAGTGCCGGGGATCAACAACTTATACAGCATTGTGGTCTCAAGATCACGTCTTTTCTAGCTTTTTTCAAGGATCAACTTTTTGTTGAATCCAGCAGCTTTGAAGAGGTATTCGACCTTTGAAGCCATGAGGGATAAATGGCACTGTCACCTAGAATATTTCTTTTCCATAGTGACATCAGTACATTTATTTGGAAATATTCTCTCGAGCCTCATTTCATCAAGTTTTTTTCTCATGAAAAGGGATAATATCGCAAAGACTACTACATGTTAGCATCCTCTTTCTATTTATAGTATCATAAATCCGATTCTCTGAGAGAAATATTGGCCTCACGAGCGTCCAAGGGGTCTTTCAGGAATTGTGGAAACAACAAAAAGTTGTGCGTTGAGCGTTGTCAGTTGAGCGTGGGAACTTAATCAAGCGCTGATCTTGCGCCTACCCGGTGTGGTCTTGACACCTATAATTTTCAACGAAAAAGACCTTCATATCAATCATTAAATACAGGTCAAAGAACATTTGCTGGATAATCCGAGACTCGAAAACAGCGTACAGAAAGCAGCATCACACCATCGGGAAAATTTTTGGAACTCCCCTCCACCAATAGTAGGTAAAGAGTGTACCTAGGGGATTGATGCAAACCTGCGTGCGGCTGCTTATTTCGGACAGCCGAGTACAAGCTGAGGCGGACCTTGAAATCTGGGACATTGTCAGACATCTTCACGCACGACGTCCATCACTCTGTGACCAAGTAACCTATCGCCATTGTACATCTCGTCTTATATTTTCCGCAGCCCTCCAAAGAGAAATATGCCTCAGCAAGCTTTCTTCACTTGCACTTTCGGCATGGATGTCGACTACTTCCATCCTGCAAACACGGTTCAAGATCCCCTTCTCCGCCAGGCAGCACAAAACGGATTAACTGTTTGGCAGAAACTCATGGGCGATATCTTCTCGTCGGGAAACGCATCTGGGATCCGAAAGCAAAACGGCCTCGCCGCTGCCGCAGAAGGACTGTCGATCGGTGTGTGGAATCAACTGTCTGAGAACGAACAAGAGGCTCTCCGCCTGAAATGGACAGACCATTACAGAGGACACGATATCACCCAACCTTCGCTCGTATTTTATATCGGTTCCAAACTCACAGATGACAAGCACTCCAGTTCGCCTTCGACATCGACCGTCTACGATATAGCGTCCACGCCGCTCCAGAGCATCCCCCAATCTGACATCGACATCTCAGCGCAACACGAGACAGCCATATGGGATCAAGCGTGGGAGCACTCAGCGTTAACTAATGATTGGGCATGGATAATGCGAGCTCACAACAGGCCAGAACACCCTTTAGTTTTTCTCTCGGGGGCTTATGCGATCTGGCCTCGTGTGGTCCGCTCTATAAAGGACCAGCAAAAGCTTGATATCTTCCTCCACATCGCAATGTATCGTGAGTTCATTCACCTTGTTGTTGGTGATGTGAGTTGCCTGCCTCTCTTTTACTAAGAATGTGTTGAGCATTTGTGCTGTTTAGCAAAATCCAGGCGACAACAACATTTACGTGACACCCCATCGAATGAGCTCCAATCCAGACCCTAACTCAGTTAATGGTAGAGATGGAAAGGAAATGAAAGAGGGTGATGCAGGAGAAATGGCCGAAGCTATGGGTTATGGTGGAGTAGTAAACATGACTTACCGTGCGTATGATTATGTTTGTGATCTCTTCGCATCAAGCTCAAGTCGTTACAGAGGTTCTTAAGGCAAGCCCAGGAGTCAAAGAGAGAATTACTGCGCTAAGCTTGGTTGCTGATATATGGCATCAAGGCTTTTGCAATTCCCGGACACTCTTCGACAGCGATGTAGCTCGGTTGCTGACAAGTTCTGATATCCCATTGCACTCCGAAGTCGGCATCCCAACTCCTGACTCTGGCACTGTCCCTGTCACTCGAGCCAAGCGTCACAAGCACCCGACCATTTCCCTTTCTACACAGCTGGCTACTGCCATTGCAGACACTCCGAAGAACTGGACGCGTTTTCCTCGAAGAGCGCCACCAATACAATACGTAAATGGCTTGGCACTCCGTAGTTGAGTAGTGTTGACGCCGATGGTCCTCTCTACAGTCTACTCGCATTTCTCCTTGTATTTTGTTGTTTTATATATAATGTAATTGTTATTTTGTGCGCCTTAAGTTTGCTGCGGTGGCTTTGAATGGCTATGTTATGCTTGAGAGATGTATGTAGCCCATGTTATACTGCACTGTCCACACATACCCTACAGTCATATGACCGCGTTTATTTTCAGTGGAGATAGATGATGGGGAAGAAAGGGCGACAAAAACGAAAAGAACAAACAACTAAAGACGTGCAGACAAAAGGTATTCGTCGAGTCAGACCCAGATATCACATACTGGCCGAAAGCGCTTAGTTGACTATAATTGTACTCACATACTACTGATGATCCATGACTGGTAAAAAGCAGTATGAGGAAAAACCGGCGGGTGTCTGCCAAAGGGTCATAAACAGTTAAGAAATACAACAATGCAAAGTCTATTAGTTTTGGGGTATCGAGCTCACGTCGGCGCTCTTTGGTATAAGTAATCCAGGCCGTTTATATGTCGTTGCGAGAGAGTAGGTTGACGGTGTCCCATGCTAGAGAGACACGCTAAGCATCGAATCGAGTGATTGAATAAATGAATGTGTACTCACGGACACCAGAGATAGCATCGGAAGTGGCGAGGTCCTTGAGGGCGGCAGACATAGCTTCAGGGGAGCTGTTACCGTTATGGCCAATAAGGTATGCCACCAATCCAGCAACATGAGGAGTTGCCATGGAGGTTCCAGAGATGGAGTTGGTAGCGGTGTCATCAGTGTTCCAGGTGGAGATGATGTCGACACCGGGACCGAAGATGTCAACGACCTCACCGTAGTTGGAGAAGTAGGCGATCTCGTCGTTGACATCGGAGGCGCCGACGGTGATTGCCTCGGGAACACGAGCAGGTGAGGTAGAGCCAGCATCGGTACCATCGTTACCAGCAGCCACGACAACATGGACACCAGAAGCGATGAGCTAGAGATAATATGATTAGACTTAGATAGTGAAGTGTACGGCGAAAGGAGACATACTGCAGAGACAGCATCATCGAGGGGGGAGGAAGTACCGCCGCCCAAGCTCATGGAGACGACGGAGGGGTTGCCAGAGGCCTCAGCAGCCTCACCTACGAATTCGAGACCGGAAACAATGTCCGCTGTGGAACCTGAACCCTCATCGCTGAGAACCTTAACGGCAAAGAGGTTTGCCTTCTTGGCAACACCGTATGCAGCTGAACCAACTGTACCAGCACAGTGGGTTCCGTGTCCATTGCCATCAGCATCCTGAAAATTACTTGTCAGACCTTCGGGCAGGTCGATAGGAAAGGAGAAGACTTACTTCATAGCCACCGAAGGTAGCGCCCCAGGATGCACGGCCCTCAAACTCTTCGTGAGTGGTGAGGATACCAGTGTCGACGACGTATACATCAACACCCTCTCCTGCGGTATCATCATAGGAGTAAGAGTAGTCCAAAGCGGAGGCATCTCCACCGGAGACGGCACCGTTCTGAGAGATACGAGAAAGGCCCCAGGGAGCATTGGATCTGCAGAGGAAAGTCAACAAACCGAGCAGGAAATAAGAGGTAAAAGTCAACATACTGCTCAACAGTGGCGAAGGCCTTCATGATACCATCCTCGACGATGGATTCAACATCAGAATTGGCGCGGAGAGCATCGAGAGCTGCGTCATCAAATTCTCCAGCGAAACCGTTGAAGAACTTGGGCTTCCACTCGTGAGTGATGTTGGCACTGGTGCTGTCACTGAAGGAAGAAAAGCCACCCATGACGGAGGCTTTGTCGGAAGAGCCCTTCAGTTTCACGATGTACTTTCCAGTCGTCTCTCCACCGAAGGACTGGACGTCAAGCTTGGTGGCCCGGGTGGTGGGTGCCGCCACGATGGGGCTGGCGAGAAGAGCGAGGGAAACGATACCAGCGAAAGCCATTGTAGGGATGAGGAGGACCGGTGGGGAAGACTGAAGGTCAGTGGCGATAGCTGAAAGGTTTTTATAGCTTCCTGGAAGCACACCATATCCTTTGTTGGCTTAGGGAGCACATATGGAAGCATAGTACTCCATGTGATAGAATGTCGTCTGAAAACCATAAATGTTGGACAGCGATGAATAAGCTGTTCGACATCCTTCTACTGTTCACTCGCGGTTGCCTCGCTGAAATACTTCTTAGAGATATTACTTGGTGGTAAAGAACGCTACCTTTCTTCAATTGAGCTCTAGAGGCTTTCGTGAATGTCTCTTCTGTTGCAGAGGTAAATCAACAGATTGTGCGCCATAGCGTGCTGATGCCGACGGTTGTCAACAGTTGTAGCTGAAACGGGTCAAAATAGACGTCGTCGACTTCCATCATTATGGCAGTGGAGTGCTTGATAAGTGTTCGCTGCTGGCGTGCTCGTCTGCGACTGCTGAGTCCTCATTCGCCCTCGTGCTGTACTCGTTCTTGACCATGCAGAGCGCTTCATATCTCTTGGAACGTCATATCTGCACGCTGACCTCGGTTCTTTGTTACTTCCGTCACGTCGATAGAGGCGCTGCGAGTAACACGAGTCACCTTCTGTCTCGTTGCTGGAATATCCAAGCCTCCGAGGCCTTTCTCATGCGACTGACAGCAACCTGGCTCAACCTGGTCGCGTATACGGTATAGGTCCATATATATTCCATTTGCTGATATTATAGTATATTCCCACGCTTGTGATCCGGTTCGTTGCCCAAGGCCAAGTTCTCCACGAAGGCCTTCCACCTCTAGTCTGCTCGGCTGTGATTCTTTGTCTTGGGCAAGTGACTATAAATGGGACGTCCTGTTGTATATTTGTGCTCGCTTACAGCCTAGTAAAGCTTCATCCGATCTGCACAGACGCCGGCTGGAAAAGCCCGAGAACCGCCCTCACGACTGCGTAAACCTTGAAGGCTGTAAAATTATCCCTGCTATACAACTAAGCCCAGCCGTTTCTGCGATGTTACGCATTCTATTTCTGTTTCTTATAAGCAACTAGCCTGAGCTTTCATTCCTCTCAAACTTATTCCGTTACTGTGGTTCTCTGGAAGACGCACACTCTATCATCGGGCTCGCGCTATAGCACTTTTCAGAACGCAGCATCCTGGTGAAGCATGCAATATTCCAGTGAAAGGGAGCCTTATTCTTCTTCCGAGTCTTTACACCCCTCCACTCCTTCCTCAACATCGTATGTGGATGCTAGACACCCCGAAGACGCCTCGTATAATCGATCCCCCGATGTTCTATCACAGCGTATTAGTAGCTGGGAAGAAACAGGGAATCCGTATGCAAGCGTAGCAAATACCCGCAGCAGCATCTCGGCCAAGGTACATGGACCAATGCTCCTAGTCTGTTCTCATACTAATTATGTCTATTGCGCAGTTTTCATTGTCCCCCGATCCAAGACACTGGGGGTCTGAACTCAATCCTGCCATCTCAGAGCCTGACGACTTTCTTCACAACCCGGAAGTAAAGAATGGAAAGGTAGTCGATATGTCTACGGGCAGCATATTCTCTCTTCGTGGGCTCGCGAATATCGGATGCCTTG
>Ga0247734_1002247_pt1 | contig 13015 bp, 10 predicted proteins | sample UWRJL103311B2_FD_180933 | JGI IMG/M metagenome (GOLD analysis project Ga0247734, IMG submission 180933) | Plant litter microbial communities from Arlington Agricultural Research Station in Wisconsin, United States - UWRJ-L103-311B-2 | ecosystem: Environmental > Terrestrial > Plant litter >... | reverse complement strand
TCCAGGTGATGGCTTCGAAGGCGAAAGGAGTGACTTGACCAAGCCAGATGGCAGTGACACCCTGGCAAAGAGCTGCGATGGAGGTACCATAGCCGCGAAGATGTTGGGGGAAAGTTTCGGCGGCAATAGTGTAAAGAGTTGAGTTAAAGAAGACGGCATAGAGTCCAGAGCTATATTGTTGTTAAAAGGGGTGGCCGTAGAGTGGTACAAGAACTTCAAGAACTTACTAGAGGAAAATGAAAGCAACTCCAGCTCGTGCACCATTTTTATTGATTCCATCACCATAGAATCTTGAGAGAATCATGAGGGCCGTGAGCATAAATGCAAGAACGAGACAGCCGATCCCTATGTTGGGTTAGTGCGTTGAGATGAATAAGGTGAAGAAAGGCTTACACATAGTGTTCTTGCGAGACCATCTATCAGAGACACCGATCAGATTGATTATTTGGCCAAGAATACCCATGAAACCATAAAAGCCGCTAATCAATATAATTCCGCGGTTTTTGAAGCCCAAGCTAGAATAGAGAAGACTTTGATAGTTTTGAATGGCAAGAGATCCGCTGAGAATACCGACTTGCATAACCATGATCGCCATAGCGGTGCGCTTGATGTACTTCCTAGAGAATAGTTCGATAAGGGCGTAACCAAGATTGCGATTTCCACGTTGGGCAGCCTCAAGACGGATTTGCTCACGAATTTCAAGCTGTGTGTGAACGAAAAATTCGCGGTCCTCATCTGAGTAGAGTCGGTGAAGTGCATTATTGAAGGTATCATATTGCTCCTGCTGGGCCACTGACCGTGTTAGTAGATCTCCATATCAGACAAGGGAGAGGGAGTATTACACCAACGTGGAGATTCGGGAAGAATAACAGAGAAGCACATCAGAAGAACAGCGAGAGGCACTTGCATAGCAAGCGCAATACGCCAGCTTCCATCTCCAGAAGCGAAAGAGCAGGCATAGCCGATCCAGTTGGCGAGGCAGAAACCAATGGCGACCAACAAACCAAAAATACCCACAAGGCGAGCGCGTTCCTGAGGACGGGAAAGCTCGGAGATGTAGATGGGAATAGTAGGATTCAGGATACCCAAAGCGAGACCTGCAACGAAGCGGCCAACAACCATGAGAGGAACACCATTGGCAGCAGCCTGGAAAACCGCACCCACGATGGTGAAGAATGTGGAAACGAGTAGAGTCTTCTTGCGACCGAGCTTCTCTAGGAGGAGACCGTTACAGAGACAGCCAATTGCATTGCCTGCAGATCCAAGCGAGACAATAGCACCTGTCAAAGATGATACATTGGCTGTTCCTGGCGGGAACATGTACTCGTGGAAAGCGGGTTGTGCGAGAGTGGTGGCAATCAGACCTAGATCAATACCTACAACAGCACCTCCAATGGAGATGATGAGGATGTACCACAAGAACCGGGCGGTGGCCTTCATAATCGCGATCTTACAGAAAACGGACTGTGGTAAACCGAAAACTTGTTGTGCAAGAGAATGTTTGTGGGATGGGAAGTCGTCGACAACGTTTCTGGATGTTGAGTTGCACGAGGGAGGAGAAGACGAAGAAGAGACGCGATTTGGGGATTGAAGAAAGAGAGACTAGTGTGTATATCACTAGCGTGTTGTCGGCCTTGGCAACCCTTAGCGAATAAATTAGGAAATTTGGAGTTGATTGGGAATAGTTACACAAAGCACAACCTATTCAATTATGTGCCAAGACTATTTTTCTAGCCTAGCTGCCTTACATGAAAGGTACAAAGATGATGCATAGAGTGGTATGCAGTGTATCAGTGGCTACTCACAGCTTTATTGACTTTGTAGTGACCAGGCAAAAGACCTCGGATGGAGGAGAAGCAAGGCTGCTCCGAGACTTGTTGGATGTTGATAAATCAACTTTGAACGACTCCTTTGAATGGGATATAAAAACTCCTTCGATCCAGGCAAAACCCTACCTTTCGTTCCACCAGTATATCGAAATCATATTGCTGATTGTAGCTATAAGATCGTGGTATTCTGGTTGCATGCTTGATCAAATTAGCTACTCTGAATTCTATGAATTCATGACTTTGTGAATTTGAATTCTCGCTTCTATATGCGAGCCACATATTTAGGCAACTCAATGAATATAAGATAGCATAGAAATGTAATGCGTTCTGTAGAACAATGGGCGGGGGCACAGCTTTCCTCACGTTGGCTGATGTTACGAAAATTTTCATGCCACATGGCGACGTGCCTCGACGGTGTAACCATCGCTGACCTATGATAGCGTGTGAATGGTTACACAAAAATACCAAGAGTAAGCTATATGTACTTCACCTGGCATGATTCTAGGCGTCTTAGCAATGCCAAAAGAAAGTGTTGGAAACAATCTTCACAACGCACGTAGAGAAGTTATCACGGAAAGTAACAGTGTCATGCCAGCTTTCCTGGCATTCAATGTCCTAACATAGTTGCTAAAAGTGGAGAAATTCGTCAGTTACATGTCCCAATTTCTCTATCAATCTGAAAAGGTTGTCTTGTACGTAAGTAGAAGCATTCAGTTTGGACTTTAGACAAATCTATGGTGACGCCGGTAGGATCTTGTAACCGCTAAATTTTGACTTACATACAGCTTGAGAAAAGAACTGCATATCAGCCAGAGGCGATTAAGGGTTCCCATCTTATACTATGAATGCATGCCATCCAAAACCGAGGCTTACGGAATAATTCTGCATGTGCTTTCTCCGCGCAAGGCAACCATTTCCCCAGTATGTGACAATCGGGAAATACCTACAAGATGCTTCAATGCAATGATCAAGGCAAAATATTATATCAGCAAACCCAGGGATGCTTGAGAAGTTGCATAGGCATGTTGTTTGTTATTTTGCCGGCTGTGGTAGGCTTCCAGACAAATTGATGATTGGTGAAAGCAGCAAATAATTGACATGTTACCACGAATCCAATCGTTATTAGGTGAAGGATGTTTGCTTAGTAGAAATATGCATACACTTGCATTGAAAACATTGAGAATCTCCTAAGTGATGTTATTTGAAGGGACATATCTGACAGGGAGTATGGGATAAACTCAGCTATCGACTATGACACCATGCACGAAGCAATAAAACAATGAACGGAAAGGAAAAAATTAAAGGCTCTAGCGTTTACTACGAGTAACAAAAGCTGCTTGCGATGGTGTACGAATGAATCGCCGGTGCGGAAACCTGCTGCTACCCATCTGGCCGAGTCCCAAAGTTTAATACTTCTATAGCTTGTCCGAACTGACCTTTTATCCAATTCTGGAACTCCCAACTCCGTATGATCACAACGAAATGATAACGACTAGACATTGGGTGTTAAGAGGAACCATAATCTTAATTCTGGTCTCAGCTTTTGCGCTGGCGTGGCCTATACCTGTAGGAAATCCCAACGCGAGTTCCTCGTCGGAAGTGTTACCTAGAGCTGGTACTTCAACTGAAGATATCACTTATATTCTTCCGATATGGGAAGGTGCTTCGGTCAAGCATGATGCGGCAAAAGATCTATCTGTCCTCAGCAACATGAAGATGACCCTCGGAATAGGTGGAACTCACACCAAACTTGGCTGGTCATTCTCTTCCTGGGCCCTTAGTCGTGATATTAAAGATGCTGGCAGTGATTACAACTTCGATCCAGGGAACCTCCATTACATGTTGGGTCTTGCTGTCAGGACTGGGCTCCCCATCTTGGTCCACATGAACAACGGTAGGTGGGCTGATTGCTGTACGCCAAACTCAGATGGAGGATGGGACGATGAACTCCTAGATTTCATCGCATCGAAGCCGGACACCACAATGCTAGACAGCGCAGGCGAGAGCCAATATACACACGGTTATGGAGGAAACTTCTTCTCTCTTTCTCGGCTGAATAAAATATACAGAGGCTATAAGCAACGAAACACAGTAGACTCTGCTCGTATAATAGCAACATGGGCAAATGCAAACCCCTCACTGTTTGCAGGTGTCAGCCTGTCGTCAGAGACGATTTATCCTAGGACAGATTCAGACTTCAATCCACTTGCGATTGATGAATGGAAGATGTGGATGCGTAACACGGGTATCTATGGGCCAGGCGGAGAATATTTCGGCCAAGGTCGTGTTCCCTCAATTCATGACATCCATGCTTTTAACCGCATCGCTAAACAGAAATTTTCATCTTGGATAAGTGTGAAACCACCTGCCACTGTAACACCGGGCGATCCATTTGGAGAAGAGTGGCAGCGTTGGAGGGTACAGATGATTATTCACCATGTATCTGATGAAACGCTTTGGATCGCATCAGCGGGGATTGATCGCAACTTGATATTCGGCCATTCGACTCCACGACTTGACGAATATGGCTTAGGAGATGCCATTGATACAGCAACTGCAGCAAATGGAGCCGGAGGAGTGACCCTCTATGGGTGGGATCCTATGGACTTTGGCGAAGTAACCAATGCATACAGAGGAACTGGGAAGAATAACTGGGGAGTATTGGAAGTGAACCCACTGTCGACCGATATAACAAAGAGTTACAATACTCTCTTGACCCTGTACAAAGATGGTGCTAAGATCATATGCCCAAACTCTTGGGAAAGCGATATGTCGACCAAGGACCAATATGCCATTTTCGACTCCCCTTCATATGGTAATACCTTCGGGAATACTATCCAGCGATTTCTGTCAGATTATGGCAATGTTCCCAGAAACTTGCAGCCGCCTTCATGGAATCCTGGCACTCGAATAATTGACTTCTATGACATATTCCCTTCTGCTGAATTGACCGGCATAGACAACCATCGAGAACCTATTGGCTCAGTAGGCCACGTAGTCCGAAAGAGCATATTCTCTCATGTGGATGGTACTATCACATTTGCTATCAAATTACCATTCGTTATGGACGGGGAAAGACTTAATTTTTGGACCTCTGTCGGCATCAAAGATGGTGCTGGTATAGGTGGCGAGGTTGAGTTCCAAGCAATAATCAATGGAGCTTCAAAGCTCTTCGGACCGAATTTCTACGTGCAACAGAGTGATTGGATTTGGAATCATTGGACTCCCATAATGGTCGACGTGACGGACTGGGCTGGTCAGAGTATCAGTTTCGCACTCTGTACTCGGGGCAACACACAGTACGGATGGACAATGTGGGGATCGCCAGCAATATACTTAGCATCGAAGGATACAAGCAGTATATCTGCAGCTGCAAACAACCTGGCATTTAGGGCACCAATGACAGCGAGTTCCGAAGACGGAGGCCCTATATCGCAGCTTTCATCAAACACCGATAGCAACAACCATGGCTGGTCCTCAATTTCGCACACTTTGGCCTCGGCAACGGAATGGATAGTTGTTGATCTTAAATCGAAGAAGAACATCAGTAAAGTGGTGCTGTTCCCTGGTGAGAGGCTCTTTCCATACCCAGGGACGGGTTTTCCGAGTACTTTCGAGATTCAGACTTCAGAGAAATCAACTGGTCCGTGGAAGGCGGTGGTCAAGGTAAAAGATTACCCTCATCCAAAAGCAGGCAATGGAGAAATATTCACGTTTGAGACGACGAGCGCAAGGTTTGTACGAGTATATGCAATTGAACTGGGAGGGGTTGGAAATGAGAATGGTTATCGTTTCCAGATGGCAAAGGTGGAGATCTTTGGCTAATATAGCTGGCAGTGCCAGAGCAGGTTCTAGAAACCGTAGATAGTAGAAAGTGGCTCATGTGTACAGTAACTGATGTGATAAACGGCAATCTTCGAGTGTATATGAGCATCTGATACCCTGGGCATACGGTGCAGGCTCCTGCTACCGGCAGCCATCCTGTTTTAATCCAGTATATATCATTTACTATAGCTGTTGCCTGGACGATAATAGCAAACTTGAAACCAAAGTGCAGTACAAGCAATATTTGTAGATACAACCAGCGGTGTGATACGTGATTGCGTCAAACTCTGTGCCACGATCGAAAACCCGAACTCTGAGGTAGCAGTCACCATCCCTACGGGGCAAGACTCCCAATTGGCGACTTCGCTTTCTAGGGTAAGGTAATACGAAATTGGCAATGATTCCATGATCTTGAGTATAAAATGCAACGTTATCTCCATGGCTTCTTCTGTTGCTGCTACCCGATGTTATGTTTGGTAGTTTGTTGTATGATGAAATCGGGGCGATTGATATTTCTAAAACGGCCAAGTGGATATTTTTCAAAAAGAGATGGAGCTATCAGTAAACAGAGTTACTTGGCGTCCCAGTCACCTTTGCGGGTGCTAAGTGACTTCTCATCTCTGCTGTCCAGTGGGCAGACGACCGAGCCGTAGGGTCGATTATAGCCGAGCATAGATTTGGAATTGTAACAAACCTATACAGATATCAGGAAGAACTACCTGTGGTTTATTATCAATCGATAATCTGTAATTCTTAGTGACTCGTATAATTTTAAGGAATTTAAGATAATAATCTGTTTTTGTTTGCTTTTGTTATTAATAAGGGTGAGGAAGGGAAGGCGGCGGCGGCGGAGCTGGAGCTGGAGCCAAAGGAAGGGGGGAGCTCGGCGGCGGTGGTAAAGAGGGCTATAAGATTATTAATACTTTCAAAACAGCTTTAATATTCATAAGATATATGTTTTACTTATATAAAGTCCCCTTCCCAGGGATAGGTTATCTGTCACGACATGGTTCTGGAAGCCTGGGGCTTCTAGTAGAGAGCTTCTAGAAATAAGAGATTTCTAGAAACGAAGCACTTAGAAGAGAACGGCTTCGGAAAGAGATCTCTTATTCCTGGGGATGCAGGAAACGATATCCTAGTCTGAGCGTTTATAAGAGTAAAAGATGTGACGGCTAGCTAGCTTAGCTAGCCAACTGCCTGCAAAGGGGACAGTGTCACGTGATATACATTGGGGCTCCGAAGGTCCTATATAAGTAAATAGTTTTAGTAGATAGGAGCTTCGTGCTCAAGTCTTTATAGTTTTTCTACCAATCCATACTGTTTAGTAAAAACTTTAATTCTATTTGAAGAACCCCGAATTCTACTGAACTACTTCTCCTGTAATACCAACCGTACACCGTAAGATATTAGGATCGTTACACATGACTACTCCGATTATGGACAGCGACCACTTATGCTGATATATGGAGATACTGCACAGTATTAATAACAACTTTAAGATCCCCAAAGGAAGGTTCAGGATGTTGATGCTCCGATCGTGATACCCTTGAGCCTGCTTGATTCTACTATTACTCTACTCCCGATCGTTGCTCTTCTTAATCACACTTATTAATAATCACCCCTCAAAAAATTATCGAGATAAATGAAGCTTGGTTTATTTTCGCTACAAGGTTTGCTAGCTAAGGACCTTACCTAGGTAGTATTAAATAGTACTAAGCGAGGTGTGATTTTGTGGGCGCCATGGATTTAAGGCTTGTCAAGATTTATTCCCCTCACCACCAGCTTTCAACTTAATATCAAGACATAGACCTTGATAAGCTATCAAGGTCTTGTTTTATCTGGCCAAATATGTATCATCGGAAAGCTGATGACTTTAAGGACATAATTAAATTCTGGTTTGGTGGTTTTTGATCTCCATGACTCCCCGAGTATTTTCCGCTTGGGTACGTACCCGTTTTGTATGATCTAAGTAACATTAACCTTAGGTCTGATACACTGGCGGTGAAAAAGATGATCCGAATCCCTATATAACATACGCATCAAAATGGAGCGTTGTGTTGTGTTGTATTGTGTTATGCTGAACACGTACTACCCCGACTGTTGGAACCATGCTTCTGACTCGTCCTCAATTGTCGTCTCCTTAATGTTGACTCGCTTAAAGAGACTCAGCGATAAGCAATTACCCCACAAACTAACCCCGGATCTGCACGATTTATATTCCCGCTAGTCTTCTAGCGAGTTAAACCTCGTGGTTCTGTGTTACAGATAACCTCTAAAAGCTTGAGTAAGAGAATGTTTCCACTTTACGGCCCAGTCAAGGGAAAGCTCTTCCTTTTCTCCTCTATTTGGCGTTGGTCGACCCACCCCAGACTTGTTGTGACATAGCAATGCTTGATAGACCTTCCCCAATCTTTGGGACGCCTCCAACATCTCTAGATTTCTCGTCCCGGTAAGTAGGATTGAGACCTCGTTGCCTCGGTAGGTCCAGATAGCCGGGATGAGTGTCAGTTATTTAAGTAAGTCTGTCTTCAAGAATATATAATACCAAGTCTCGACCTACACCTATCTGCATTGATCGACAAACCTACTGGTATTGTTCCCAACCTTTATTCAAACCTCAAAATGACCGTTGCAACCAAACCAAAGATGAGATGGCGGAACTTCTGGGTCTGCTTTAGTATCTCCCTGGGCCAGTTGGCCTTTGGATACCCGGCGTCAATCATTGGCACAACTCTTGGCCAACCAGCTTTTCTGCTCTACATGGGATTAATTACCCCGGAAGGAGAGCTGGGGAATAATGCAAATAACCTCATTGGGGCAACATCAGGTGTTTTCCAGGTAATTCGAGGGATTGTTATCATAAGACGTTACTAATACTTGCCAGGCTGGAGCTTTTTTCGGCATCCTAGGAGGTTCTTACATAATGGATAAATGGGGTAGAAAAGCTGGAGTCATTTACTGCTCTTGTTTATCGATCGTGGGAGGAGTCATGCTATGCGCATCACAAAACATCGAGATGTTCATCGCGTTTCGCTTCATTGCTGGTGCTGGCAGCTGGGGGTTCCTAGCACTCAGTAAGCGTGAATGCCGGCCTTCAATCAACGTATACTGACTGCTTCAGCTCCTGTGTACACCGCAGAACTCGCACCTGCAGAGCTTCGAGGTCTCTTCGTTGGGATGAACGGAGTCCTCATTGCTGGCGGTTATGCTTTAGCATCTTATATGGGTCTTGCCTTCTTCTTTGCAAGAGATCCTGCGACTCAATGGAGAGCCCCGCTCGGTCTTGCCCTGGTATTTCCATTCATGATGCTTACAGTTATCTTTTTCGTTCCCGAGTCTCCAAGATGGCTACTTATGCAAGGTCGGAGCGATGAAGCCTGGAAAGTTATATCTGATCTCCATGCCGATCCCAGTGACCCCGACTCAGAATACGCTCGCAAAGAATTTTATCAAATCCAAAAGCAAACGGAGATTGATCGAACATTGAATCCCACCTGGAAGGAAATGTTCGTTAAGCCTTCCTACCGAAGGCGTTCTATCATGGCCATCGTATTTGCATTCATTGGTCAATCAACGGCTATCTTGGTTGTCAATAACTACGTAAGCTACTTCAGTGGATTTTTTCAGACTTTTTCGGTGCTAATTATATCAGGGCCCGACACTTTACAAGTCTCTAGGTTTTGGTACACGAGATCAACTTATCCTCCAATGTGGATGGATCACTGGAGCTATTCCGGCAAACTTCCTGGGTGCCTGGATTATGGACCGAACTGGGAGACGTCCACTTATGCTTTTTGGCATCGCAGGCTGTATGGCTATGCTCTGCATCGAAGCCGCGATGGTAGCTCTTTATGCAGAAGAAGGCACCAATAAAGCAGGACTTGGTGTAGGTGTTGCCGCATTCTACATATTTCTTATCATTTACAGCGTCGGTATCGATGTCTGTGGCGTGGTATGGTATAGTGAGATCTTCCCCAATCACATTCGGGCGAAAGGTGTAGCCATGGCGGTGATGTCAATTGCTATCACCGATCTTGTCTACCTCCAGGCTACGGCCGAGGCGTTTGCTAATATCGGTTGGAAGTTCTACTTGGTATGTTATGCCAATCGAGACATAATCCCTAAGCTTACAGGATAGGTTTTCATTATCGTTTGCGCAATTGGCGTTGTCTGGGCATATTTTACCATCCCAGAAACAAAAGGCGTACCACTTGAAGAACTCGCAGTGATCTTTGGAGACGAAGACGAGATCGGAGTGTTTATGAAAGACATACATATGGATGAAAAAACCCACGAACTCGTCATTGATCAACATGGCAATGATAAATTGACTCGAATAGCAACTGAGCTTCACAAACCACATGGGGTGGATCATATCGAGGTAGTTCCTACTAGAGGGCAATCAGGGGGCACGTCAGGTACCGAGAGTGTTTGATTCCTTAATTACAATTTTCGGAGCTCTCCAACAGGCAGTGTGTCTTATATTGATACGTTGGCTCATGTTTCAAAGCTGTTGTTAGCCGTAGCTCCTCTTACTTAAATCTTGCCAAATACTAGTTTGTTCCACCAATGGTCCAAACCCTTTCTGATAACACATGTCTTTTTCTTCAGCTTGGTAAGCAGCGTTGTCGATGATGTTAACTTCTGGGATTTACCAATGAGCGAGGGGGCGATGCTTTCACCACTCGGAACACGGAAGTACGATTTCCCTATAAATAGATACCAGGCATCGGTGAGTTTGGAGGCTTATTTTGACAACAAGGCGAGGCTAGGTATGATTTCAGCCACTTCGTGACCCTGGTAATTCGATGTACTGTACATTTCCTTCGCCTGGCCAGAAAGGAGGATTGGGTAGAACTCATAAACTCTAAATTCATATAATCAATCTTCGACATCACCAAATATTGTAAAACAGCTGGGCAGTCTATCAACTATACCTAATTATTGGAATTCTGTTAGTTTCCCTACCGAAAATATTGTGATGGGCTACTGTAATGTTTGGAACAAAATACTCCCTGACCGTAGTCGCCAACTAGGTGAAGAGATCAGAAATCCGAATACCCCTAAGCTTGCTGATCACCACGGAAAAGAATAAGCTCTCTAATCCTTTTTTATATAAAAATATTCGGTTTGTTCTTGATTTGATGCTCGGCGGTTCGTGGCTGAGCCAAGAAACTGGAACCAAATATTTACCTCTATCTTGTCCTCGCTACTTTGGGATTTGCTTAACAACTCATCAGCAGGCATTTGAAATCCAATTTAGAACCAATTGGTCCTTATCTCGAAATTCGAAGACTTCAAATCATGTAATGTTCCTGAAAAAGAAGCATTATAACAAGCAATTGGCCCCACAAACATTTGCGAAGATAGCAAAAACCACCCATCCTACAATATGGGGTTGTTTCAATCAACTCCCCCAACAGAGTATGTTATTGTTAGCTCATAATATCAACACTTCATAAAACGCATTACGAATTCAGAACATTAAACATTAACTCATATGTTTCTAGACCTCGGCCAACGATTAATCTCAAAGGCAAGACAGTCCTGGTTACAGGTGACTAGGTCTCGAGTGTGCTATTCTCTATACGAACGCGCAAGCTTCACGAGTCATAATCACAGCGCGGACACTATCAAAAGGGGTAGCAGCACGGAAGCATATCGAAGATCGAACCAGCATCACGAATGTAGTGGATATTCGCCTCTTGGACATGGATGCGTTTGACAGTGTTCGCGAGTTCATTAGTGCATTAAAGAGGGACGGAATAGCTCGTGTGTGCTGCTGCTTATGCTTCTTCTTCATTTGACTAAATTCCCACAGCTGACACCATTTTGCTGAATGCGGGTATTTTCGCCTTCGATTACCACACCACACCAGATGGTTGGGAATCAGATATTCAAGTAAACGTTCTCTCCATTGTACTACTTGCAATTTTGCTCTTTGATATACAGTGTAAATACCAATCCGAGAAGACGTCTGATTGTAAAGATAAACCTCATTTATGCATCGTAAGCTCTGGAAAATCGTTTGAGGCCAATCTGAATGCCTCAAACTGGCCCAAAGTAGAAGTTGTCAAATTCTGGTCAAACAAAGCAAATTGGCCTGGCGGGGCTGGACAATACAGTAACACTAAACTTTTTTTATTCAATACATAGCCAACGAACTTGCTAAGCTGGCTATTGGCGAAGATGGCAGGTAAATCGGCTTCTCTGAGAATCTCTCACGGTATTTCTTTAAAAGCTTATGGCTAATGGAAAACAGACCTACTTCAATCTTAAATACAATTTGTCCTGGAGCGATTAAGACAGATCTTGCTAAGGACTTTAAATCAAAGGGTTTCATACATGGCATCCTTGTTGATATCTTTCAGGCGGTGAAGTCTTCGTCTGTAGAGGTTGGTGCTAGGTATTTGGTTACTAGCGCCGCTTCTGCTGAAATTGACCTTGGAAAGTTTCATATACCATATCTTACTGAAGCTCAATTCGAAAAGTAAGTCATCCGGTTCGCATTAAGCAGTTGTTCAAGTGAAGACGTTCAAGTCTCGCTAATTCTAAACAGGAAGGCAACCAATTACACTAGTACGCTGGGGAAGAAGACTCAAATTACGGTATGGAAAGAGATAGTTGAGATACTGAAAGAAGTAGAGCCCGAAGTTGGAAGAATTGCGGGGCTCTGAATATTCTAAAACCTACCTTAGAGCAAGGCTGCCTACTATTTTGTGTATAAGAGGAGAATACAGTGGAAGGAATGAATAAGGACTGATAAATTATCATTTATGATGTAATACACCCCCAGCCCCATTAAATTCTGCTTGTACAGAGCACCTACTTCCTATCATCACATATTTCAGGCCAATAATGAGGGAACAGCGAACGTAGCTTAGCTCCACGGAGTACGTAGTTTTACAGAGCATACCAAGACAAACATGCATTGATACATTGTAAAAAAGGTAATTAGTCTTAGCTACTGGAAAATCTCTGCCTTTGTTTTGTTGATCTGTGTTGCTATTTTCACAACTTCCAGCTAACAAATACTTCAGCTGCCGGGTGGCCAGATAATCCCAATGAAATTGAACTGCACACGTGCTGAAGCTGAAATTATAGCTAGGAAATTTGTCGCGGCACGTATACAACTATTTAATCAAAGTGGTAGCGGCTTAACCGTAGATAATTGTTTCGATGCAGTTTTTCTCGATCCCGGCATATGTGTTTATCTACGACGCCACCGGAATTAAGTCAATATCAAATTGAGTTATCGGATATATCTATCCGATTTCGAAGTGCTACAGGGGAAGTCCAGACAATAGAGGAAGTAGTGTAAGAGCTGTCAATCTGAACTCAACAGTAGGGTCTTGTTTCCG
>Ga0247734_1002246_pt1 | contig 13019 bp, 10 predicted proteins | sample UWRJL103311B2_FD_180933 | JGI IMG/M metagenome (GOLD analysis project Ga0247734, IMG submission 180933) | Plant litter microbial communities from Arlington Agricultural Research Station in Wisconsin, United States - UWRJ-L103-311B-2 | ecosystem: Environmental > Terrestrial > Plant litter >... | reverse complement strand
CCGCCCGAGGCGCCGGACGGCTTCGCCGCCGCCCTCGTGGCGCGGATGGCCGACGTCCTGACCGACTGGGCGCAGGTCTCGACGGTCGACGAGGACGTTCGGCGCAGCGCGACACCCGTGCAGGACGTCGCCGCCGCGCTGCCGCCCGAGAGCGGGGCGGCACTCCGGGCGCTGACGGAGGACGCCGTGTCCCCGGACCTCGGCGTCGCCAACGTCTTCGCCGACGACGTCACGCTCCTCGGCGCGCCGGTCGTGACGACTGCGTGGGACGTCTCGACCCGGACGGACGACGCCGGCCGGCCGTACGTCCTGCTGCAGCTGCAGACCCGCGCGGCCTACGAGGTGCGCCTCGGCGACGACGCGCCGACCCGCGTCATCGGCGTGCTGCGCGTGCACGGGCTGAGCGCCTACCCGGGGACCACCGACGACTTCGGCGTCACCGGTGGGTGGCAGGAGTTCGGTGCCGGCGACTGCGCCCTGGCCCTCGACGACGCCCTCCTGCCCGACGCCGACCTGGACGCGGCGGCCCGCGACCTGAGGACCTTCGTCGAGGTGGGCGACGGCAGCAGGCTCGTCATGCCGCCGCTCGAGGACGACGACCAGGTCGACGCGGAGTACCTGCAGCGCTGCCGCGACGGCGCGACCTGACCTCGACGCCCGCGGCGGGAGGGGCGGAAAGGTGCGGGGACGCGTGCCCTTACGATGGTTTCTCGGGCCTCGGCCCGTACGCCTCTGTAGCTCAGTCGGTAGAGCGCCTTACTTGTAATAAGGATGTCGCGGGTTCGAATCCTGTCGGAGGCTCCGTGTGATGTCCCAGGACCGACGGCGCGTCCGGGACCACTGCCTCGGGAACGGATCGACCGTCCCGCACGACGTGAGAAGTGAGATGTGGCCATGGAGCTCGGCATCGTTGCGCTCGGCGACCTGCAGCACGACCCCGCGACGGGGCGTCCGCGCGACGCGGAGGAGCGGCTCGCCCAGATCGTCGACTACGCGGTCGTCGCCGACCAGGAGGGGTTGGACGTCTTCGGCGTCGGCGAGCACCACACGCTCGACTTCGTGATCTCGTCACCGGCGGTCGTGCTGGCCGCGGTGGCTGCCCGCACGCGGCAGATCCGTCTGACGACCGCCGTGACGGTGCTGCCGGTCCACGACCCGGTGCGGGTCTACCAGGACTTCGCCACGGTCGACCTGCTCAGCCGCGGCCGGGCCGAGCTGACGGTGGGACGCAGCGCGTACGTCGAGCCGTTCGAGATCTTCGGACAGGACACGGCGCACTACGACGAGCTCTTCTCCGAGAAGCTGGAGCTGCTCCTCAGGCTGCGGGCGGACGACCACGTCACCTGGCGTGGCCGCTTCCGCACGCCGCTCGAGGACGCCCCCATCACCCCGCGGGCTGCGCAGTCGCCGCTGCCCGTGTGGGTCGGCGTCGGAGGGTCGCGGTCCTCGGCCGAGCGGGCCGGACGGCTCGGTCTGCCGATGATCCTCGGCTACATCGGCGGTCCGCTGTCGCAGGTCCGGCGGACCATCGACGTCTACCGTGCCGCCGGTGCGGCCGCAGGTCACGAGCAGGACCTCCAGGTCGGCATCTCGAGCCACTTCTTCGCCGCGGCGTCCGACAGCGCCGCGTCGGACATCTACCCGTACTACCACGAGTACCTGCGCCCCAAGACGCCCGGCGGCCGGGGATTCGTCGTCGAGCCGGCGGCGTTCGAGGCCGGCCGCGCGAGGGGCCAGGCCATCATGATCGGCTCGGCCGAACAGCTCGTCGAGAAGATCGTCGACGCCCGTCAGACGCTGGGCATCGACCGGTTCTACGGGCAGACCGACTGGGGCGGCATGCCGTCCGAGATGGTCGCCGAGTCGATCCACCGCTTCGCCACCGAGATCGCTCCCGCGGTCCGCGCCGCCGTCTGACGGGCCGGCACCCGTCAGCCGAGGTCGGCGTCCGGCTGCTCGAGCGAGTGCTTGACGGCTGACAGGAAGCGCGCGGCGTCGGCCCCGTCGACGACGCGATGGTCGTACGTGAGCGACAGGTACATCATGCTGCGCACGGCGATGCTCTCGTCCTGCCCCTGACGTCCGACGATGACGGGCCGCCGCGTGACGACACCGGCGCCGAGGATGGCCACCTGCGGCTGGTTGATGATGGGCGTGTCCATCAGCGCTCCCCGGCTGCCGGTGTTCGTGATGGTGAACGTGCCGCCCGTGAGCTCGTCGACCGTGATGGTGCTGGAGCGGGTCCGGTCGGCCAGGTCGGCGATCCGCACCGCGAGCTCGGTGACCGTGAGCGAACCCGCGTCGCGGACCACCGGGACGAAGAGCCCCCTGTCGGTGTCGACCGCGATGCCGAGGTGCTCGGCGGCGGGATAGGTGACGGTTCCCGCCTCGAGGTCGACCGTGCTGTTGACCTGGGGATAGGTCTGCAGCGCGTCGAGAGCCGCACGCGCGATGAACGGCAGGTACGAGAGCCTGACGCCGCGGCCCGTGACCAGGGCGTCGTTGTGGCGCCGGCGTCGGCTGCCGACCTCGGTGACGTCGACCTCGACGATCGTCGTGAGCTGCGCCGAGGTCTGCAGGGACTCCAGCATCCGGTGGGCGATCGTCCGTCGCAGGCGCGTGAGCTTCTGCGTGGTGCCGCGCAGGCCGTCGTCGGTCGACGACGGTGCGGCATCGACGGGGGACCGGTCGGCCGTCTCGTCGATCGCGGGGGCGGCGATCGGCTCGGGCTCGGGTTCGGGCTCGGGAGCCGACGCCACGGTGACGCCGGCGGCGCTCGCGATGGTGCCGAGCACGTCACCGACCCCGGCCACGCCGTCGTCCGCGACGAGGATGTCGATCAGGACGCCGGCGGCCGGCGACTCGATCTCGGTGTCGACCTTGTCGGTCGACACCTCGACGAGCGGCTCGCCCTCCTCGACGGTGTCGCCGATCGCCTTGAGCCATGCGGACACCGACGCGGACTCGATCGCCTCGCCCAGGGCGGGCAGGGTGACTGGGACGTTCATGAGGTGCTCCTTGCGGTGGTCAACGGCCGATGAGGACGAGCGCGGCGTCGATGATCGAGCCGGTGTCGATGCCGTGCAGGCGGTACGCGTCCGCGAGGTCGCTGGACTGGCCGAAGGTGCTGACGCCGAGGCACTTGATGCGGTCGCCCCGGGCGCCGGCCAGGAACGACAGCGTGTGGGGGTGGCCGTCCATGACCGTGACGACGGGCGCCGGGTGCTGGGCCGGGAACAGCGTGTCGATGATGCTGTCACCCCCGGCGTCACCGAGCGATCCCCGTCGGTCGAACGAGCGGTACACCAGGTCCGGGCTGGTCAGGCAGACGACACCGGCCGTGACGCCCTGGCGGGCCAGTCCGTCGGCGGCGGCGAGGACCTCGGGCATCATCGCCCCGACGCCGACCAGGGTGATCTGCTCGGCGGACGGGTCGTGCGTCGTGATGCGGTAGCCGCCGGCGACGGCGTGCCGGCGGCGGCGTTCGAGCTGCAGGTCGTCCTCGGGCACCCGGGCGAGGGTCTGGTCGAGCGGGCGGGTCGAGAGCCGGAAGTACGACGACGTGCCGCCCTCGACGCCGACCCGGGACATCGCGTGGAGCATCGTCCACTCGAGGTCCTGGGCGAACGCCGGCTCCCACGCGATGCACTCGGGCTGCTCCAGGCCGATCGAGGGGGTGGTGATCGACTGGTGGGCACCGCCCTCGGGAGCCAGCGTCACGCCGGACGGCGTCCCGATGATGATGGACTGTCCACCCGAGTAGATCCCGTAGGACCACGGCTCCAGTGCCCGCGAGACGAACGGGTCGTACAGGGTGGCGATCGGGATGAGCCGCTCGCCCCACCGGGACCAGGTGGCGCCGAGCTCGCCGAGCAGGCCGACGAGGTTCACCTCGGCGATGCCCAGCTCGATGTGCTGGCCGTTGGTGACCTCGGACCACTTGAGGATGCGCTCGGCGTCGTCGGCGAACCAGTCGGGACGGTCCTGCACGGACCACACCCCGGTCTTGTTGATCCAGCCGCCGAGATTGGTCGACGACGCGACGTCGGGGCTGCACGTCACGATCCGGTCGGCGATCTGCGGCGCGGTCCTCTTCAGGTCGGCCAGGAACCGTCCGAGGGACGCCTGGGTCGAGATCGGCACCTTGTACGACCTCGCGAGCTGCGCCGGGGCGGCGTCGACCGGGTGCGCGACGATCGCCGGTCGGGCCATCGCCGCCCCGCGTGCGGCGCACAGCCGAGCGGCGGCAGATCCGTCGGTGAAGGTCGCCCACGGGTCGTCGAGGCTCGTCCCGGACGCCTGGGCGAGATCGGCCATCTGGTCGCCGGTCAGCAGCGCCGAGTGGTTGTTGGGGTGGCCCTCGGTCGGGAGCCCGCGGCCCTTGATCGTGTACGCGAAGATGACGGTCGGCCTGGTGTCGTCCACCTCGCGGTAGGTGTCGAGCAGCAGGCCGATGTCGTGCCCGCCGAGGTCACGGACGGCGTGCGCGAGCTCGGCTGCGGACAACGAGCCCAGCAGCTCTCGCAGCTGGTCGCTGCCGCTGCCGCCGACGATGCGTTCGGCGATCTGCGAGGAGTCGGCCCGAAGGAGGCGCTGGTACTCCTCGTTGGGCATGTCCTCGAGACGCTGGCGCAGCTCGACGCCGCCGGGACGCCCGAACAGCTCGGCGATCAGGCGGCCCCACTTCAACGTGATGACCTGCCAGCCGGCCGCCTCGAACATGCCCATCAACCGGTGGATCTGGACGTCCGGGACCACCCGGTCGAGTGACTGCCGGTTCAGGTCGACGATCCACAGCAGCTCGCCGAGACGAGGGACCGACGGATCGGCCACCGCCTCCCAGATAGCACCCTCGTCGAGCTCGGCATCGCCCAGCAGGCTCACGAATCGGCCGGCGGGCGGGGCCGTCGGGAAGTGGGAGCTGACGTACCGGTGGGCGACGGCAGCCCACAGCGCGGCGGTCGCGCCGATGCCGACGGACCCGGTGGAGAAGTCCACGGTGTCCGGGTCCTTGCGCCGGCTGGGGTAGGACTGGAGGCCGCCCTTGGCGCGGAGCGTCGGCAGGTACGTGCCGTCCAGGTCGCCGATGAGGTAGTTGATCGCGTGCAGCACGGGTGACGCGTGCGGCTTGACCGAGACGCGATCGAGCGCCGTCAGCTCGGAGAACCACAGGGACACCATGATGTCGACCATCGACGCGCTGGAGGCCTGGTGGCCGCCGACCTTGACGCCCGACTCGTTGGGTCGGCCGCGGTTGGCCGCATCGACGATCGCCGTGGCGATCCAGCGGACACGCCGCGCGATGTCCTGCAGGACGGCGGTGTCCGGGTCGGCGTCGACGGGCGGACGGACGGGATGAAGGGACTGGGTCATGATGGACGATCCTTGGCTGCGAGCGAGGTGGCCGACGCCGTCACGGCCGAGTGGGCCGGAGGTGCAGCGTCGTGTGGCATCGGCGGCTCCGATGGGATGCCGCGGCCGAACGGATGAGGGGATCGCCCGCTCGAACCCTGGCACAGCTCGCGGTCTCGACGACGACATCATGCCGATAATGGCTTTTCTCGATCAGAACCGTCGCATTCTCGACATGTTCGTGATGGAATGACGCTCCAGGCGCAATGATCGATCTCGAAGGGCTCGTGCAGATGGACGTCGTCGACCAGCAGATCCTGTCGGTGCTGATGACGAATGCGCGCACGCCCGTCAGCGAGATCGCCCGTCAGGTCAATCTCTCGCCCGCTCCGGTCGCGCGGCGGATCGACCGGCTCGAGCGGGACGGCGTGATCAAGGGCTACGTCGCGGTCGTCGACCCCGTGCTGTCCGGGCACCTCGAGGCGTTCACCGAGATCCGGCTGAACGGTGACACGGACACGTCCGAGCTGAGCGACATCGTTCGCGAGGTGCCCGAGATCCGCCAGTTCTTCACGATCGCCGGCGACCCGGACGCCGTCGTCAGGATCGTCGTGTCGGACGTCGATCATCTGCAGCGGGTCGTCAACGCGTTGCGCCGCACCGGCAAGATCACCGGCACGAAGACCTTGATCGTGATGAAGTCCTGGGACCGCAGCTCGATCGGGGTGGCCGACTGACCGTCCGGGGCACCGGCACCGGCACCGGCACCGGCACCGGCACCGGCACCGGCTCTGCCGGTGCGGGAGACGGCTGTGGGGTCGAGGTGCACGGCGCGCCTCGACCCCACGGTGACGTCATGTCGTGACCGGGCGGGCCGATCACGACGCGCGGATCAGTCGACGCCGAGACCGCGTCCCCCGTCGGCCACCACGAGGTCGCCGGTCAGGTAGGCGGAGTCGTCGGACCCGAGGAACAGGACCAGCGGCACGATCTCGCTCGCGTCGGCCAGGCGGTCCAACGGAGTCGACGTGCGGGCCTTTGCGAGGTGCTCGTCCAGCCGGGCCTGGTCCCCGTCGAAGAGCTCGGGCTCCTGCGCGCGGTGCGAGCCCTCGGCGACCGCGTTGACGCGCACCCCGAACCTGCCCCACTCCTGGGCGAGTGCCTGGGTCATCCCCACGATCCCGGCCTTGGAGGCGTTGTACTGCACCTGGTGGTGGCCCCGCACGACGCGCACGGCACCGAAGGACGTGACGTTGACGATCGAGCCCTGGCCGCGGGGGATCATCCGACGGCCGGCCTCCTGGCAGACCCAGAACGGTCCGGACAGGTTCGTGTCGATCACCCGGCGCCACTCCTCGGTCGCCAGCTGGTCGGAGGGCCCGACGGCCCCGCCGATGTCCATCGCGTTCACGACGACGTCGAGCGTCTCGATCGTGGCGTCGAGCTCGCGGAAGGCGCGCTCCACGTCGTCCTTGCGGCTGATGTCGATCGTGATCTGGTCGGTGGCCGCGAGATCGGGGCCCTCGGTCGCGTGGTGCACGACCGTGACGTTGCTGCCCGCGTCGCGGAACCCGTCGGCCACGGCTGCGCCGATGCCGCGGCCTCCGCCGATGACCACGACGTTCTTGCCGGTGAGGGCCTGATTGGTGATGGACATGAAGTTCTCCTCTGGGGAATGGGGGTGGACGGGTGCTCGCTAGTTGACCTGCAGCGCGCGGCCGCCGTCGATGATCGTGGTCGTGCCGGTCATGTAGGAGGACGCGTCCGAGGCCAGGAAGAGGGCCAGCGGGGCCATCTCGCTGACGTCGCCGATCCGCCCCAGGGGAAGCGCCGCGCTGATGCGGGCGTGGTGGGCGCGCAGCTCGTCCATGTTCCCCTCGAAGATGCCGGCTCCGGCCCTGCTGCTGAAGGCGCCCGGTGCGATGCCGTTGACCCGGATCCCTCGCGGGCCCCACTCGGCGGCGAGCGATCGGGTCATGGCGTTCTGTGCGGCCTTGGCCGCGTGGTAGTGGACCGTGCGGAACGTCCGGGCGACCATGATGCCCGCGAGCGACGAGAAGTTCACGATCGTTCCGCCGCCGGCGGGAAGCATCCGACGGGCGGCCTGCTGGCACGACCAGAACGTGCCGTTCAGGTTGACGTCGATGCTCGCGCGCCACTCGCTCTCGGGCATGTCCTCGGACGCCTGGTCGCGACCGGAGACGCCGACCGTGTTGATGACGCAGTCCAGTCGGCCCAGGCGCTGGTCGACCTGCTCGTAGGCTGCCGCGACGGACGCCGGGTCGGTGATGTCCGCGGCGACGTAGTTCGGTGGTGCGTCCTCGCCGTCGGGTGCGTCCGGGGGAGTGAGATCGACGATGACGACCTCGGCTCCGGCGGCCTCGAGCCCCTTGACGATGGCGTCGCCCATTCCGTGCGAGCCGCCCACCACAACCGCCGCCTTGCCATGGAGCGACGCGAGAATATCGAACATGTTGATTCCTGACGTAGTCATGTTGACCGGGTGATCGCCGGGGCGTCGATCGCGCAGGAGCCGTGATCGGGCCCACGACGTCGGTGCTCGGCGTGACGTCGATCGTCGGATCGCGTCTGCTCGACAGCGTATCCTGTATCCAGTTACTGTCAACGGCGTACACCGTGACGTGAGGCGGGCCGGTCGCCCGTCCTCCTCGCCTCCTCGCGGCACGCCATCGATCAGGAGATCTCACGTGAAGACAGCAACGGACACGTCGGCCGAGTCCTTGGACACCGCGCGGGTCATCCCGCGACGCGCGCCCCGCTGGGCGGAGCTCAAGCCGCTCCTGCGGACCCGTCCGTTCGACACCGACTCGACGCGACGCCGGCTGGCACGCGCCCACACGATCGACGACCTCGAGGCCATGGCCCGTCGGCGAACACCTCGCTCGGTGTTCGACTACGCCGCGGGCGGTGCCGAGCAGGAGATCAGCATGCGCCGGGCCAGGTCCGCCTTCGATCGCATCGAGTTCCGGCCCCACGTCTTGCGTGACGTCGGGTCGGTCGACCTGTCCACGACGATCCTCGGCGGACCGTCGGCCCTTCCCTTGGTGCTGGCGCCGACCGGCTTCACACGGATGATGCAGCACGAGGGGGAGATCGGGGTGGCCCGCGCCGCGGCCCGCGCCGGGGTCCCGTACACCCTGTCCACGATGGGCACGACCTCCATCGAGGACGTGCGGGCGTGCGCTCCGGACGCACGGCACTGGTTCCAGCTCTATCTGTGGAAGGACCGCGAGGCCAGCGCCGAGCTCATCGACCGAGCGCTGGCCGCCGACTACGAGGCCTTGATGCTCACGGTCGACACGCCCGTCGGCGGCGCCCGGTTGCGCGACGTCCGCAACGGCTTCACGATCCCGCCGACCCTGAGCCTGCGGACCGTGGCCGGGATGGCGACGCACCCGGCGTGGTGGGTCAACGTCCTGTCCAGGGAACCGTTGACGTTCGCGTCCTTCACACGCTTCGACGGGACGGTCGAGGAGCTCATCGGGCAGATGTTCGATCCGCAGATCACGCCGACCGCCGTCACCTTCGTGCGCGACAGGTGGCCGCGGAAGCTGATCGTGAAGGGCATCCAGGACGTCGACGACGCCCGCCTCGTCGCCGACCTGGGTGCCGACGCCATCGTGATCTCCAACCACGGCGGACGCCAGCTCGACCGGGCACCCACTCCTCTGGAGCTGCTGCCGGCGGTGGTCGAGGCCGTGGGTGATCGGTGCGAGGTGCTGATCGACACCGGCGTCAGGAGCGGGGCGGACCTGGTGGCGGCGCGCTCGATGGGGGCGTCGGCGGCGATGGTGGGACGGGCCTACCTGTACGGGCTCATGGCCGGGGGGGAGCGAGGCGTGGACCGGGCGCTCGACATCATGACCGGCGAGACCCGCCGGACGCTGCAGCTGCTGGGGGTGCCGAGCGTCGACGAGCTCGACGGCAGCGAGGTCCGCCTGCGTCAGGCGTCGGTGTAGCGGTCATGAGCCTGGTGACGCTGCCGTTCCCCGTGTCCGTGCTGGCCAGCCATCCGGCCGACCTCGAGTACGCAATGTTCCGAGGCGGTGACTCCTACGACGGGCTGGAGTCGACGGCCTTCTGGGTGCCCCCGTATCCCGGGGAGCTGGACTACGCGGGCGCCGTGGCCGCCATGCCCGGCCTGCGTGTCGTGCAGACGCAGACCGCAGGCGTCGAGCACCTCGTCGACCACCTGGACGGTGCGACGACGCTGTGCAACGCCGCGGGTGTCCATGACGCCGCGACCGCCGAGATGGGGATCGCGCTCATCTTGTCGGTGCTGCGCCAGATCCCTCGGTTCGTGCGCGCCCAGGACCGCGCCGTGTGGGACCGCGACAACATGACCGAGTCGCTGGCCGACAAGACGGTCCTGGTGGTGGGCTACGGCAACATCGGACGAGCGCTCGGCGCCCGGCTGAGTGGGTTCGAGGCGCAGGTCGTGCCGTTCGCCCGGTCCGCGCGCGACGGGGTGCTGGCCATGACGGACCTCGACCGGCATCTGCCGACGGCCGACGTCGTGGTGCTGCTCGTGCCGTCGACGGCGACGACCCGTCACCTCGTCGACTCGCGCTTCCTCGGCTCGATGAAGGACGGTGCGCTGCTCGTCAACCTGGCTCGTGGGCCGGTCGTGGACACCGAGGCGTTGATGGTGGAGCTCCTCGCCGGTCGACTGTTCGCCGCGCTGGACGTGACCGACCCGGAGCCGCTGCCGCCGGACCACCGCCTGTGGGCGATGCCCCAGGTCCTCATCACCCCGCACTCGGCAGGCGGCACGACCGCCATGGCCCCGCGGTTGCACCGCCTCGTGGAGCGTCAGCTGTGGGCCTTCGCCCGCGGGGAGGGGCTCACGAACGTGGTGCGCGCCGGTTCGTGACGGGCTCGGGTGTTGTCGGCGGCGGGTCTGACGACGGTTGACGGTGTGATCTGGCCGACATACTATTTCGGGATACTGCATACAGTTCTGAAGAAATGGAGTAGGGCCTTGACCGCAAAAGTGAAATCCCTCGGTGACACAGTGGACGCCTCGCCGTACGAGTACTACGAGGAAGTGCGGGCGCAAGGCGATCTCGTCTGGGACGACGGCATCAACGGGTGGGTCGCCTCCACGTATGCGTCGGTCAAGGAGATCTTCACCGACGAGGACCGGTTCGCCCGGCCGTCACCCTTCGACGTCGCCGGAGAGGTGGGTCCGCTGATCTTCAGCCCCAAGCACACCTCGGGCCTGTACGGCGAGGAGCACATGATCCACCGCAAGTGGTGGCTGGGGCTCTTCCGGCCGAAGTCGGTCGAGGACTATCGCGAGCGCGTCATGGTCCCCGTGATCGAGTCGGCGCTGGCCCGGTTCGAGGGGCGCGGCACCGCCGAGCTCGTGGGCGAGTACACCAGCTACATCTCGGCCCGGGTCATCGCCGGCGTGCTCGGGCTCCCGTGGGACAACGACCCGTGGATGGCGGAGATGGCGACGCACCTGGCCAGGATCGAGCACTTCAAGGGCACGATCTACCTCAAGCCCGACTCCGTCGAGACGCAGAAGGCCCTCGACGCGGTCGACGCGGTCAACGCCTTGATGAAGCCGTACATGGACGAGGCCAAGGCCACGGACAACGGGACGATGCTGAGCCGGCTCTGGCGTGACGAGGCCCTGCAGGGCTGGACCGACGCGGAGGTGTGCGGCCTGGCGCGGACCTTCTTCGGCGCCGGCAACGACACGACCCGCACGGCCATGGCGAATGCGCTGTACCTCGTCTTCACGACCCCGGGTCTGCGCGAGAAGCTCCTGGCGGGGGACCGCAAGACCATGGCGAGCTTCGTCGAGGAGTCCTTGCGGCTCTACGGCACCGTGCACTTCCGGGCCCGACGCGTCCTGAAGGACACCGAGGTCCAGGGCTGCCCGGTCATGAAGGGCGACACGATCGCATCGGTGATGTCGGCGGGCGACCGCGACGAGGCGCAGTTCCCGGACGCGTCGTCGGTGGATCTCGAGCGGCCGAACCAACGCATGCACCTGGCCTTCGGTGCGGGCATCGGCGCCTGCGCGGGAATGGCGCTGGCGCGGGCCGAGCTCCTCGAAGGGCTGCTGATGATCCTGCACCGCCTGCCGGACATCGCGCTCGACCCGGACGCCGAGCAGCCCGAGATGCGGGGCTTCCTGTTCAAGATGATGATGCCGCTCAACGTGACGTTCTCGCCCGTGAGCTGACCGGCGGACGCGCGTCTCGACCTGGCATGACCCTTGTCATAGAACCGTATCCAGTATACGGTATGAGAAATATCGCATAGGAGACACACATGCTGAAGCACGTGGTCCTCCTCACGTTTCGACCTGAGGTTGACGATGAGTACGTAACGACCGTGTCCACCGAGCTGGAGGCGCTTCGAGGAGCGGTGCCCGAGATCGTGCGCCTCGACTTCGGACGCGATCTGGGCATCTCGACGGGCAACGCGGACTTCGCCGTGGCGGCCGAGTTCCAGAACGCCGAGGACTTCGCGGCGTACCTGGCGCACCCCGCGCACCTGAAGGTGGGTGACCTGCTCAAGCAGGGAGTCCAGAGCAAGTCGGGCATTCAGTTCGAGATCTAGGGGGCCGCATCGTCGTTGGCCGGCACCTGTCCGGCGACGTCGACCGGACCATATCGAAAGGCAAGAGGTAAGAGATGGATGTGAAGGATCAACTTCAAGCGGCGCTGGAATCGGCCGTGGAGCGCGGAGAGCACGGAGTCCAGGTCGCTGCCTACGTCGGCGACGAGCTCGTGCTGGACGGCTGGATCGGCGACGCCGACGAGTCCGGCACCCCGGTCGACGGGACGACGCTGTTCCCGATCTTCTCGGTGACCAAGGGTCTGACGTGCACCGCGGTGCACATCCAGGCCGAGCGCGGGCTCGTCGACTACGACGAGCCGGTGGCGACCTACTGGCCGGAGTTCGGCGCCGAGGGCAAGGGAGACATCAAGGTCGGCGACATCCTCGCCCACCAGTCGGGCGTTCCGCAGATGCCGGAGGGCACGACCCCCGAGCGGCTCGGCGACTGGGACTGGTGCGTGGAGAACCTCGCAGCTCTCAAGCCCTTGCTGCCGGTCGGGAGCAGCGCGTACGCGTCGCTGAGCTTCGGCTGGCAGGCCGGCGAGATCGTCCGGCGGACCGATCCTCAGGGACGGGACTTCCGGACGTTCGTCTACGACGAGATCCTCGATCCGCTGAAGATCGACGACTACCACCTCGGCCTCCCCGAGGAGCACTACGGTCGCGTGGCGCAGCTGCGCGCGCCCGGCGCGCTCCGACCGGATCCGCCGCGCCTTCGCACCGTGAGCATGCCGGCTCCGGTCGAGCCGGGGCCGCGTTGGAACCAGCCGGTGTTCATGAGTGCCGTGGTGCCCGCGGGCAGCGGCATCGCGAACGCGCGGTCCGTCGCGAAGCTCTTCTCGCTGCTGGCGAACAAGGGCACCCTCGAGGGCAACAAGATCCTGAGCGAGGATCGGGTCATGTCGTTCCTGACGCCGCGCTCCAGCTCGGGTCAGTACGACGACGTCATCGGGCAGGTGCCGTGGGTCGGCGTCGGCGGGTACTGGCTCAGTGGCGAGTCGCCGCCGGCCGACAGCGTCCTGGGCGGACGACCCGGCATGCTGGCGAGCAATGGTGCCGGGGGCTCG
>Ga0247734_1002245_pt1 | contig 13021 bp, 18 predicted proteins | sample UWRJL103311B2_FD_180933 | JGI IMG/M metagenome (GOLD analysis project Ga0247734, IMG submission 180933) | Plant litter microbial communities from Arlington Agricultural Research Station in Wisconsin, United States - UWRJ-L103-311B-2 | ecosystem: Environmental > Terrestrial > Plant litter >... | reverse complement strand
CTCCTGGACCTATCACTGTCAGGAAAAACATGGACGAGAAAGTGGCTGAGGATGGGAAAGCCTCTGGCTCCTTTGATAGGGAAGATTTTCCCTGACTCTGAGATATGATTCACCAATTCCTCCCGGCTCTTGAAGCAAGTAGCCTTCTCTCCGTGTCCACGATCTGCCGCATCCACGAGGTCCACCAGATTGAAATGCTTTCCCTCAAGTGCCTGCGCGTAAATCCCTTGTTAGAAACTGGAGTATGAATTCATTTGCACGAACTACCCACTTTCTTACACTTTGTAACACTCGACAGGCCGTCCGCATTTTCTGCTCCGACCAAAATGCAAATTGCCTGCCAAGCAGACACACTCGCCTCGTTTGTGCCGAAATGCCTCAGAAAGCCGTTTCGCACAGCATTCGAGACGAAATTGCCTCTTCTCATGAAATACTCCTCCGTCCCAGGCTTGAGCTTCTCAGCCTCCGCGATTTGCTCGAATCTCTCCATGATGTTTGCCATTCTATCTTCAGACTGACGCTTGACTTCTGCTCTACCACGTTTCCCGGTCGTGTCTTGCTTTTCTTCAATGGCGTTACCCTTTTCGATGTCAGGCCGAGGTTTTTGATATTGGATTTAGGAGTACCTTGCTCTCGATGCGTCTCTTTGCTATGCCATCGTTGGTGGCTGTACTACTCGCCGATCGGGACAATGGCAATTTGCCTGGGATTATGGCTTTGACTATCCATGGGATGCACCTAGCGAGAAACATGGTGAAGGTTATGAAACAAGTTACACGGGCAAATGGGAGAGGTCGCTAGGAAGGAGCACGCTTTTAGAACGGCTGAACAAGCTACGCCTGAGAAAGGCGCCTCTTCTCCGCTTACAAGGTTCATCAGATTTGATTCGGGCCATTCAATGTGAGTATTCCTCTTGTCACCCCCGAGTTCGCACCCTCATTTTTATCGCAGATGGGATCAGCTTCGACAACTACAATGTAATGACAGGCAAGAGTGCCAGTACACCACAACGGGTTGCATGCAACTACTATATTAGCCGAGCCTTTCTCGTTCCCCCATATGCCGTAAGTTCATTGTTTGTCGTATGCACGAGCCAGAACTAATAAAACTATCTAGACAGTTATAGACTACTGCAACTGTAGGAAGCTTTTTCGACATCAACTTGCTCGACTTTTCAAGTGGATGGCCTGTACGTATGCGCGGAATATGGCGTATTGTTTGATCATTCATGCTGATTTCTAGGTCATCGTCTAAGACGCGGAAAAGAAACATTGTTCAATCTAGGTGCAAAGAGACTAAAACAGGTGACATTTCACCGACCAATCGAACCTACTTCGAAAGAACTCCCCTTGATTCTCGCCTCTCGTCTCCTTCAAATTTGACTAAGCGCACGGTACGTATGCATTTCTGCTTAGAATAGTTGATCTGGCAGACGAGCAATACAGGATCCAAATGGCGCAATGCAGATAAGGCGTTATAAAGGCTAGTTCACGGCTCACTATTCAGGGTTGGGAGTTACTAGGTTCTACATCCACTTCCATCTTTTCTGCAATGTCAGCCTCATCCGACGCCAATACTATACCGCGCCTGTCTCTGAAAGTCGCCATCATCGGTGGCGGTCCAGGAGGTCTAGGCGCAGCCATCGCTCTGGGTAAACTTCCTTTCGTCGATTGGACTCTGTACGAGAAAAAACCAGTCATCAGCGAGACGGGCGGTGGGATAAGCCTCCAGAGACATACTTGGAAGATGTTGGAGTGGAACGGAGCTGCTAAACACGTCACACCGGACGACTATGATAGATCACCTGAGAAACTAACTATGATCCAGCGGTTAGCTCGTTTATATGTGTTCCAGGATGCATATACTAAACTTCAGTTTGGATAGAAATGGTAGAACCGGGGAGCTTATAGAGGAGGCGTTCCACCCTCCCAACATCCCCGAGAGCCAGAGGAGTTCTCGAGTGGTTAGAGCAAAGCTACAGGCTGCTTTGTTGAAGGAGATTGACCAGTCACGAGTGGTCGTGGGGAAGAAGCTGGTCGAGGTGAATCCTTTACCGAATGGGAAAGTCAAGATACGTTTTGAGGATGGGCCCACAGACGAGGTGGACCTTCTTGTAGGAGCAGATGGCATTCGATCCGTAAGCTCAATCGAACCGTCTGCTATCAGGTCTAATTTTAACACAATAGTTCGTACGGTCCTTCGCCTTTCCGGAGCATAAAATCAAGTACAATGGGCAATCAGCGTATCGGACTATTGTTTCGAAACGCGCAGTAAAGACGATCATGGGTATCCCTTGGACATCTGTATTCTGGCAAAATCTTGGCGGGAAATACGTCTTTACTTGTCCATTGGGCGGAGACGACTTCGAAGTCACCACTCGTATCCGTCGACCTCTCGAAGGGCAAGATCACGCTAGCTGGGGACGTCAATTCCACTTCGACACCATCACGTCCGAGTACGACGAGTTCTGCGAACCGGTTCGTAGAGTTGTCCAATTGGCTGCCAAGACAGGTGGTACCCAAGAGTTCCCGCTTTTCTCTGGACCTCGCCTGCAGAGCATCGTATCGCATGGATCCATTGCCTTGATTGGTGATGCATCCCATCCGTTATCAGGTGCATTCGGCGCTGGTGCTGGATTTGCGCTCGAAGATACATATACGCTATCCAAGACGTTAGATTGGGCGTGGAATAAAGGTAAAGGACTCGGAGAAGCTTTGAAGTTGTATGACAATATACGATCTCCCCATTATGAAAAGCTATATAATGAATTGGACTGGTATGGAAAGGTTGGTGCTGAAGTGGCAGCTGAAGGGCTTTCGGTGGATGAGGAGATAAAGGAACGGGTCAAGAGAATCTCTAGTGGGAGAGGGACGTGGATGTATGAATATGATATTCAGAAAATTGTGGAGCAGGCCTTAAAAGCTACATTAGCTTAGACTATAAAAGTGTATAAACAGAATTACCACATCCTGGAGAATACAACTTGTTTCTCCCTCAGATGTCATTCTATCGGCTGGCGAGTTAATCCATTGATGTGTAACAATAGTGGATTTCTAGCTATTAGAGAGTCAATGAACATGCATCAGTAGGCTAAAATAGGCAAAATTACCCGTGGCGGATAAATGTAATCCGGCCTCGGACTATCCACATATCCGTGATCCAGCGCGTTCCCGACCACCGCTGACACATGGGCTGTGTTCAGCACGCACTCCCATCCCATCGACTTCGTGTACTGCACATATACCCTTTATACAACGGATTAAGTGAGCCTCGAACAGTAATCAAAATGTGAGATTAGCATCCTCACCTAACTTGAAACTTGTGCTGCAGATCATGGGGGATCCACATTGCACAACGTGTAGATGCGTTAAACGCCCTCACAACACTCAACCTAGCGAGTTTGAGAGTCTGGATATCTATGCTCTCTTAAGAGATCCTTCCTACTGCTCTTCTCCCTCTTACCCAAACCCAAAACTTGACTGCGTACTGGACCAAGCTGTTGCTGCAGAAACAGAACTTGCGGCCATCGCCATGTCAATTGACGACCTTCGCAAACACCTTGCGCTTCTAGAGAGTAAACAGGCGCATCTTATCACTCAGGTTGAGAAATGTCAATCCCTCAAGTCTCCCATCCGTAGTCTTCCGGACGACGTTCTCCTTTACATATTTCATTACTGCGCGGGAAAAGGCACCGAGATTCTCCCCAGTGACCCTCCACACCGCAGGTATTGGCAGTTTTACAGCCCAATATTAGAGATCTCTGGGACATGTCATAGATGGCATTCTCTAGCCATGTCTCAACACTCGCTGTGGACTGGTTTTTCCACCACTCGGAGTCTGGCCATGGAACCCGAATCGAGGCAGAGGGCGGCCATGAAACTAGTGCAGAGACATTTAGATCGTGCGGCAGACGTTCCGCTGTCTATGGAGTTGCATTATTTTACTCTCAGACATAAATCCTTACCTCCTGTGGTCTCAGCGTTACTAGCAGCGCGAAGTCGGAGCAGAAGCCTCACCATCACAACCACCTTCTCTTCCTTAGTCGATTCTCTCAGTGGCAATGACCAGTATCCAGTCCTGGAATATCTAAATCTGGACATAGTACGATCAATAGATGGCCTCATTGACGCGTTCTCCAGAGCCCCGCGTCTTCATACAGTCACTTTGTCCGGGATCACACTGGACTCGATTATCCTTCCTTGGGCAAAACTTCGTTCACTAACACTCAAGGAGGTCGCCGTCTTTGATGCTCTCCGCATCACAGAACGGACTGGTCATCTACAGACGTTGCATCTGTCTCATTTGAATGGTGTCGATATGTCCCCAAATGATAAGACCTTGGAGCTGCCTATTGAGAGTCTAGAGATCTCGTCCAGATATATCTGCGATTGCAATCCTACCAAGCCCCGCAATAGCATTCACGAGAGCTTATTCCGTTCTATTCGCTGCCCCAATCTATCTTCTCTCACTGTTCAAGAGTACAGCATTCATTATGGCGAAGGGAACTTTAGGACGTGCAAAGAGCCAGCACGGTTCAACGTCCCTTCCTTCTCAAAGTTTCTATCCCTCAGCTCAAAGCTCACGACGCTTACGCTGCGATCTCTGCAAATGAAGGAGGATGAACTGCTTCACCTTCTGGAATGTGTGCCCGGAGTAACCACTTTGACGTTGGAGCCATACGACACAGAGATCACCAACGCCTTCTTCAGGAGGCTGTCATTCGTCGAATCTTCTCCCACGAAACCTATTCTTCCACGCCTCGAAAATCTCAGCCTCTCTAATAATTTGGAGGGCTTCACCATCCAAGCCGTGGTAGACATGGTCAGGTCGCGTCACAAGCACCCCCTTCCCAACGCTGCCCAACTACGATTTTTCAGTTGGTGTATTGACAGTCCTTTGGGAAACAAAAACTATCGCCCCAGCATAGCGGCAGATTTCGAGGCCATAGAGGGCCTGGCAACATTCGTGCGATACTATAGCGTTGTGGACGAGTAGTTATCTCTGAAATTTGCTCAGTGATGGCTCAGCCAGATAGTGCTGCTGAACTCTGGAGATCGTGACAAATAGATAAATACGACTTAAATACCATGTACATGAGAATAGGATACAGGTTTAATAACATGCTCCATTGTAGTCAGAAGTGGAGTCGACGTTGACTACGGCATCGACATTGATGGTGGAAGTCCTGTCATCTTCGTTGGGGAGGTAATAATCCATATTCAGGGCCCAGAAGTAGTGACCGTCAACCTGAAAGCAAGTAAGCACCAATTCAATAGGGCGTCCCATGTTGCTCACTTTATCGTCGTACGCAAACCAGACCCATCCAGAGGCGACGTACTTGATGCTCCCAGAGCCGTGGGCAACACAAGTGGCAGTGTTGAACTGTAATTCAGTCAATTAACGACTGACAGTATACAGTAGCGTTAACTCACATCAAGTGTGCAGGTTTGCCCGGCCAATGCCTGCATCGTGACAGACTGGGTTAGAGTGTTAGTCTTGGATGTTGAGGAGGACGAGCTCTGAGTATTGGTAATGTCCAAGCTAGTGGTGATGCCGGTAGTAATATCGACAACCTCCGGAATACCAACGGTGGCGCTGAGAGTGACGGAAACACCCATGCTTGACGTCTCTGAAAAGTGCGGCAGTAAGAATTAGCTAAGGATCATGAAGGGGCTGGCATACTGGTGACGGTCAAACTGGTAGAGGTCGTCTCGGTATAGCTGTTCGTGAGTGTAACGGAGCCGTCGGTTCCTTGGAACTGGCCCTGGGTCGATTGGGCAGATTTCGTACACGCGGGTTGACCTAACCATGGATCAATATCGAGAACGGAATAGGGGAAACGATGAAGCAAACCATCAATTGAGATTACAGCAACGCTGTCCGAAGTACACAAATTAGCAGGGGAATCAGGATACTTAACGAAAACGTCAGGCATGTTCAAACGATAGAAGAATATTGCAATACCTCTGGAATGTTCGTCTTCAAGTTATAACTGCCTCCACCCCAACTGGCTCTCGCCTGATCGGTGATAACAGACCATCCGGGGACTGCAAAACCAGATATGAGTTGGAATACGTTGAAATAGTTGTGCACCCACTTTTCTGAGCATCATCAGCGCTCAAAGGAGCACAAGTGCCAGCTCTCTTCTGGACACCGGATTTGCTTGGATCAACAATTCCAATCTTCTCACCAGACTGATTGTAGGCATAGATAAGGCCGGCCTCATCATCAAAGGCTAGCTTTGCAGTGCTGTCGGGAACTTGGGAAGCAGAGAGCCCTCTAAGCACTGCAGGAAGAGCGAGAGCCGCTGAGAGAAGTGAAGAGCCGATTAGGGCAGATGCGAAGAACTTCATGGCCGATTAATGAAAGAGGGATGAAGGACAGCGACCAATGCGACGAATGACCAGGTGGGGGCTTCTATACTCTTGGTTTCCGTTCTACTTATAATAAAGCGCTCAGGAACAGCAGGGATTGAGACGGTATCCTGCAGTATCTGACCGAAAGTATGCAACGCCCTTGTGGAACGACTTGACGGGTCGCGTCTACATGTGATCTTGCGTCTGCAAGTGTCGCTGGTTCAACCCTGTTCAACCCGTCTGATTATCGCTAATTCCCCAATCAAGACAGCGTCTCTTCATATGAAACAGCTTTTCGTGAACCGAATTGACCGAACCATGAAGAAGCTCGGTGCTTGGTCGAACAAAGGTAGAAGCAAACGCGTTCGAGTCGAGTGACTTGTCGTTTCTGGTCTAAGGCAGGTGCTAGGCTGAAGTTTACGGGCCGGCGGTATAAGTAAGCCTTCAGCAACATGCAATAAATGGAGATGAGGACGACGTTTTGTCCCGGAATGGAAGAGCAGACAAGAGCGTCGCAAGAGCTCATGAAAATCCAAGCATGATACAGCGCGTGTGGCGAAACACATGGAAGTAGCGTAGATTTGCGTCTATTTGCGTGTAGATCGGGATAACTACGCGTAACTCTAGGTAACTCTGCGTGAATTTGAAACTCAATACAGGGTCATTCTGAGGAGTAGACTGTATCGGTAGAGGTATATATATATCAGACTTACAGGGCTGTAGGACTCTGTAGATGGCAAGTATAAAGGTTTGCGTGGCTATGGCTCGATAAGCCCTTTGCTGAATCTACCTCTCCTCCTCTTCGAGCCTTGCTCACAGTTTGGTATTTAGCATGCGAGGAACAAGGCCCGAAATGGGGTATCGCTCTCCCACGCTCAGTTCTACTTGGTGTTTCTTTAAAAGACTCTAACTCACTATATCTAGACCAGTACCATGACCAAGGAATCTTTGGTACAGTCAGATAAAGCTGTTCGCCACATATCTGGCACCAAGCCAGCTTGATTCACTTATGTAACACCCGTGCATGATCCAGAAATCCCGTGAGAGCTGGAGGCCAGCAAACCTTGATGACTGTTGGGAAGTGCCAATGTCAAGATTAAAGGCGAAGACGTACTCAGATGCGCTGGGGCTCGGTGAATCTATACAGCGAGCAGCACGACCGTACCTCAATCGTCTGGACAAGACAGGAAGGCGTTCACAGGTGGGTGATATAGTACACTGAAAGAGGCCGATTCTGAGTATTGGGCTGTGACATGCAGAGTTTGAGTTGAGATCAGGTAGCAAGGGTTAACGGCCAGATTGGCCTCATCCAACAAAGCATTCCACAAGCAAGCAGATGCTGGGTACAAGCGTGAACTAGTGGGGAATCGAGAATCGTGATGGAAGTTCGACCTTTGGCGCCTTCAGTGTAAGCACGTGGCCCTGACTCAGCGCCTTATGTAGCCGGCGCGCCAGAGGTGGCTCGCCACTGACACTACCACCACCACCTCGAGCTCGTACAACTACTATGTCCAGCGCAGACTATGAATACGATGACGAAGACTACTATGACGACGAAGACATGATAGATGGTGATCAAGACTCCGGTGAGCCTCGACAACTACAGGGAGAACGTCCACTGATATCTAAGCAGACGATGACATGGACATGGACTTCAACGTCTCTGCAGGCCCGACGCGTAAAACCTATGAGATAGACTACGAGTCGCTGAGCAAGAATGCCGTTGAGAAGCTCATGCAGCAGGATATTGATCATTGTTGTGGTATTCTGGGTGCCGACGTGAGTAAACTTGAAGTCCAGCCGATCCTGAAAGTAGATCTCAATCCATCTCTTAAGGCCAGCACCTCAGCTCTCCTACTCCGTCACCTTGGCTGGAACAAGGAACGCCTCATAGAGAAATACATGGATAACCCGTCGTCTGTGCTGGTCGCCGCAGGCATCTCAATGCCTGAACCGCCTTCTTCCCCGACTTTAGCACGCACCGCATCACATTCACCCGCTCCTGCTCGCCGCTCTACAAGATCATCATCAGCGAAACTTCTATCCGCATTTTCACCTTCCAAGAAGTCGGAACCTCTCTCCAGACCCACAAAGTCCTTCAACACATCCGTGTCTGAAATGTTCAGTTGTCCAGTATGTTGCGATGATGCGCCTGACCTTCAGCCTCTCTCCTTAGACTGTGGGCATACTTTCTGCAATCTGTGCTGGCGTGACTATATTCAATCAAAGGTGATTGACGAAAGCGAGCATTCAGTGCGATGTATGCAGGACGGATGTGCTATGGTCGCACCAGACACCTTTGTCCATTCAACATCCGACGAGACTACTTGGGACCGTTTCCGGGAAATTGTTTTGCGACACTTCGTAGGATCGAATGCACATCTGAAGTACTGTCCCTATCCTGGTTGCACCAACACAGTTGCATGTCCATCAGCTGCTTCTCGCTCAAGCTTGAGCACTATTGTGCCGACGGTGTCCTGCGGTGCCCGAGGAGTCATCACTGAAGGCGTGGCCGAGCTGCAGGAGAACGGCAAACAGGAAAGCCTGTCGTTGGCTGGGAAAGAGCATCGGTTCTGCTTTGGCTGTCCTATTGAGGACGACCATCGACCTGTAATATGTGCTGTTGCCAAAATGTGGATGAAGAAGTGTCAAGATGATAGTGAAACCGCCAATTGGATTAAGAGCAATACGAAGGAGTGTACGAAGTGTTTAAGCACCATTGAGAAGAATGGCGGATGCAAGTGAGCACCGTGTCGTTTCATTCAAGATTCCGTGCTTAATGCAACTTGCAGCCACATGACATGCAAGAAATGTAAACACGAGTTCTGTTGGGTGTGCATGGGTCCTTGGTCAGAGCACGGAACGGCATGGTACTCCTGTAACAGATACGACGAGAAGAGTGGCTTAGATGCCCGCGATTCTCAGAGCAAATCCCGAGTTTCGCTCGAGCGTTATCTTCATGTAAGTCAAGCTTATTTATTCTTGAGTGGGGTTATGACTGATGATCTCGGACAGTATTACAATCGTTGGGCTAACCATGAACAATCCGCCAAACTTTCTGTAGACCTATACGCTAAGACGGAAAAGAAGATGGAAGATATGCAAATCACTAGCGCATTGACATGGATTGAGGTCGGTATTCATCCGTTTTTTCTTAGATATGTTGACTCACTTGTTGAATTCAGGTACAATTTATGAAGAAGGCAGTCGAAGAGGTGGAGAAGTGCAGAATGACATTGAAGTGGACCTACGCCATGGCGTACTATCTCGCTAAAGGCAACCACAAGGATCTTTTCGAGGATAACCAACGTGATTTGGAGAAAGCAGTCGAGGACTTATCTGAGCTCTTGGAAGGCCCAGTTGAAGCCGAGATGATTGCAGAATTGCGACAGAAGGTTACAGACAAGACGGTAGGTCATCCAGTCAAGCGTCCCTCTGATATGTTGCTGACTGCCGTGTTCAGGTCTACGTGGGCAAACGAAACGAGATTGTCCTTGAAGATACCGCTGTCGGACTGTTAGAGAGCAGGTGGCGTTGGAATATGCCAGTGGAAGGATTTGATGATCCTGAAGAACATGAAAAGGCCATCTGAAGCATTCTTTCTTTGTAGACTCGTCGCTGTTCATTGCTGTCTGTACTATACGCACAAACGAATCACAAATCTAATCATCCTGTATCTTTGACCCGTTACAATAGGTACTGGTTCTTCAAAGTTATTGGTATCGCTCTGGGTCACAGTGAGCTCTCTTCTCTCTGCGTGCTACTACGCGCGATACAGCATTTGCCAGGTCTCGTTCTTTCATACACTCATTGCGAGATGGCGCTAGTCCGGTAGGTGGACAATAACAACGACGTTCCGAGATGTTCTAGGTATGGATCGAAGTAAGCTCGACCATATACCGCCTGCAAGTTCGTTGACAGCGTACCTGCTACCGCAAATGCACATCATCGTCGTCTATGCTAAAGTCGACAAGATTACCAGTTGCGGTACGGCTGTTGGGGATCTGCATAGCAGGCGAAGGCTCCATCTGGTCAATCCGAAACCTCTTCCGCCGTACTGGCTCTGGAGAGTAGGTAGGCGTAGCGTAGGCGGCTTTGGGAGTAACAGGGTCGGATGTGATTGCCACTTCATCTGACCTTCGCCTTGACGGAGAAACTAAGGCCAGCTCGTGCCCTTCTTCTTCCTCGACAGAAGTGCTGCGGTCGCTGAAGCTTGAACTGCCACTGTCCAGGGACAGCCTAGCAATGATGTTGTCCCGCGTTGAGCTTAGGATGGAGTTCAAGGAAAGAGGGACTGAGGAAGACTGGGATGCCGAGTGTGTGATGCTTGGCCGAATGGGCACAGGCCTGCTTTGCAACGTCGGTGGTGGGAAGAAGGAGAGCTCCGAAGCAGGGATATGTCGTATATTGGGATCTTCTGGTCGTGGTAAGGGTGGGGATTCAGACTCGTCAAAGTCTATGAGGTTTGCAGCACTGGGTAAGGAGTGTCGAGACTTGTCGACTGGAATGTAGAGCGTTCTGCGAAGATGTATCGAGTCGGATGCCCATAAATGGTTGGCTCGTCTGAGATCTGCAAGGCTAATGCCGTATTTCAACGAAACACCAGCCAAAGAGTCTGCCGTTGTGACCTAAATCACTAGTACATGAGTGGTCGTAGGCGGCGTACAGGCTAGCGGATCTAGTCAACGCACCTCATGCACAATGACAGGGACGAGCTCTTCCCTCCGCTTCTGCTTGCCCTTAGTTCTCTGCTCAACCTCAGCCTCTTCCTCTTCAGCATCGGAAGAATTCCGTCTCGTGAGGCCGGTGATCAACCGAGCCAAGTTTGGCCGCGACTCAGTCCCAGAGCCATCGCTGAGGCCACGTAGTGGATGCGAGCTTGAAGTGCTTCGAGCTCTGGTATATGTCTCCGTTTGTGCTCTGGAGTGTTGTCGTAAAACAGACTTGGACTTTCGCCGATGCAATGATGTGGGACGGCTGTGGTATTGTGTGCTGGAGCCTGCGACGACTGTAGTTGGGGAGCTAGAGCGATGGTCTGTCCAAGGATCGTTAAGGTATCCATCGTCCTCGCTATCTAGCATCCCGGCGAGCAGCGGTTTGAGGCAGAATGGCAGTCAAGAGAGCGAGCCATCATGATGTTCCGTGGCGACCTTTTGAACTTGACATCAATTCCTATTTTGGGTCCTTTGGAATAAACCTCATCATCTTACCCTCCTTGCTACCCTCAAGAGCCCTTGCAGTCAGACTTGGACGAATACAGAATCAAAAGGAGATTTTTGTCTATGGAACTACATTGGAAAAATGCTACATTATGTGACTTTTTGCCGTACGGCGGCATGGAACATCGCACTGGAAACTTCAAACAACCAACTCTAATCCACATCCATCTCAGAAGGCTCTTCAGGCTTCTTCTCAGCCTCGGGAGCAGGAGTCTCAGTACCGCTCTTCGGTGTCTGAGTTCCGCTTCCTCCAGGAGTAGGGATGACAGGTGGCTTGGGTTTGGGCCGACTGAGGATGGGAGTGGCGAAGTAGATGATCTCGTCCCTCTTCTTCTGGATCTCAGCACTAGTCAAGACAGGGTTGACGTTCTTAGGCTTCTCCATCTGCCTCACGCTCTGGTCCTCCAACCACTTCTGCACTGTTGCGACCCGTTCAACGACAGACTGCTTGTCTTTCTCTTCGATATGCGCATACTTCTCTTCGCCTGAAGTTGCTTGCGACATCAAGCTGTTGAGAGTTTCACGCAGCTGAGCGATCGCACGCGGGCGCTCCTCGGATTCTTTCCATCGGAACCAGATGGGGTCTCCAGTCTTCTTGAGAGCATCCAAACGCTCTACGTAGGCCGACTTCGTTGCATCCTCGCCCTCCTCAGTGTATAGCCAGTCTTCGGCCTCCGACAGACCAGCGAGCAGCTTCTCCTTCTCCGGTGCTTGGACAAAGGCGGCATATCGCTCGTCGAGCTTGCCACGGGTATCGTAAACATACTCCTCGAGAGCATTTTTGCGGTCCTAGTTAGTCAGACGAATCAGCATACAAGACGTCGATCGTGAAGTGGGACGGAGACATACCACAGTATCAGTGACAAGCTTATCGCTCGCGTGCATCTCAGCCTCGAGCTCCCTGTATTGCTCGACAATTGACTTATCGAGTGAAGAATGACCAACAACGAAAGGAACATCTTTCTTCTTGGTGTACTTTTTCTTCTTCGGTGGGGCAGCACCCTCAGCACCATCCACCTCCATCGTGGTATCCTCCCTCTCCTCGATCTCCTCCACGTACGCTGCCTCGAACGACAAGATACCGTGCAAGTTCAACCTAGTTTTCAGCTTGACAAGAGGAGTATCGCCCTTAGCATCCGCTGGGATTTCCTTGGCCGTGAACTTGCCGAGCCATGGCGAGACACCACCGGGAAGCTGGGAGGGATCGGAGTAGGCAGCTTCAATATCGAAAGATTCCTTCCTGTAGAAGGACAACACCTTGGTCGATGGAACGTTGTTGCCGTGGGGGAAGACAACGAGCTCGGTATCATCGTCGGGGTCTGAGGGAACAGGGGTCCACTGAACCTTGATAGGATAGTGGGTGATATCGGTCAAGTGGAAATCACGAACACGGAACACAGGAGAGAGCATCGCGCAAGCAAAGGTGGCGCCACGAGCGACAGCTTC
>Ga0247734_1002244_pt1 | contig 13021 bp, 16 predicted proteins | sample UWRJL103311B2_FD_180933 | JGI IMG/M metagenome (GOLD analysis project Ga0247734, IMG submission 180933) | Plant litter microbial communities from Arlington Agricultural Research Station in Wisconsin, United States - UWRJ-L103-311B-2 | ecosystem: Environmental > Terrestrial > Plant litter >... | reverse complement strand
GTCAGAACATTCATCAAGACCGTCGACCACGACTATAAGTGGAAGCCGCTTCCATGATGATCCAGAAGCCAAAAAGGCGTTATCCAATGGTTCCCATAAGAGCTGCTGCAGCTGACTATCGAGCTGCTGATTGATCCTCTGTGGTAATCTGATGACCTTCCCTAGCTCCGCTACGAATCCTTCAATGTGGTAAGCAAGCTGATAGGCCAGGGTGGACACTATTCGGCGAGCATCATTTCGTCCTCCACCTGCTGAACGAGAGCAGAAGAAGCTGGCGCCCAGCATGCCATCTGCGTACAGACGATTACATATGCTCTGTGCGATCGTCGACTTCCCTGTTCCTGCCATCCCATTTAGCCAGTAGAAAGGCGTTCCTGAAGGATCTGACGCCCATGCTAGGAGCATCTCCAAGACATTTGTGCGCGTTCCAGGAGTGCATTCCACTCGTGCATGAGGCACAGAGTCTGTGCTCTCGAATGAAGCGCCGAGAACAGGGTCCAACTTGTTCAAAATATCTTCGCAAAATGCACATTAGCCAACGAGCAGATGAGCGGATATCTAAGAGCACAATATACCTTCAGTCTTAGAATGTCGCTGCATTTCTTTTAACGAGGAACTTGTCTGACCGGTGACTTCCAGCTACGAGCATTGTCAGTAGCCTTCTGCAGGAGCTAAACATGAAACAAATTCTAAGCACCTGAAGAAGGCTTATGACGCGGTTCAATTTACTCATGGCATCCATCAGCTTTGTCTGACTGTCAGGCGCATGGAAGAATCGTGCGAGCCGACTTTGACCTTCATGCCCCCTTGCAATTGCTCCTGCCTCCTCGAATTTCCTGGCGTTTAAAGAGTAGAAGGTCAGCACTGAGCTTACAGGTTGCCAGAAGGACGCATGCACACCCTTGAATCAACTGCAGATGCTTCGTCTGTTTTTCGTCGAGAACAAGAGGATATGCGGAGATGATTCGCTGGAGATGGTCTAGCATTTCAGTGACCTCTTTCACTCTCTCAATGTTGGCAGAACACGTCTAGGAGTGGCATTGTTAATGACCCTATGTCAGATTTACATGTTGAAGCGGACCTCGAATGTCTTTATTAGAGCAGTGATTCCTCCTATAGCACTCTGAAGAGGCGGGAAGACAACCGAAACTTTCTCTACAACGGAAAGAACGGTGGTGAAAGCTGCCCAAGCGCTCTCAGCCCGGCTTGGCACTTTCACTGTAGGGATATCTGAAAGCCCAGTAGTAACATGAGAGGATGTGTGATGAAGGCGCTTTGAGGATTGAAAGAGGTCTTTCACGGCTTTTCGTTTGCTGGACCGTTCTGGATCCATTATGTGCGCCGGTACCAGGAAGTGGATATAGGGAAAGGGGTGGGAACCGGAACAGCACTGATCTCACTCCACAATAGGCGCTTCGCTTAGACTCTCATCATGCTTGACCGGCAGGCAGTTAAATAACGCAACAGCAAAAGCAAGCGGTTCTGTTTGCAACTCAAACGCTCAGGTTTTTGTGCTGGCTAATGCTCAAACACGCCGTTTCGATCTCTAATTCAATGCTTGGACCGTTGGAGGACTGGTAGCCGTCGATTTCAATGCAAAGCTTTGTGCACACCTCTGGCTCATAAGATGGATAGCAACGTCAGACATGGGAATAGCGATGCGATGGAGGAGGAGTTCAAGGGGCTGCAATGGCAGAAGGATAGACTGAGCTGTGAGCTACGTCGGGAAAGTAGAGGGTGCGTGCATCTAAATCTCTTAATCCAGAAGCTGTAGCTGACATCTTGCAGGCTACAAGAAAGCGAAATTTTTTCTTCCTCAGCTCTCCTGGATTGAGAACGCTGTCTTCTAAACAACCAGCTGCACCAGGCTGCATCCCTTATTCTCTATCGCTACAGGACTTGTCTTCCAGGTTGACGCGTTTCGTTCTGTCGGGACATACGTATACCAGCTCATTGCTCCTCTTGCGAATCGTTTTCTTACCTTTTGGCTTCAGGGCGCACATATCCGCGTCGAAAGCCAAAGTATGCCGTTCTTCTCTGTTCCATATTCCCTGAGGCTGATCAACATCAGTTTAGCCAGCGTTATCGAAACCATACTTGACTGGAATACCTACTGTCTATCCCGTTCGCATACTTTCCGCCTCCCCGAAGAACGATGTGCGAATGTAGGAACAACATGTCGGAGATATGCGGGCCACCATCTCCCCGTCAATACGAGTCTTGGATCATTTGCGACAAAGCAGACGGTGACCTAAACCCAGCGGAAAGGTAGTAAGCTCCCTTTGCGCCGTCGAATTCTTGCTAACTCGAGGGTCGCGTATATTAGGAATTATCGAGTGCTTTGTTTGGCACGACTAGCGGACTCAAGCTGCGCGGGAGATGCCTATGCATAAGCTTGTGAACAGCACAATGGAATGCCAGATTCTCCTGGTGCTCGTCGCGGATATGTGTACTACAAAAGAAAGGTCTAGAAGTTGTGATACGGGTTCTTCGGGCTAGATTCAAAGAGATGCCTATTGAGCAGGGAGGGGTTTTTGCGAGGATTTGGGCAGCACATAAGAGATGGCATGCGTACATCCTGTAAGTTTGTTCAATGCTATAGGGGAGCCGACGCTGACCTGTTGAGGACAGAAGAAGAGCTGAAGAGACGTCGCATGAGAATTGAACGTTTTCTTTCTACAAATGCTATCGCTGCCTACTTTGAATCAGGAGCTTATTGTGACGAACGGATGCAAGTTCTGCCAGTGGCTCGCGCTATACCAGCTTACCACTATAAGAAAGCTCACGCTTTGGTATTGTCAGTCCTGGATCTACCACTTCTTGATTATGAACTTGCTTTCTTTGGATTACACCAGCAGGAAGTGGCAGTCCATGTTGGTGTCCTATTGTGAGCAGGGGTTGATATATCGCAGGACGCATGACGAGTGGCTGTGCAGCGACAAAAACTACCTTCGAATGTGGACATGATGGCCTCCGAGCTTCCTCCACGACTTGCCAGTGGAAGATTCTCTTATCCTCTACCTCCATCTCCTACCAACACTACAACGATGATGGCTCAATGGCAAGACACCTCATTCCATAGTTGGATTTACCCATTTGTACTGGTACGTATTGCATTCTTCAAGAACCTTACTTTCTACTATACTATCGAGAAAACTTGATTGCTAACGCGCTTTCCAGGATCAATTGCTGACTCCCAACGATGCGCTCGAACTACCAGGAGTCGCTGGCGAACATTGCCAGTCAAGCTTTATCTATTACCTTCGCCCCGGCAGCGTGGACTCTTCCAACAGCTCAGCAGCCCAAAGCTCGCCGCCGTCCTGCCAGGTTAACGAATTAGTGGCATTGCCCCCTTTGTTGGCTTCGGATGTCTATGCACCCGATTTGAAGTTCAAGTTCAACCCTTTTGAGGATGGGGACGAGGATGGGGACGAGGATGAGGACGAGGATGAGGGGGATATGCAGCCACGCAACAATGTGGACATTCCCACTGGGATAGACATCGACGAACCCAAGAGCGTTTCGTCATCGTTACTCTCTCAGCTGGAGACCAAGTCCGAATGTGTGCCTTCATTGGAGCCGCTCGGCGTGGGAATAGAGCTACCTCAGCTCCAGCTTGATCTGAAAGCCGTCTTGGACGAGAATGAGAAGGCGGGGATGGTTAGGACTACATCTTTGGAATGCAACCATTGTGTGACCTTTGCGTGGGTCATTCCGTTGCCTTGTGTATTGAGCGAGGAAGAGGAGGTGGTGGAGAGGATGGCGACCTGGGTTTACGAGCTTGAGTGAAGTCCTGGAGACACCGCCGCTGCTCTGTGGGGTTTTTTGATTTTGATTTTGTTGGCATTATTGGTTTTGCTGCTAGGATGTGTATGGACAGATATTGCTATGTGTACTGTACTATTTGTGTTGGAATTGCAACATCGCACGGACTAAGTCTCCGATGCTTCCTTTTTGGGATGCCACGAAGGCTAACTCAGCTTATATTATTTTTGAAGCCCTCGATGGATTCCTTGGATATACACTAAAGTCTTCATGCCGATAAAATATGGTTGTCTTCTTTGCTACCCACTGTCTCTAAATTTCAGCATTACAAGCTCTTGGTGGTGTTCTCCGCAAACTTTTCGCTCTGAAACATTAGATGCTAGGAAGAATATAGATACACTTTCCGGAACGATTCCCTCAACGTTCACCGAGGTAACAATGTGTGCTAAAGTATTTAGGAGCCTTGACCACCCTCGAACTAGTATACACGTGCCTTATGAAACATAGTGATCATTGTCCTTGGACTCTCCCTCTCCCGCCTTCATCTCGGCAGTATACACCACACCAAGGTGGCTGCAGTCACCAGTCAAGAGCAAGCTAAACTATTTAACCCCACAAGAGTGACGTCTAAAAATATGCAGTGTCCAAAGCGATAGAATGCTAGCTGACGTTATACGCCTAGGTTTGCAGTGCAAAGGGTTTATTCTTGCCTAATCACAGTCACAGACACTATACAAGGACATATATTTATAGTTCATATATTCATACACGCTCCTCGCTTCCCTAGTAGGGTTCTTCTGAATCATCGCTCAAAGCTTAACAGTTATCGGCCGAGCAAGCCTCCTGTAATTTCAAATTCCTATGAGCAAATTCTTCTCGCCAAGACATGAGCAAAACCACTGACGTTGATGAAACGGTAGCTCTTGACATTAGGATCGAGCTCATGGCAGAAGCCGGTGGCAGTAAAATCGTAGTGTGCGCTCTGGCAGTTACACTCGCCACTACCACCGGTACTGACGAGACAGTACTGGTTGGCAGGACCGACAACACCCGTGTTGGGGATGTACACGGACTTGCGACCGTTCTGGCCAAGACAGCCATCGTTCTGGATGTCGACTCCGATGCCTCCGCCTTCGTTACAGTTCGCATCTAGCATGACAAGTGACCGATTAGCGGCTGAGGTCGAGAGTACTACTGTGATTGTACACACCATTGAAGAAGTTGGCATAGAAGTCGCGCTTCTCGACAGGGTTGGCAACGACGCCGACAGCGGCGAGAGATGCGAAGAAAGCAAGAGTGGTAAATTGCATGATGATAGTGGGAAAAGGTTGGTTTGTTTGAGCTGGTGCTGTCTGGTGCTAATGTGGATTGTTGAGTGAGATAAACCAGAGCTGCAATGTAGGTCTTATATAGTCCTTTCAGCACTCCCCTTCATTTGCGAGTCGTGGTAGAAAATGCTGGGCGACGAGAACCAGTGACCATCGTAAGAACTGCGGTGCAGGCGCCCGAGATGAAGGAGGAGGTATTTGGGCACCGTAAATTGTTTCGAAGGTCACCCTTGTGGAGTAAATGCCACTAAATGCTCTTCATTCCTGGGAGAAAACACTTCGCCGTGGCACAAAGTAGGTGCCCAAGATAAAGGCGGGACAGGTGGCGGTGAAAGCACTGATTCGTACTGTTTCATGCATAAGTTTCGTTTTCGAGGGTAGTAAAGGCTTCTGCAAGTTTGAGTGCACATCTTTGCTACGATGGATTTCGACGGAATTTTTTCAAATAGCAGACCCATGTCCTTCATAACATCGCCTGCGTTAGATCGAAAACAGAATACGTAGACGCAAAATGGTCACTTACTAGTACAGTACCCTCCAGGGAAATCGCGGTGGACATCCACAAGAGCACCGCTGAGGAGCTCCCGATGAGAATAGAAGCATCGTATACCTTACAATCACAATTGATGCATAGCGAATCCTAGCGATGGCAGGAGGCGTGCCGGATGAAAGTACACGCTTGAGCGGCGGACGCCAAACAATGTTTCAAACGTTCGGAGTATGCTAAAATGCAATGTTTAAGTTCCCGAACTCTATCTTTCCCCGGTGCTCTGTATTCATACAAACCATCTGGAGCGATGACCTCTGGAGTCGAGCACGCATGCCACTATGCACGATGGTCATTCGTTTCAAGGCTGCCGAGGCGAAAGGCTGAGTTTCGATGTTCCAAAGGAAGGGCCGCATGCAAGACGGCAACAGATTGTCGAAAATAGGGGCAACATCGACTGTGGAGATTTTACAGGCTGTATAGCAAGATCCCGAACTCTTGCGATTTGATACATTTACGCTACTACGCGCTGAAGTTGCTGCCGTCGAGTTCCACAGCTACGTCGTCTTCCCGGTGCACCATCTCGGGCTGCATCATTCACATTCAAAACCGTCCAAGTTTGACAATAGCTGCGCTTGCACCAATCTTACAGGTAGCCTTGAGCATGTTTGAATCTTTGCGATGAATAGATTGCAGTCGCTAAGCCCCATAGAAAATCAGGAAAGCATTCAAGGACTCTAATCAGCGCCTGAAGATTCTCTCCCGACCACCCAGAGTCAGAGAGAGCACAAGATTCCTGTTCTGTTGCAAGCCGCATTGGTGGTTCGGGAACAGTAGATGTGACGTCACAGTAACGCATCTCTCCTGGGCCCTTTGCTCTTCGACCACGATGAGTCTACAAATTAATCTATCATCTCTTGCTCTCAAAGAATCCTACGACGCTGTTTTGAATGGGCCCTCGGGATCATGGACGATATGGACCTACGAAAAAGGGACGAACGATCTGAAAGTACAGGGAAACGGAAGCGATGGACTGGATGAGCTTGAGGAGGAATTTAGCGATGGAAGAATTCAGTACGCGTTTGTTAAAGTGCTGGATCCCAACGTGTGTATTTCGATTTCATACCACGCTGCTTTATTGACAGTTCTCGACAGAGTCAATTGAGTAAATACGTACAAATCAATTGGTGTGGAGACGGTGTGCCAGAGTCGAAGAAAGGATTATTCTCGAGCCATTCAGGACAAGTTGCCGCATTTCTGAAAAATGCTCACGTACAAATCAGTGCGCGTAACGAGGTGTGTCCTTGTAAGCTACCATATCTATAAGCTTCCTGACGCGTCCTGGCAGAGCGATGTAACACCAGAAACGATCATGAAGAAAGTAGAAGCTTCGTCAGGGGCCAAGTACACGCGGAAAGGGGGAGAGCAGGAAGAAAGGAAATATATGCCCAAGATTACCCCTGCCTCCTCTGGCTACACTCCAGTCGGCAAAGTCGATATGGCTGCGCTCAAGTCGGCCAAGCCAGCCCCATCTCCAGCTGCTGCTGCCCCACGACCAGCAGTATCAACGAGTGGAGGTGCTGGATCTTTGTATGGTGTTAGAAGTCCTGCCGTACGCATCTTCAGCTCACCTTTAATATGGCTTATTTGCCTAACTGAAGTCGATAGGTGGCTGCTCCTCCTCAAGCATCACAGCCCCCACCGCCCCCTGCTGCGGCACGCCCAGTTGCAGCCGCTACCGGTGGTGCTGGATCTTTGTATGGAATAAAGAGTCCCGCCGTGCGCTATTTCTTCCTGATATTGCAATCCTCTTACTGATGCCCTACTATAGAGCCCTGCTCCCATGCCAGCAGCGGTTGCAGCACCTCCTCCAGCCCCTCGACCCGCTGCGTCTGAAGCTAGCAAGCCGGATCTCATCACCCCGGTCACTGGAACAACTGGGTGGAAACCTGTATCTCTTCCGCCCCCCAAGAAGCTCAAGAATCCTTTCGCTCAGTTCGAGCAACAAGAACAACCTCAACAAGCTCCCGTCTCAGCTCCTAAGAAGGGACTAACATGGAGCGAGAGACAGGCATTGAGGAAGCAACAAGAGGAGGCTGAACAGGCTTCTTCAGCGCAAGCATTTACGCAAGCTCCTCCGCCTCCGCCAAGTGCGCCTCGACCTGCTGTTGCACGAATACCCAGCCCACCTCCTGCTGCATCGGGCCCACCTCCACCACCTCTTCCATCTGGATCTCGTCCTGCTATAGTCGCTGCTGCCGCTGCGGGTGTTGGAGGAGTGGCTGCAGCTGGTCTTGTCGCTGCTGCGCACGGTGATGAGGAAGAGGAAGAGGATTGGCCGGTTGAGGAAGAGAATGAAGATTCTGTTCCTGTAAGCTTCATTTCTGATCTCCTGTGTTATCTGTTCGTGCTGAGGCGGTTTGATCTCTAGATTGCGCCTGCGCCTGCAGATGTGCCACCGCCTCCGCCTCCGCCGCCTCCGCCACCTCCCATTGCACCTGAGCCAGCAGCAACAGCACCTCCTCCGCCTCCTCCGCCTCCACCTCCCCCGCCCCCTGTCGCTGCCGCCCCAGTTGCTGACGCTCCTCCGCCTCCACCGCCGCCTCCACCACCTCCCCCGCCTGTCGTAGCTGTAGCTGCGCCCGTTGAAGAGGTCTGTTGTATTACCTGGGTGCTCGTCTTAATACTGATGTAAACTGGCACAGATGGAACAATTATTTGTTAATGATGCAGAAGCTGAAGGTGGTATCGTTGCTGTTGTTTTATACGACTACGAAGTACGCGATTTTTGGTGTAATCCAGTCAAAATAGTGCTAATTATTTTAACAGGCCACGGAGGATAATGAGATGAATCTGCACGAGGGCGAATATATTGTTGATATTGAGGAACTAGGCGATGGCTGGTGGAGTGGAACTGCACAGCAAGACGGAAATAGGGCTGGGATGTTCCCTGCTGACTATGTCCAACTTGTTGACCCCTCTGAAGTTCCTGGAGGCGCTGAGTCTGCTCATGAGACTCCTGCTGCTTCTGCTGCCGAAGAAGAAGAAGAAGCTCCTGCCGCTGCCGCCGATGATGACAGTGTCACTGCCGTTGCTCTGTATCCGTAAGTTTGGTTCTGGCTCAGCTTTCTCTTTCGCAAGCTCATGTATGTCCGAACAGATACGAAGCAACAGAAGATAACGAACTCTCGTTTGATGAAGGCGAGGTGATTCGGGATATTGAAGCTGCGTCGGAGGATTGGTGGCAAGGTGTGAATGCGAAAGGCGAGACTGGGTTATTCCCTGCCGCTTATGTTCAAGTACACGAGTAGTCCTTGGAATTTGAATTAGATGGATATGAGATTCGGCTCTCTCACTCACGACCGCAAACATATCCAACTTCAATCAAGTTTTCATGTCAATGCAGTGGGCTTGGATGCGCAATTCGACGATACAGAGCGATGGGTCTGGCAATGAGCAGTAGATCTCTGATGTCTCCCGAAAGAGAGCCATCCTCTAATAATGCATCGTGTTTAAATTCAAGCAGGTACGCATAACAGGTGCCATCTTCAATGTTGACGAGGAACAAAATCTGTTAAACAGCGTGTCGGCCCGGTCGCCGTAACTTGTTCCCGAACCACGACCATTCATCGCATCTTCAGCACTTAAAAGCTTCGGTTCATCTTCTCGCTTGCATAGACTCTCTGGAATGCGCCTTATCTGACTCAAATAAGCAATTCTAGTTATGACAGGCTGACTTCCTTAGAAGATTGAGCCCAGTTCGTGTAGGACACTTTTTGAGAAAGACGCATTTAGCCTAATGTGATTTTGACCTCCGACTGCATTAGGCACTCTTGGGGCCCATTTCAGACTGAGTTTAAACCCATATATGCATCCAAGGCTCTTTCTATAGTTTGAGGAGGCTGGTCCTGACTCTGGGAGGGCCAATACTGTCCACGTGCACGTCGCCTAAAGTTCGTGGTGCGTTGCGCTAGTGTGGCTTTTCCACCAACCACGATCCTCAACGCAGCGTCTTTTCACTGTACCAGACGCGGTGCGATAGTTCTTAGTGCAGTCAATAACGGATCCCCTTACGAACCACCAATAGACATGCCTTCTCGCGCAATAGCGAACGGCAGGACCCACGCGACCATCTTCAGCCTCAGCGACAAGGTCATTCTGCGGATCATGAAAGCAGTTGTCGATGGGGATGACCTTAACGAAGCCACTATATTCATGCCCGTGTCCAGAGTCAACAAGAAATGGCACCACATTGCCCAAAGCAATGCGAGCCTTTGGGCTAACATTCAACTCGATTTGAGCCACCCATACTGGGATCGTGGAGATATACACATGGCCTTGAAGAAATATATCTCTTTGTCCTTCCCTCATCTGCTAGCTATTACGTTGCGAGATTCAGGAATGACATTGCCAATGCGCCAGCACTCTGTCGTCCTGGACTTGATCACGGCCACGAGCGCACGATGGCGTTCACTCTGCCTGATGCTTCGCATCGAACATTTTAGCCTTCCTTCCTTCGCAGGGATCTCAACCCTTCCCGAACTTCGTGTTCTTCGCGTTGGAAAGAGCCTCGCAAAGGAGAAACCGGTGGTCGTCCTTTTACCGCGTTGGCTGTTTCGAGGAACATCGAAGCTGCAGAACATTACGTTGAGCGATAATTTCCTCCCCCTCGTCCATAGCTACTGGTATTCCGTCTTTCCAGAGGCGACCTGGGAGCAATACAACTTGACCCCGCACTGGAGAAGCATAACAGATTTAACGCTATCTGCGATGGACTTCCTTGTTCTGTATAACGAGCTCATTGCTTCGGAAGCGTTTACAGTCTCTTTTGCCAGCCTCGAACGATTGTGTATCCTGTCGCCTCTTTACTGTACGCCATTCAAAGCCAGTTCAAGGCCATTGATACATTTTCCGTCTTTGAAGACGCTGGAATTTAACAGCGTGGATTTGGATAGCAGAGCTCCTAGGGAAGATGTAGATTCGCCTCTCGCCATCTTTAATAACCTGTTGGGCACTATCAAAGCTCCCAAACTAGAATCATTAAAGATTCGAGACAGAACACAAGGCAGCCAGATACGTGTGCACGACATGCACATCATTAGCCTGATCAAGAACTCGAACGCAAGCTTGCATCACCTGGAGATCGGTTTGGGAACTGAGGAAAGCATGGCTTGCAGTAGTACAACGCGCTATCTCCACGACAAGGCAGGTTTTCTCGCACATATGCAAGGCCTGAAGACCATCAAATTTTACGTGTGCTCCGGCATTGGATTGTCAGAGCTGATAGAACGAGACATTATACTTAACTTTCTGTTCGCTATCAGAACCAACCTTCCAAGCCTGGAGGCGATTACAATTCAATGCCGATGCGCTCTCTCGGCAGACGTCTTTCATTACCTTCTTGACCTACTGGAAGCTCAGGCGGATTCTATGCGGAAGGCAAGCCTCCAGTGGATAAGCCCTACTCCATTCACTCAATCCAGACTCTTTAAAAAGACGCAGAGCATCATTGGTCCAGTAGACTCTGAGTTGCTGAAGAGTAGGCTTCTCGATATGGAAAAAGACGGGACAAAGGTACATACTGAGTGCTATCGGGTTCCTCATCATGATTCCGGAAAATACACTGTCTCTACGACCATTGAACGACGATTGGTATGAAAGCGGATGTCTATTTGAATGACGAAGGAACAAATATCGTAACTACATACGAATAAGCCCGGATCAAGGCTTTGAAATAGGAGCGGTGGTGGCTTAAACATTCAGAACACGGATTTCTAGCATCTATGTCCGTATTTATGTACTATGCTGCAGCAACTTTGGTCTGTCTGCAATTATACGAGGCGCTAATCCCGGCTTCTTATAAGCTATCATTCATATAAGTAATCAAGCTCTGTTATTTTGTATGTGGCCCAAGTGAATGCAAGGACCGGGTAGTGCGGGGGCCAAGCTGCGTGACAGTCTACCGTGACAATATGTTCCATCTTACATGATGTCACATGTGACATGACTTGAGGTCTTCTCCCACTCCCAATGCCTTATCGCTTTCACGGAAATACCGTAATCATTTTGTTGGTAAGGTACTTGGGAAATACCTGTCTAAGCATGCACAGGGTCTGTGAACCCTGGAAGGGAATGTCCGTTCTGCTGCGGTTGTGAACATTACTCCACAATTTTAGGATCTACCGCACAAATGTCGCTGAACCGGGGAACCCATGGCTAGCACCTGGGAAAGAGAACTATCAGCTCCTATCACTGCTCCAGCTCTATGGTTTATTGGTCTATACAGTTCTCTGGCGGATTCAGATCACGTCTTCTTGGGAGATGTTCGTTCCCACGGTTTCTCCGTGACCTACTTCAAGATACCGGAGCTATCGCATATGGTAGCAATCTCCAACCTGAAGGCTTGAACATCATCCCCCATGTCGAATGCTGCCTTTCTTCGAAAGCGCATCTACTTGATTTGGGAAGCCTTGAAAACGGCTGCGCTGATTCCTGGGTGGATCATATCGTCCGTTCCCAAGGTCGATTGAGTTCTATCTGGATACTAAACAATGTGCTGACGTGTAATTTGGCTAGATCTGGGCGACCACGTCCATCTTGGAGCTTCCTTAATACCGTTTACTATTTCGGCCTCAGACATACCTTTGGTTTGTTCGTACGGATTTTTGAATGTCTCTACCAGGGGGCTGATTTCGCACAGAGCTTTGGTGAATGCTCCCTACTCTGATCACCGTGCCATCCGACAGGGTCAAGATCACGATATTCATGCAGTTTGGGTAGAAGCCTTGCCAGATATTGTCGGGGAAATCAAAGACTTAGCGATCGAAGCCAACGTCCATTTCATTCCGATTCCTGGATATTGGCTCTACCGGACAGGTGAAAAGGGCGCTGATGGATCAGTAGAGCCAGCTCGAGATGGAAAGAAAGTGCTGTACTCCATGCACTGAGGCGGATTCCTTGGTTTTTCTGCTCATCCCGGTACGTTATACACTATCAGACATATTGCACGGCCTCGAGTAGCTGACAAGAAGCCAGACGATGTATGCGGACCTGCTCTCAAAGACATTTTACGAAATGTGGACTGTACTTCCTACCCTCGACGCATCTTCTCCATCGAATACCGACTGTCCACTTCTGCCCCATTCCCTGCACAGCTTATCGACGCGTTGGCCGGATATCATTACCTCGAACATAAGGTAGGATTCAAGCCAGAGAATATAATTATAGAAGGGGACTCTGCAGGCGCGAACTTAGCTTTGGCACTTGCTCGGTACTTAGTAGAGTACACACCTACGATGAAGCCAGGAGCGATGTTTCTATTCTCTCCGTGGAGCGATCTTAGCGTGCAAGGCCAGAACACAGAAAGCATGCTGTTCCAGGGGGATTGTATCCCACGCCGGTCAGATAGCATTATAGCTATATATGTGGATTCATTTGGGAT
>Ga0247734_1002243_pt1 | contig 13022 bp, 17 predicted proteins | sample UWRJL103311B2_FD_180933 | JGI IMG/M metagenome (GOLD analysis project Ga0247734, IMG submission 180933) | Plant litter microbial communities from Arlington Agricultural Research Station in Wisconsin, United States - UWRJ-L103-311B-2 | ecosystem: Environmental > Terrestrial > Plant litter >... | reverse complement strand
CCGTGGATTCCCAGCAATGTATGAACGGTACGAGGTGAAGGCAGACAAGAAGAAATTTTTGGAGTTTAACGATTGTGAATCACAAAATGATATCATAAAGGGCGTATGGTTCGAGCTTGGAGGTAAGTTCTACTATAAGTAGCATGATATGATCAGCGCTAATCGAGTAAAAGAACTCGATGAATCGAGATGGAGAGCCGAACCTTCGCAGGAATTCAGAAATATTTCTCTTGCATTTTTCAACGGAGAGGAAATATTCGACGACGATCGTTATGAGTCTAATGATTGGAGGCTTGGTCAAACAACTAAGAAGCAGATACATACCCTTGAGGTTCAACTTAAGCTTCTAACTGCCAGTGATCAAAATGGTTCCGCATGCAGCAGTTTAGAATCTGACAAAATACAAACTGGATGGCTTGAAAGCACTTCACGTGTTGATATAGTTATTACCCGGTCCTCGGTTTGGGGTAGCGTTCTTAAGGAGTTGCAGACGGCACTTGAAGATAAGGGGGCACTTGCGTGTTTTTTGATCGATGTCATATTGAATAATAGGTTGGAGATTGCAATGAATCCAAAAGAAAACCCCGGTCGAAAATACCATGGGATGGTAATCTCAAACTTTAAGGATAAATTCAAGGCTATAACTGATAGCTTACACAAAAAGGAAGAAGTTGCAGTACTTGATTTGGTTAGCAGTCGTTTGGTAAATACTCTGAACTATTGCTGTGCTACTTATAGAGCCTGCAAAACCCTTTCTTTCATCTAATTACAACACTAACAGCACTTTTGTTCACAGGTTGAGGACACTACGGATGCTTTCACCACCACAACTGTAAGCGATGAGAAGTTTACTCGAAAGCGGCAGCCAAAGAAGAAATCCAAATCCAAATCCAGTCGTACAACCAAGGATAGTAGTAGCAATGGTGAGATGGTGAAGGAGAATACTGTGGTCGATGTTTCCGTGAGTCTCTACTTGCTGAGATAATTTCTAGACTCTCAAGAGAACCCAGAGCTAAGTTGGTGATAAAGGATGATGAGACGACTCGGAAGGCGACAGGATCAGTTATGCTAGAAGAGATGCCGTTGAATGCATTTATCTTAGATGCAAATACTGAGTCATACCTAGAAGGAGATTGGAATGTTGTCAAGAAGGAGAAAAATTCGCTTCGCAGTATCAGAGATAATGTTGGAAGAAGTACAGAAGATGGGCCAGATTATCGTAACGCATCAGCACCGGGTACTGATCTATGGGTAAGATCAAACTTTCGTCGCCTTCCCGCCAAAGCAGTTCTTCATACTTCACAGGAACAAGCTGCTTCGAAGTCAGGTAAAGTTGTACATAAAAACTCAAGCTCAGTGGCTCAGATCACTCAAAAGTCAGTACATAAGCTCAATACGCAACAAGGGCCACCAAGTATCGCCAAACAAGTAGTACAAGCTGGAAAAGACTTTAAATTTACTCAAGAAGACTATCCCGCGATGCCTTCAAAGCCTGTAAGCCCGGTACCAATGTGCCAGCTCAAGAGCGAGTCGGCAAAATCCACAACAGTTCCAAACACACAGTTCTTCAATTCTTCTCCGAAGACTAAAACAGAGGTTATCATGGCTGGTACCAAATCTGGCATTTTTGATCATATTTCTAAAAACAATCCAATAGACCTTGTCTCTCAAGACACTCTTGTTTCTGGGTAAGTATCAACCTTGGTGCTAAAATGTAATGTAGTGTACAATAGCCCTCTATAACTAACTAAATATCGAACTTAGGACTGAGGCACACATAAACCCATCTGAACTACATTTATCCACCACTTCAAATACTGATTCTCACAGCTCAGTCATGGAAATCACTCAGGTTGAGAGAGATATGGCTCTAATCAAATCCGCTACTTCGGTCGATAATGGCGACTCAACAAAATTCTCCAATCGATTGACGAAGCCTCGCGCTGACAGTCAGCCTTTGACTGGGCCAGTTTTATCAAAGGAAAGTTCTATAAGATCTTCGAAATCTGAAACCGAGTTATTTGCTATTGGTGCAGTTGAGGCCAATACTCTTGGGAATGGAGAGAACGGTTATGACCAAGCAGAGTTATCGGTAGATTCTGTCGCATCTGCTATTATCGAAACTTCTGAAGCAAACAATTTGGCGCATCAACCTTTTGAGACTCAACCTTTTGAGACTCAACCTTTTGAGACTCAACCTTTTGAGACTCTTGATGAAGCTTTTGAGGTAAAGGACAAGATGCTCGGATGCAGTGGAATGAACTCAATCTTAGAGGCAGCAATATCTGACTACCAGGCTCGTGCTAGAGAGAATAACACTCTGGACACTGGACCATGTTTTGGGGCTAACCAAGTAGATACTGAACACCACCATGAGCAATATTATGACCGACAGGTTTCTCAACAAGAAATTTTTCATTCAGAATCAGCCCATACGCCAGGTAACAGCAACATGAGTATGAGAATTACCAACCATAATTTCAGGTACGGATCCTAAATAACCTAATTCTTACGCCTAGGAATATCAGCTAATGCCAAAATTATGTTTAGTCATCAGCCAAATTCCCAAATAATCCAAGAATTATCTGCAAATATTGACCTTCATAGACACTCCCAATCAGTTGGCAATACATCAATTCCTTTTGATAATACGGCCTTCTCCTTTGACTATAATATTCATCAGATTCCTCTATTTTCTAACATGCCACGTAACCTAGAAGCTCCAAATTACTTCGGTTATCTACCATCATTCAACGCAGGATCTCGAGGCTGTCAAACTCAACGAATATCTAGGAGTGGCTCGTGCTCTTACTGCAGAATAAACATTACCGCCTCTTCCGAAAAACCTCTTTGGTTGTGTTCCGGTTGCGGTCTTAAGACGTCTATTCACTACTGTTCGAGAGAGTGTCTTTTATCACATGCTTTTGAGCATTCAACGGTATGTGACGATACACTAGCGTTAGCCTTAAACTACTAATCGAGTTTTACAGACATGTGAGCAGTCCTATGAAAATGAGACCATCAGCATGGTTCCAGCGAACCTCTTCAAATTTGAGCCTCGTCCCATTACTCCATTGGATAACAGGAAGATGCTACCCTACATGTTCCGACAAAACCTTTTTTCTATTTACTTTCGCCAATCAAGAGTATTTCCTCCACTCCTCGCCGCCTGGAGTAGGCACTCAAACCTGCAAGTTTCCAATCAAGACACCTTGATCGAATCTCAGAAACATACTGGTGATTATTGTGTTTTTAGTAAAGATGGCTCTGGTCGACCTGATTTCCAAGCCGATGTTATCTTCACGTAAGAGTTCTTCTTCTGGCCATTATTGTATACAAAAGCTAATGATGTTTTTCAGCATGAGCCCTCGGATTAAAGAGCACAAGCATGCACTCAATCGGGCCCTCAACGCCTCCTTCTGCATACTCAACGATCATGTTCTTGACTTCCTCTTTCGCCTCATTCACGGAGCAATTTACGATTGTGATTACTATGAAGTTGCCCCGGAATACAACCAGCACAATGCTCAAGCTTTTCAGCGTCGGGTGTTCACGGAGTTCCGTTACCAATTTGAAATGGAGTTCGGTTTCGACACCCATAAACAAAATGCCGCTCTGGCCCGAGAGTTTCGTTTCAATGAAGAGTGGCCAAGAATGTCGAAGCTAATCGGAGGATTGGAGCGTGATAACCCCATTTTGCTACGCTGGCATACTCTTTACGGCGCATTATATGGAGAAAACTAAACTTCTTGAAAGGTACTTCTGTATGGAGTATTGATTGGTTTGTCTCTTTTTATGCCGCATTTGAGGTAAGCACTAGGTAGATGCTAAATTAGGTTATCTGGTTGACATCGAACCAGGAATCTTGAGAATCAGAGTGCAGCATTCAATTGCATGGCCAAAAAAGGATTTCTTTCATTTTATTTCACGGTAAATAATGGGTGGTTATGGCATCTGTCAATCGTCATCGAAGGAAATTATTTGGCTGAATTGTTGATATAACACATGTGAAACTCCTCAAGTCTAACTAGAGCATTCAACATTCCATCCAACCGCTTTAGGTGTAGAATAGCACAAGAAAAAGAAAATGCAGATTTGATAAATATCCTTCTTCAGTCCCTATGACGGCCTATAGTGTAGCTGATCAAAAGCTTAAGTCCAAATGCTGAGACCATTCCACTCTGTTATAATTACTTTCTTCACTCCTTGAGCTGCATACTCAGGTTTGCTTCCCTTGTTGGATATCGGCAAGATTCGGGCGACCATCATTCGAAATGGATGGGCGGCCGAGGGCGGAGGCACGGGATGCAGTTCGGCTGCGGATAAGGGTTACAGCGCGTTTTCGAATCTCTCGGTTGGTTTCCTTAACGCTCGCAGAACGAGCACGTACTTGATGAAGGTCCTCTGGTGGTTCCTGAGACTTGAGGGTTTGAATGGCTTGGGAGTTGGTTAGCTTTTGGTTGTAATTGGGGAGAAGTAAAAAAGGTTTAGCTCTATTACAGCTTTTTAACGCTCTGGATTTGTGTGAAATATAAAAAGGGGACATACTAGTAGCAAGATCTGGGACAACAATGACTTTCTTAATAACCTCGACATCGGTGAGTGACTTTGACTTGATTGATAGCTTGCGGCCAAGGACAACTGGAACAACAGAAATGCCCAAAAGAGGGAACTAGCTCTTGACTTAGCAAAGATTACTTACCCCAGTGTTGAATTAAAACTTGATCCACCTACCTTCTCCGGGGCTTGCTTCTCATTATCCATCTCCTTTAAGTCGTCGCATGATGCGGATCGCTCTTGAAATTGTCAGCTTTGGTGGTTTGTGCTATAATTGACACTTACTATCTTGAACTAAAGACATCCTGACTATCCAAGTGCGCGGGTTGGGAGTCTGGATATCAACGAAGAAGTTGTTATGTTGGTAGAAGAATCTTGTAATACTTTGTGCGCTTTTATTTTTAATGCTGCTTCTTGGATGGTCAAGCAAAATGTAAGCACATAAGGCTGAGTTATAGAATTTAAGCTAGTGGGCTATGTTACTCCGAATCAACACAACCTTTATGTAACTCGGTATTCTTCAGGAGAGGATATGATATTGACATTTGAAAGACGCGTTAAATTTGTATTAAAGGTACCTAGGTTGGGATGGAATAGAAGTGAATTTAAACTCTATATGCCTGGTGCGGAAGGAACAAGACATTTAAAACTGTGCTAGAAAGACATATAATTTTGGCTGAAACAAGACCAACACTATTTTTAATCTTGTACAGAGATTTATAAAAGAAATCAGTGAATACATTGTTATATTTCTCAAGTGATCCCATATCAAAGCCCTCATTCACCTAACACATCGTGATGAAGTGTGAGAATTGTATTGTTTGGAAGGTTTCTCATTTGTTCTCAGTAGCAGTCTTTGTATCATCAATTTTATTGGGGTACTCAAATTTGCGTCTGCTAAACCACACTCTCTATCACTGGCTTCTACAATGCATGGTGATCTGTTGTCACAGCTTGAAAGTCAACAAGCCAAGGCTTTTAACCGAGAATTAATAGGGGGTTAACAACGTGGCTTAGTAGTGTGGCTGACCCGCTCAAACTGGCCCGAGCACGGAATATGCACCCGATGGGCAATTTTTTTTGGGAAGATGTCTATCAACCTACACAGCATCAAAGACGCAACATCATTCACACAGCCATGATTCAAAGAACTTTATTTCGACAATCCAGGTCATTGGCATCATGCCTGCGCACTTCTTCTAACCCCTCACTCTCCCGCTCCCAATTCCTCTCTGCCAGTCGAATCGCCCCATCGTCATTACGCCCCATCTCAACAAGATGGTACTCCACAGAACCGGAGAAGAAAAACGCTGAAGACCAGAAAGGAGAGTCGAAAGAATCTGATGCTCCTGCGGTAGACCCAGCGAAGAAGGAGCTGGAAGCCAAAGACAAGGAGATTGTTGACCTGAAAGTTTGTTGCCAGATTTCTACCATCAAAACATTACATCCTAACAGAAGCCGTAGGATAAATATCTACGACAAGTCGCCGAGTTCCGAAATCTACAAGAGCGGACCAAGCGCGATATGCAAACTGCTAGAGATTTCGCCATCCAAAAATTCGCCAAGGATTTAGTGGACAGTGTTGACAACCTGGACCGGGCATTGTCTATGGTACCTGATGAGAAGTTAAATGTAGAGGACGCCAACGAACATCAGAAGGACTTGATTTCACTATATGAGGGTTTGAAGATGACGGAGAACATCTTAATGTCAACATTGAAGAAGCATGGCTTAGAAAGATTCGATCCAGCTGTTGAGAGTGAGAAATTCAACCCAAATGAGCATGAGGCAACCTTCATGACACCAATGGCGGGCAAGGAGGACAACACGGTCATAATGACTCAGCAGAAGGGTTTCAAGCTGAATGGCAGAGTATTGAGAGCCGCAAAGGTTGGCGTTGTTAAGAACTCATAGGATCCTAGCAAGCGATTCTTTGAATATGTTATCATGTATACTACGGGCTGAGCGCGGGAATCAAAAGAGGCGTTGGATGTTTGTAGGTATAAAACTGCTCCTCTCATCGGTTGGTTCGCAAAGGATGGAATTGTATAATAAGAACTTGCCAGGAGATATATCACAGTAGATGGGGGCTCACTGTCTTTAAATACTTAATTGTACAAAATCTAATTGGGCATTTGACTGGATGCTCCTCTAAAAACGCCCTATAAATTACTTACATCCTGTGCATAATAAGCAAGGATCCATGCGAGGTCTCTGTTGTCATATAATGACAAGGATGTCGGTCCAGAATAACAGCAAAAAACGATGCACTACTGCTGACATGACCGCAGTGTAGTAGGAACAAGAGACTAGACTAGAGCATCTCAAATCCCTGGGGGGCAAGCTCACAAGGGTACAAGCCAGTCAAATAGAACTATCAATATAACTCAAAATCTCTCGAGTGTCGCGAATATAAAACTAAATCGTATCGCGTAGCCCATGTCAGGCAAACTCGTCAGTCTTCCTCAGAAATTTGCACCAATCGAAATTGCCATAAGGGTGTGACATCAAGAGAAAGTCGACAAGTTGTTAAAAAAAAAAAACTCTGGACATAGTATCCACAGAGCTACACCACCAGCAAGTGTTGCAGAACACAAATTCCGAAGACATGTTGAGTAAGATCAATTTTCAGTTTGATCTATCTGCATAACTGGACACTGGAATAAGCATGCTTGCATCTTCGTCACTGAAACCAAGTCGAGTCTTTAAATCGTCATGGATCATTGTCAACTGTTGGATGCCCTCCATAATAGGATTGATTCTGGCTTCCGAGGCGTTAGCCTCTAACATAAACTTCTTGATGTTTACGAGCTCGTGCTCCTCTCTCTCTTTGAAGTATAATGCGTAGCGTCCGGGATTCTGGGTCAGATTGGTTCCGTCAATTGCCATTACAGGTCTTGGAGTGTCTGGACGCGGTGGTTGTCCAAAAGGGTTTGACCTCCGAAATGCATCGGCGGGCACTGAGGGAAGATCTTCTTCTAACGCACCAGTACGAAGTGCGAGTTCCTTCTTCATGAAAAAAAACTCTCGATGAATACCATAACGTTGAATTTCGAGCTTATTAGTTCTTTTGTTAAGCAGCGAGCTCAGTTCGCGGACATCTCTATGGAGATCTCCGAGAGTTTCGATATAGATTTTTGCTTCTTTGAATTGACGGATACCACTGGGATCATGAGGGTGGGCGAACTCATTACATGCACCTTTCTATTTCGAGAATTAGTAGCCTCAATTGTAGTCAGCCAATGTACTTACAGCTCCAAAAACGATATCTTGGTGCGAAGGCATAGGTGTAGCAACCCAGTGGCTAGTTCGCTCACGTCCTTCGTCTGGACCAAAAGCAACCCGATCAAAGATATGGTTTATGCCGGGATAGCTGGAGGCGAAGTTAATCGGGCGATGATCAAGATCAACACCTAGTTGGAAGTCAGCCTATTTCAGACCATTTCTAGTGAGTATAATATACCATCAGCACTAAAAATGATGCTTGGCTCTTGCTTCAACTCATAGCAGCCAGTCATTATGGACCCTGTATCCATATCATATTGCGGCTCAATCGAAAGCCTATCGAGCTTGCAAGAAAGGTCACGACAATCACCACGTGGCTTGCGAACCAATGGCTCCTATAACATATCAGCCAAATATTTCGAAAACAGAACCTGAGTGGACAAGAAGCTTTTATGGATGACACTAAACTTACTGGATTAGGAACCTCGGTAGTAATGTATGAATCTCCTTTAGAGGCACCTTCAGCCCATCTAGTGAAAGTAGCAGGTGAAATTCGTAGAAAGCGTGGGTCGCCCTCCAAATCTCCAGAAACCGAAAGCGAAACATCTCGTGTATATTCTCTGTAAAACTTATCCTGCTCTTCTGGGGTCATTATCTTAGCACCATCTGAAACAATCGGGATATGAGGTATGGAAGTTCTTAGCAACTCGTCTCTCAGGGCTTTGGTAACTTCCCCTTCACTATCTGGATCTACCCAAGTGTTGTTGATGAGAAGATATCCATAATTTCCATACCCAAGTTCTCCCTTATAGTGTCTGATCTCAGAGCCCGGTGGGGCTTGGTCAAGAGATTTTTGGGGACTGATGCTTTGGGTGCCGTTATTCTGCAAGTTCAAGTCACCGGATGGTATAATAGGATCAGGTGTTCTCATGTGCTGGTTTGAGGAAGGATCCCAGTAGAAACAGACACCGTTTGGATATCTGAAAACATCAGAGACATGCTCGTTCAGGCTATATGTGTACTTACGAATCTTGGGAGTTTACTACAGGAAGCACACGTTGATCTCCGCCTGGAAGGCCTCTGTCTCCTAGGAAAAGGCTTTCATGTAGAGGTCCAAATTGCCAGTTTTCCTTGTCATGGTTGCCACGCATCTCGCTATAAGCTTGAAGCATGGTACTTGTGACCATGACACGTGCTGGTAACTTCCATTGTTCAAAGTTACCTTGCAGTACTCCTCCTTGAAGTCTCTCCCCATTAGAAGCCGCCGTTGCTGTTGCCAGATTTAGTAGGATGCATTTTTAGAAAAAGAAGAACATACTCATCTGAGTATTCTGATTACGAAATACAGCAGGACGGCTGTTTGTAAGGCGTAGACTAGTTTGAACGGCTGGAAATTCTGGAGTGCTAATAGTTGAATGAGTGTATCCTGCTGCCTTTCGAAGGTCTGAAAATCCTGCAGCATGTTTCAGTCTGTGAGAAGGGTGTTTGTCAGGTAACTTAAGCCGAAACTGGAGTATTGAAGGATATCGATTGAATATAGTCTGCTTTAACAAATTCGTAGGTTGTAGGCTGCATAATTTGGGACGTCGCCTCAACCTCTTGGTTGGAGATCTTGCTGTGTCTGAGCTGTATTTATTTGGAAATATATCAATTTGCTTTTCGTTTTCTTGGTGAGGGGTTGTTCTGCTTTTGGCTGTGCCTGGTTCACTTAGTTGGCATTTTGGGTCACCAGGAGAGAGATATATGCAGATAGGATGGTGAGCCATTATCAACCCAAGATTGGTGCAAGAGCAAAAACGAGTTGAGGATTGTGTTTCTTTGAGAAAATCACTAGGTAAAATGATCTCATATATTAGTAGCGAAATCTCGGGGCACTAGCAAACCTTTGTCACATGAACCCGAGAAGTCATAGCAAAGACGAGACCCACGCTGAAGCATGTCTTATTACTTACCCAGGCCGGGTATAAATATATCCTCACTTGATACTCAACATGAGTAACACGCTAATGTTGATATGTATAGTTGCCTAGATCACTGTCAAAGTATGTTTGTATCTATATAATTTGAGATATAAGTTTTTGTAGAAGTCTTGAAATATGCCATAGTGTGAGTATATAGCTGGAGTATTCAGGACTTTGTATTTGGAACCTAATCCAGAGAGGATAAAATACAAGGAAGGGAATGCAGTTAGCAAATCCAAACATAAATTAGTATTTCTATATGCATGAATATCATGACAGAGGAGCCTGGTTACACAAGTAAGTACGTATGAGAACATTTCATCACTAAATATTCAAAAAGATTCGGATAAGATATAGAGTTGCCGTACAATACCTCTACTTAGTGCACAAATTCTACTATCACACTGGAAAAAATGAGCTCGATTCAGGAAATATAGAAATTAAACTACAAAAGGAACGTTGTAGTTTAACCCTAGTACCCCTGCCTGTCACTAATAAAGGTTAATGGATGTTCTCCGTCCCGCACTCCACATGCGGCTCTAATGCCATTAACCTCCTCACATCCCACCTCGCTTGCACCTTCCTCCCAATACCGAACAAGCAGCAAACAAACCTCCCCAAGCAACTTTCCCAACTATTCAGCTACAGGCTGCTTCCTCCTCAAAACCCAAGAATCCAGAAAATCCCATAATGTCCTCGCAATCCTCAACCCCTCGTCATCGATCAAGTCCCCATCCACGCCAACAAGCACCTCTGCACTCCCCCAAACTCACAGCACGCCAACAGGATGCTCAAGCCCGCAACAAGGACCCCTTCGAAGAGCCTGATGAGCCGCAGTGGGAGGGAAACGGAGCTTGGTCCAAGTACGATGGGTATGTTACTTTCCCAGCCCATTTACTCCTTTCCTTAAGTCACATGCAAAGAGGCAGCAGCAGCAACAGCAGCAGCAAAACTCATCCATAAAGGATCTACAGAAAAGCAGATATGCACCAAAAAAGACACCCCCCACCTCCAAGTAAAGATAACTGATCCTTCCCCGTTTAGATATGGCAGAGACAGCTACGAGTCCTCCAAACTTCGACAAGCTGCAGCGGTTATCCTCGATAGTCCTGAGCTCATAATGATGTATGCCCAAGCTCACAACGACGTTCGTCCTCTCACAGACCTGCCCCAGCCTACAACTTTCTGTAGCTAACACAGGCAGATAGAGCATCCCAGGAACCCGTTACTTTTTCACCCAAATCATGACCGGCTACCTCACAGCTGACGATCTGGAAGAACGTGAGAAGGAGGAAGAAGCCAAAGCAAAGGCTAACGGCACGAAACTTCGCGTGAACAAATATTCTTTAGATGTACCTGAAGTCCCCTAATCTCACTTCTTCTCCGGAGAAACTTTCCTGGTGGGAGTATGGAGTTCTGGGCCTTTCAGTATACGAGATAACGAAGAAACATTTTTTGGCTCTATTGAGTGATACTCCAATAATTTTCACACTGTACAAGATCACAAGGAACCATTTGGATATATTGGGTGATACTCCAATGCCTTTCCCAGTACATAGGGGTATATGCATATTTCTTGACGATAGGGCTATATACAAAAGTCGAGATGCGTTAAAGCTTCATAAAAGGCTCTCTATTCATTCAGTTCAATCCTCCCAGTGGATACCAATACAATACTAATGCCATAAATAATCCTCGCCCAAAACGCCAAATATCAATGCTTCCTAGTTTATTTCTTTCCTCATAACACGTTATGCGTACCGCACACTGGGTTGCCAAGGGGCTGGTGCATTTTGCGACTGTCTCCATCTGTCTTGAACTGCAAGATTTGAGTTTCTCATATGCGCCATCTGCGGTTGTGCATAGGACATTGGTTGCCCGTATTGCTGAGCTACTCCAGATGGAGGGCCTCTCCTGCCTGTGTTGGCGCCTGCCCACCCAGGTGGTGGTCCGACAGGACGATTCGCCATTCGTTTTTTATTCCTACTTCTTCTTCTGCAGCTGCTGATGATGCACCCCAAGATAATGAGGAGGAGCAGACCGCCAAGGACGGAGCATAATATGATAACCAACTTTTTGTTTTTGGTTATAAAGTTTTTGATTTCCTTGCCAACGCTGGAGCCTTTGCATTGGCCATTGGCGCATTTTCCTCCTCCTCCACATGCTGTTCCGTCCAAGAAGTTTTGTTGCATAGAATAGCAAATGTTGGCGCCGAATTCGGGCGAGGCACATGAAACTTGGCAACCATTTGCTTCGCAGGCGTAGGTGTCATTTCCGGTAGTATATGATCCCATGAGGGTCTTGCACTGAAGATCACGAGAAGTGCATTGGCCAGAGGAGCATTGTAAAGATGACCCGCAGGATGTACCTATATAAAGTTAGCACTAAATCGTTGAGATCATCAAGGGAAACTTACCATCTGGAGCCGTTACATCAACCGGGCAAGTAGAGGAGAGACCACTGCAGGTTTCTTGAGGATCACAAGTCCCCGTACTTGTCCGACAAACTGTTCCATTTCCAGCGAACTGGCAGGTTGGGCTACAGCAATCTTCGTTGCTTGGATCACATACTGCGTTCTGTTTAAACTTGCATGTTTTAGCATCGCAGCAGGCATTGTCTTTGCAACTATCCTCGCCTCCACAGTCGCAATCCTCACCGCTTTCAACAATACCGTTTCCACACTGACTACCAGTAATCGTTGTAATGTCTTTGTTCGCAGTGAGACATGATGTCTTTACGCTGTTTCTCCCGATTGCAGAACATATGTTACCAATGCTGCACGGCGAAAAAGACTTGATGTTAGGTCCGGTGCTAGGGTTCATAATGAACCTTGCACCAGCATCGCATGTGTTGGTGTCTAAAAGAGGACAGCATTGTTGGGATGCAACTGTTTTGCCGTCTGCACATGTTGCTGCGTTACAATCATGAACAGCACCAAAGGTATGGCCTGTCTCGTGAGCAAAAACCTGCCATTCTGTGCCCGTCTTTACAACAACATTGGCTCCACTAACAGTCTCGTTTCCTGCGGTAGAGGAGGCTACTTGCGAAGTTCCAACGCAAACTTGTCCCAACCAAGCCAGCCCGACAGCTGAATCGGTTGCACAAGTGCTAAGCAGTGTCCAATATGCATTCTTATCATCTTGGCGTGCCGGTTGGCCACGCCATTCAGAGAATAAGTTCAATCGCTTTTGAATATCGACATCCTTGCTACAAGGGACATTCCAAGGTGCGTCAGTCGATGCCGTTGTAGGGCACGCATTTTCGGAGAGTGTAAGGTTT
>Ga0247734_1002242_pt1 | contig 13029 bp, 8 predicted proteins | sample UWRJL103311B2_FD_180933 | JGI IMG/M metagenome (GOLD analysis project Ga0247734, IMG submission 180933) | Plant litter microbial communities from Arlington Agricultural Research Station in Wisconsin, United States - UWRJ-L103-311B-2 | ecosystem: Environmental > Terrestrial > Plant litter >... | reverse complement strand
CATGATCTGTGATTCATTTATTCCAGGGGCCACAAACCAAGATTCGAAAGGTCGCCGCTCATGCTGTCACATCTGACGACGACTTTGAGCTTGTTATACAAGAAAATGGACGTGCGGAACTCCAGAAGAAGAGTTTAGTTCCTCCTCGGCAGGCTGAGAGGCTACAAGGACAGCTTGCAGGACCCGAAGGCAATAAGAATATTGACGAGTGGGGACTCGTTGTGGAAAATGGGAAAGCAATCATCAAAAAGCAACATCTATATCCACACCATGGTGGCGGGCAACCAACACATCCTCGATCACCTCGAGCTTCTCTGTTTTCTTCAGGTGTTGGTGGTATATCAAATGCGCAAGTACCAGGTCCTTCGATGCATAAATTCAAGCATCCTAAGGGTCAGCTGGGTTATTCCTCTAACTTCCTGCACAATCAATGGCTATCTGAATCTTCAAATTTACCACCAATACGACCACAAAAGACTTTCTCGGCACCTCTCCTTCCAAATGCAGGCATTCGCGCCAACGGACGACCAGATCTCCCGGAGGTGACAGTGGGCCCCCGTTTATATGCTCCAGGAGTCAAAGAACAACAACGCCAGCGCTCAGCAGCTCAAAGTGTATCAGCTTGTAAGAAGACAGAACCCGCGACTCGTAGAACACGCCCAGTCGAAGAAGGGCAAGTTTCAAAATCAGTTGGCAAACCCATAAATATTGCAGGGTCAACAACGATTGATGGGCGTCGACGTCCATCTATTAGTAGCCAAGCAGTCGAATTGAAGCAAGTACAGACTCAGTCTAGCAAACCCTTCAATACGGTAGTTGCGTCAACGGGTATAGGACAACAATACCGAGATAAAACCCATTCTATAGGCAGCCAAGCATTTGCAGGTCAGCCAACCTATACCATACCTGGTGGTGCAGCCATGAATGTAGTATCTACAGCTGGAGGGCAGCATCGCGCAGTTCCTACGGCACCTGTTAGCAGCCATGCGGGTGGAGGAAAGCAGTCTTTCACTCCAGCTTGTGCCTCCCTCGACAATGCTGCAGCATTTGTAGGGCAACAAAATACAGTTTCAGATTCACCTTCTAACACTAGTATCTATGGCCAAGGTGCATTCAGACAGCAAACCCCTCGCCATCAGCATTCTTATATTGTCGCGAGACCAGCAGATTGTCAGCAGCAAGACCATAATATGAACTACGATCCCTCATTTGCCACTCAAGTAATGGAAAGAAAACATAATAATATTGCCCTGTATTCTTCATTTAAGGCGCAGGACCAACTCGGGGAATATGATTGCCTACATAACACTACAAGGGCTCTTGCCTATTCTCAAGGCGTAGATAAAGGACATGCTGGACAGAATTTCTCACCCCAGATGCCCATTTCCTCGGTCAATGCTCAAGGCCAATTTATCGGAATACAGAATTATAACCACGTTCTTTTTCCTCCTATCAACACCCAGAGCCATTTAGGAGGACAGCTACATCCTCACCACGTTCATTCTGGTACATCACAGGACCAGCTAGGAGGTCGGCCCGTTCAATACCCTGTTCTTATGCATCCTATATTGCCTCCCAGATTCACGACACAGAGTTTTCAAGTGCCAAGTCATGCCCCTTCTATGGCTTCTCAGGTTACAGCACAGCATCTTGAAGATGCTCGTAAGCACAACCCAAACCTGATAAATATGCCAGATGATATTGTGCGTAAAATTATATCTGAACATTTAGGAAAACTTGGGAGTACAAAAGTGTTTCAACCTAGAGTCCAGTCGACCACAACAGAACAGTTTCAGCAGTTTCAGCAGTTTCAACTACCCCTATTTCCTCCTAGCATTCACTTGAACCAAATACACTTTGCGATTGGGAGCTACCGTATGGGATATCCAGATATAGCACAGCTCAGAGATGACCAAATTGGCTTCATAATCTTACAGAATATGGAGAAGATCAATTCTGAGCAAATCAAAATATTCCGTGAGCTCAGGCCAGACCTAGGCGATCAGACTGATGATTGTGTGCGATTCGAGCTCGTACACCGCATGAGTGGCTTCACTCCAGGACAAGTAGAAGAAGTACGACAACTGGACCCACGACTATCTAATAATGATGATTGCCAGATTCGCCTGCATATCGTCCAAAACATGATAAAAATCACATTAGAGAATGTGCAGGTTGTACGTGACCAAAATCCCCATCTGTTAGGTTACGCCAATGGGAGTATACGTTATGCTATTTTCAGACATAGCCTCTTACTCCGGGCTGGAATTCTTCAGGCCAACCAAGACAATATTCACTCTGTACCCAAGCGCTATCATTCGCCACAGGCACCTGAATACTCTCCCATATCCAATGCTGGGACCCCCGTGAAGAGAAAGGCAACAGATGCTGGAAATGATGGATCTCCGAGCAAGAAGAGGAAGACATGAGATTAAGTAGAATCTTGTACTGCACAGTAGCACAGTAGAAAGTGAATGAATGAGTATAGAACTTCCACATGACTTGTGCCTTTTATTAAGTGAACATATGTTAAGAGAAAAAGACATGTCTACATTCCACTTAAATGCTGCTGGATAAGAAAGATTTCAAGCTGCAAACGTATATGAGCAACCTAAGTTTGGTTGACAGCCCTGAAATATTTGATTATGGCGTGATAGTTGATATTATTCTGATAGACGTAATACATTAGATAATTACAAGGACTAATCGGCCCGGCATAATATGAAACTTGTAACTAGCTCAAATCTAATAAGCAATAGAAGATATTGAAACAAGCTTATCACTACGAAAACATTGGTAAGTGTAGTTGAAAACTTAAATAGCCCGGTTGTAGTGGATGAAGTTCTATATCTAAATAGGTTTGCACTAATAGAAATCACTAAAAAGACGACGATGTCTAACAGATGTCTAACTAGAAAGTCTATTCAATGCTATATTATCAAACAAACTCATATGAGCATGCAAGGGACTACGAGTCAGCTCCAAGATCTGCTGCACGTTGCTCAAGGTTATTTGCTATTCCTTCACGCTATGTCACTGTCCATGAATTAGTCCAAGTCTGAGCTTATCATACAGTTTTACAAGGCTTCGATTTCAGGATCACGAAATCTCTGTTAAGCCCCGGGCGAGAACCAAGTCCGGCTCTAAGAGCCAGGGAATCGAGCATGAACTTCATGCCATTGAAGGAATATGGTCTATTGACCATATATATATATATACCAGCCGAGATATTTTGCGGCATTGTTCGATGTGTCGGACAACATTAAGAATTGAATAGACTTTTATCTTAGTTTACTGTTCAGTGCAATCTGTATCCTCGAACGACGCTTCTTCTTGCTCCGTTTTTAAAAGTCCAAAGGACCAAAGCCCACTACCTCCAGCAAAACATATAATTGAAACAATGAAAAACGGTAATCCAATCCAGACTCCTTTCCACTTCAACCCTATAGCATAAAATGTAGCAAGTATCGGGTTAGCGAGCAGGGAACTAGATGTCTCTACGATAGAGACAGCAGCGTACAGACGTGCCACATGCTCTCGATCCACCAAAGTCGTAATAAGAGCTCTAACAACGGAGGTGCATCCTGATCCCAGGGTCATAACCACAAGCCCGGAAATAGACGAACCAATTGTGGGGCCACTCATTAGCAAAGCCCCCACAACGAGTAGAATGGCTGAGACCTGTGCGATGTAAAGATCTTTTTGTTTTGCAGAGAAATGTAGCTTGTCTGTGAGTAGATGTGAAATTGCTGGAAGAATTACTGCAAAAAGTATAATGTTGATGAAGGCGCGCACCGAGAGGAGAAACCCGGTTTCAGAGAGCTTCCACTCAAATCGTTTGGAGATATAACGTAAGGAGAGGTTCGAAAGCTCATAGTTTGTAAGGATATATGGCTCTATGATAAAAGGAATAAGTAGCAACAGGATGGGTAACGAGTGAAGGACCGAGCTTGATTCGTAAAGCCGCCGAATTACATCTACGATATTGCTTTTTAAGCTAATGAAGAAAGACGCTCTTTTCCTTAGTGAAAAACTTCCTTCAGACGTGTTTTCGGTGAAAACTTCAGCTATTGCCGGAGCTGATCGTACGGTTTCCGGTATGAAAAGAGTAGGAATGATACCCATTGCTAGTAAAACAAGTCCTAACACGAGAGGAATCCATGGAGTGCGAACCATTAATACGGATGCTACAGTCGGTGCAATCATTGCTGATATTAGGCCGACGCACTGTGCATAGAGAAATACAGTGCCTCTAAGTTCCGTTAGAAAATTCTTTCTAGGTGTGGGGATTAGGTACCTATTTGCATCTGTTGACACACTACTTCCAAGGGCATAAAACATCATGTTAGTAACAAACTGACCACCTCCTAGAATGGTGATTATTGGAGATAGCCACATTAGATGTATGGGAAATGTCTTCCAAAAGTATAGGATTGTAAAGTTGTAGATTCCGGCCAAAACTAGCCCCGTAATGGACAGTATGAAGATGAATTTCGCTCCAACTCGATCAGCAATTATTCCGTATGGTATCGTCAAAATGAGACCAGTCCCAGCACTTAGAGATTGCAGCACAGCAATCAAGATGTTAAGTTGTTTTTGAACCTCATCCACCTTGCATAGGCTTTCGTCGATACTCCCATCAGGTCTGGTGACCTCACCTCCCAGCTTTTCATAGTAAAGATGACAGAGAATATCCTCATAAACTCGTACAGTTGGGATCGCCATAAGATATCCTCCGAATGAGAGAATGAAAACTGTGCTAAAGAGGAGTATGAGGATTGTACGTGGGGATTTTGCTCGGAGTGCATCTGGTATAAATGAGGGGTGAGTTTTTGGCGAAGAGGTTTGTGGCGTGGCAAGGAGAGGTGCATCTTCATTCAGTCCTTCATGTCCTGTACCATCCTCTGATAGCAACATCGAGTTAATGTTGAAAATATGCTCAAGAAGAACAGTGGGGGCAGTCAAAATTGCGCCAGCACAACTTCAAATCCGAGTCTGTATGAGGTGGACTAATATACGGTATAGCTGGTTGCTATCTGACCGTTGTACCAAATAGAACAAAGAGAATAAAGCACAGAGCAGAGGACGTACGGTGTTGCTGCACTTGATATCAGATGCTGATGCATCAGAGATCTGATAAGATAATAAAATGGTGACAAATATATGCCAAGAATAAAGAGATGTGGGTATTATGGGTGGGTATTATTCGTGCGTATCATAGGCTAACACACTTGTTGTCCCAGATGCCGATCAATCAGAGTTCACGGCGCCACCAACTTTCAGATATGAAATATGTACAGTACAATTCTCACGTTGTTTGCATCCAGATGGTCGCTATTAGCACGGGGAACAAGTAGTGATCTAAGTCATCTTTAGGTGTGATCCTTTTCCAACGAATAGGGCATTGCAAGTTCCAACCTGACTATATTTACCCTCTTAATCCATACTTGGCAAGGTATGGAGCGCGTCAATATTTATCTCGATCGCAGAGATACTACTTACGAAGCCGCTGAATGTACAGCTTCCTCATAATAAAAGGGCCTTATGGCTTTGATATCGAACAATCTTTCATATTAGTTTCAGGACATCTCGCATACGCAAGTAATGGTCAAGTAGGCATTCGTTCCAATTTGGTGAGAGCATTGGGAATTGTTTGAGTCGTGTATAAACCCCTATTTAGAGGAGTCACATTCCCCTCCGATGCCCTAAATCCGTCTTTCTTTGTTTAGCATCTTTGCCCGAGGCAACGATTTTTGAAGGAATGTGTAGACAAATGTGCAGTTTGATTCTTACCCGCGGAGGGGAGGGAAACAGCGGCAGATATTACGAAAGAGCTAGTATAGGGTTTTGTTGAGCACGGTTGAAAGTTAGGTAGCCACTCCACGGATTAGTATATCGAGAGGGGTGTTGTCTTTGGTTCCTTTGTGGAATTGAGAGGAAGTTATGAATGAGATAGGTTCAGGTTGCAAAGTCTGGATCTTGATTTTTCCCTGTCCGCTCTGTCCATCCTCTCCTAATCAAATTCACCACCATCTTCTCCTTCACCTTCCTAGCCCTCACCTATCGTTGCTATCTCTAGGCTAGTTCACAAAAATAGGGAAAGGCCAGAGTGGGAATATAGATACAGCTGCTATTGTCCCATTTGGTCTGCATATCAGAAGGTAAGCCAACCTTAAAAGTACTTTCAGCCAAATATTCTGACGTTTGATGTGTTTTAATTATCAACAGATTGGTTTGAAACAGAGCCGGATAATCTTACATACTCTCTAGTGTTCTAATACATACATCACTTCTTGTTTATACATCTGATCACCAAGAGTAGTACTGCCTCTGAGCCGTGATAGGTCGATTCGGTAATTGCACCCAGACTCTTTTCCTCCTTTCCTTCTCCTCTCGTTCATTATGAAGTCTGATACGAGTCTTCTCCTCCTTCAAAACAATAGATATACCTATATATTGTTAGTTGACATCTCGAACCAGGATGAGTGGACCTTACTAGTCGTCCGATTCTTCATAATGTTCATCTGACCCCTTGCCCGATAATCGGGGCTGGTTGAAAACAATCCTTTCCCACACCAAGCTTGATCCACGTACATAGTAGTTGGATTAGTAACTTTCATTCGTTGACCATCCTTCTTCATGATCATGAGGGGCGTGAACTTCTGCCCCGTTGTGTGACCTAAGCCCATACCTCTTCGGACAATCGCTTCATTCTTAGCATGCTCTAAATGCTCCTTGACTTCTTTGGCGACCTTTTTCTTCGAAAATCTCATTTGTATGATTGCCTCGTCGACAGTCTTCCCCGATATCTGCTTTGCTAAGGGTACTAATTTTTTGACGGAGGTTTTGAAGTCGTGTGACTTTAAAAGAAGCTCTCTTTCCTCTCTCTTTAGCAATTGAGTCTTCGTCAACCGGCCCCGTTTCCGTATCTGTTTAATGACCATCTTGCGCTGCCACATTCTCCGACTAGCAGGTTTGGGGTCGACTATTAGAGCCATGGTTGCTGGATTCCGCGGTGTAATCTTTTTACCGGCAACTTTAGGTTTGGCACCGGGGACTTCCGTATCCTCAAAGATCGAGGATGGCGCAAGATCTCCCTGGACAAGATCCTGGCTTTTGTTCGGCTTTTTCTTGAGATATTCTTCTGTCAAAGGGTTGATAGGCTTCGGGGTGGTGTCCTTTTGTCCTAACCTACCCCAGACTGATCCGAGGAAGGTTCGTCTTTGGTGGCATTGTGCCACGAGGATATGTGGTGCTTTCGAATTCGTCAATGAGGTGGCTGTTCAATTAGCGGTTGTTCTGATCGAATTGAATCATATTGTAAAGCTTACCACAGCTCACCATTCGCCGTGAGGGTAGCCCTAAAGTCATCTCTGTGTATGGCCAAAGCTAAAAAATTGTCCCAATCAGCAATCTGCCTGTATACTATTCGATTCGAGAGATTCGTATAGCAAATCTAAACATACCGGAGCAATGGCGCGGAATCAAGCTTGAAAGAGCTCCGCCCGTGGATGAGTTGATGTTCACGATTTAGAGGAAAATTAAGGTCACGTGTTGGGCGTGAATCTAGCCCCGGCCAAACTTGAATATAACCACGCCAGCCACGCCAGAGCGACAGAGGCGCAGAGGTGCAGAGTTCCCTAATTCCCGATGTGGTATTTTGTCTCGACATTATTTACTTGAAAGCCTGAATGATTTTCTAGCTTTCCACGAATCTTCCCCACAGCCATCTATCCCGACAGAAAACCCAAGCTCACCTTTCTCTGGATAAGCTTCACAAAAATGGCAGATCCGGTCGGAGAAGACGCCTGGCTTGCATTTGTCGATGAGGCCAGTAGAACAGCCGGTGATCTTGCACAAAGGGTCGAGGTGGTAGAGCATTACAAACTTGCGTTGGCCGCAGAGCCATGGTCTCTGAAACTGTGGCTGGCATACTGTGAATGGTTTTGGTCACTCCACACAGACTGTCAAACTCCAGATGCAGGTTGGCCAGAAGAGGAACAACTGGTCGGGAAAGAGGTTTTCGCCGTGGATACAGCTCTCGATATTTGGGAGGAAGCTGCTAGGGCGACACAATATCGATTGAACGATAGCCATGAGCTATGGGACCGCTGGATCTCCATAGAATTAGAGGAGCTTTCCAAATCGAGGAATGCATCGAATGCGAAGGTTGCCCCTCCTGCGGAGGTAGCACGAGTTCACCAGATCTTCCTTGATCGGTTACAAACACCTCACTTCACATGGGATGATACCGCACAGAAATTTTCTACATTCTTGTCAGAATTTGAAGAAGGTGCATATGAGTCTAGCATGGTAGAAATGACCAAGTTGGCTTCAAGAGCGAAACAGTTGTACGCATCGCGAGAAATACATGAGCAGAGACTAAAGAAAGCAAAGGATTCCGGTGATTTGGATGCCGAGAAGCTTGTTATGATGGACTATCTCGACTGGGAAGCGAAGCAGGTTCGGATGAAGCCGAGGAAAGGTCAAGAAGCATCACCGATGATTCTTTGCATTGCCCTGTATGAGCGTGCATTATCATCGGCTTCTCTTGGATTTGAGCCATCTACTTGGTTGGACTACATAGTTCTCCTTGGGCAAGATCCAGAAGTCCATCGTTCTTCGCTTCTACCAGTGATTCAGAGAGCCACGAACCATTGCTCGTCATCCGGCACCCTTTGGGCTCGATATATTACGACCGCAGAAGCCGAAGGATTATCGCATGAAATTATTGAAAATATCAAGCATGCTGCGACCAATGCCAATTTAGATAGGGACGGGATGGTTAGCGTTGTAGAGGTCTATATAGCGTGGTGTGGTTATCTTCTTCGGCGAGCTTCTTCTCCAGGAGCTACCGAAGAAGATCACGATCTTGCACAAATGGGACTCAGAAGCGCCCTGGAAAGTGTTAAGGATTGGGGCCAAAAGCTTCACGGGAAGGAATACAAAGGGGATCCGCTTTTCCGAATTGAGCGCCTCATGATTCAATATCATTCTCAAAGGGGAGCGCTTGACGACGCACGCGCCTATTGGAAGAAACTTGTAAAAGCTCATGCTGGTAGTTACGAGTTCTGGCAGCAATACTATTTATGGGAAATGACAGTACGAACTGCAAATGCTCCTCCTGTATTAGCAACCAATGTTTTACTTGAGTCTGTCAAATGCCGGGTTCTGGATTGGCCCGAGAAGATGATGGAAATTTACATTCGTCACTGTAATGTTTATGCCGATGCACTTTCCGTGGTATCCGCTCTAGACACAGTCCACGCTTTCACTAAGCTTACTATACAAAGACGAGAGAAGGAAGCTGCTGCTGCTGCAATACTTTATGCTCAGCAAAATCCAGTTGTAGCTGAACCTGCCGACAAGCCTCCGCTTAGTGAATCACCAACGGGGCTGAAGAGGAAGCGTGAGGTAGGATCAGAGGAAACTATTGATAGTGGTGCCAACAAAAAATTGAAGAGCATTGAGCCTGCGCTAGACCAAGAGACTCTACGAGAGCAGCACCAGAAGCGTGATCGCGAGAACACATCCGTACTCGTTACTGGGCTACCTGCAGAAGTTACCCAGACAAAAGTTCGCCAGTATTTTAAAGACTATGGCCACATCAACAGCATAGATGTAAGGCTTGAGGCAGACGGATCTTCATCAACAGCGTTGATCGAGTTTCGCAGTAACGAAGACGTGCAATCTGCATTACTCCGAGATGGTAAATATTTTGTTGACAAACAGATCAAGGTAGTAGCTGCAAGTGGATTTACTCTTTATGTTACGAACTACCCTCCCGTAGCCGACGATGATTACATTTATAAACTATTCAGAGAGTGCGGCGAGGTGTTCAGCATAAGATGGCCAAGCTTAAAATTCAATCCGCATCGAAGATTTTGCTATGTTACGTTTAGAAGTCACGATGAAGCAGCTAAAGCTACAAAGCTTCATGGCCAAATTCTTCCTGGTGGGTACCAACTTAGTGCTGAGTATTCGAATCCCGCGGGTAAGAAATCACGCGAAGGTGCTCAAGCAGAAGGACGAGAACTACACGTCACGAGTCTCGACCGTACACTCAGAGAGAACGAAATTAAATCCGTCTTCTCAAAATACGGGCCAGTTGAGACTGTGCGGCTTTTGAAAACCAATACCGGCGACAGTAAAGGCGCCGGCTTCATTGTGTTCACTAGGAAACAGGATGCCATGGCGGCTCTAGCTCTGAACGAGACAAAACTCAAGTCAAGTATAATAAAAGTTGAACCTTCAACGGGGAAAAACTTCAAGCAAACAGCGACCACCACGAAAGGATCCTCGGTGTCCCCGGCACCAGAAGCGAACGGAGACACTACCATGTCATTAGCGACTCAAGCAGATGGACATGGACCAAAGCGGACCATCACTCTACTGAATATCCCGGACACCATAAATGATGCTCGTATTCAGGTTATTGCACAGGAGTACGGTAAAACTATCAAAGTGGTCCTTCACCCAAAGCATCAAGGTGCCATTATCGAATATGAGGATCCGCAGTCTGTTGGTCGTGCTGAGTTGGGACTGAATAATTACGAGATTGCTCCTGGGCGCATGCTTCGTACTGGAAATCTCAAGGACCTTTTTGGTGAGAAGGAAGAGATAAAGACTGACCGAATTCATATCGGTGGCGGAGGCAAGAAGATGCCTCAAGCAGCAAGTTTTATACAACCCACTGCTCCCATTAGAAGACCAGGCCCTGGTGGAAAGGGAGGGCTTGGGCAGAAGCGAGGACTAGGTTATGCTGCCCAGAAGCCATCTAGCCCAAGTGCTGGTGCTGGAAATGGCGAGGGGAAAACAGCTAAAAGTAACGCTGATTTCAAGGCAATGTTTATTAAAGGAGGAACGTAGTAGTTTAATCTGCACATAGCTTTCAGCATGTATGATAGATGTCACAATAGCTAAAACTTGGTACTTGACGAGGTGGCTAATTTGTGACCGAAGATATATCTCTTTGCTAAAAATATAAGTCACATCCAGCACCATCAAATTTGCAGCTTTCCTATCGCTTTGCCTTTTTTTCATCGACATTTCTCCCCATATAGATGGAATATCATCTCGGCGTTAGCGAAGTGCCCTAGCTCTTGAAAATGAATATGATTGCCACAAGAACAAATATCTAACGCTTGTCTTGTAACACATTTACTTAGTAGAGACCGGATAGGGAAAATGGTTTTTACAAAACACCAAGGACATAGGCATCAAGATACAGGTGAAGTATTGTAATAAACCAAGTCAACCGCCATGGCCTAAGCGGTTGATATGATTTATTGGAAAAACGCCAAATCTAAACGCCAAATCTAAACGCCGCCTTTTGGATTCCCTTGTCTCGTATATACTGCCACATTAGGGTTACGCCCAAGCTCGCTATCCTATTCCCTTCAAGAATACCTCATCCGATGGTGCTGGTCGACACTATTCGCCATTACTTTCGTTCATGATACAGCCTAAAGCCGGGCTTTTAATCCAAATGTCTCCCAAATTGTTTCCACATTTAGGGAGTTACCTCTCGTCAGTAGAAATCATGGGGTTAATAAAGCACCACTAATACCATAGCTTCAAATGCACTTCAATAACTAACCGATTCTGACACTTCGAAACCGGCAACCAAATTACTTTAATATTTGCTAAGCATAAAGGCCTGAAAGATGTTGAAGGGTGTTCATCTGGTTGTACCTCCTTTTATTCGTTTAAAAGATTGCTTATATAATCACATAACAGAGGTAGTAGGTAGTGCCAAGCTAATACAACAGGGGAGCTTCAATCACGTACACGCATCGGAGGATCAGCAATGTCCTTGATCTCTGCCGTAACGATTTTACAAAAGCCATGAAACCACCAAAATGAGCTCACCGTCGGCTTCAGATAGTCTAGCACCTCCATCAGGCCGTAAACCTCTGCGATTTTTGAAGCGTGGCGTAAGCTTTCTATAGTAACTCTCAAAGGTCCACAACTAACAATGTAAACAGGTCCCCAATAATGGAACATTTATTCTTCCTGGGACCGGCGAACGAGTCCGCAGACAGATAACTCTCCGAAATAGCTCCAACTTTGAACCGCCATCTAACCATGACTCAAACGAGTATACAATTGGGGTTCCACTGAGAAGGACGTTCTCTCAGGCAGGCACCTTTAAGACGGCGGTTGCTGGGTGTAAGAGCCTTCTAAACAAAGCCTACGAGTACTCGAAAAAACCAGAGGCTAAAGGTATCTTAAAATGTTCCCTTGCATATCTTCTCGGAAGTATGGGAACATTCTTTCCGCCATTTGCCAACTTTTTAGGCGCACAGGATGGAAAACATGTAGTTGCTACTATTACAGTCTATTTTCACCCTTCAAGATCACTTGGTTCGATGCAAGAAGCTGCTATACTGGGAATAGCCGCATTCTGTTATGCTACTTTCATCGGAGTATCGTCTATGGCCACGTCGGTTTTCTTCGAAACATGGCTTGGATGGATTGAGCTCGGGCATGCTATTGTGCTAGTCGTGTTTTGCGGAGGAGGTTTGGGCTTTATTGGGTGGTTCAAACAGATGTACAACTCGCCACTTGTGGGCGTGGCTTGCAGTCTTGCAAGTCTGGCTATAATTACGGTGTTAACTAAAGAGACCGCTGTTATAGTCGGTGTGTTCTCCGACGATAAGATTGTACAAGTGATGAAGATGGTCCTGATGGGTATATCTGCAACATCTCTCATTAGTTTGCTGGTGTGGCCAATATCAGCTCGATCGGAGCTTCGCGAGAACATGATTAAAGCTACAGATTCTTTCTCTAAAATGCTCACAATGATCACCCATGCTTTTCTCAGTGGATCTGAAGCCGAGATGGGGTCAAAAGAGTTTCAGAAACAATCGAACCAATACCGGGTAGTTTTTGACAAGTTAGCGAAAAATCTGAAAGAGGCTAAGCTAGAACATTTTGTTGTTGGTACGGAGAAGCAGTACCTGTTAGAGAAGAAGGTTGTAAAGTGTATGCAGAAATTGGCGCAGTCAATTGGTGGGTTGCGAAGTG
>Ga0247734_1002241_pt1 | contig 13031 bp, 3 predicted proteins | sample UWRJL103311B2_FD_180933 | JGI IMG/M metagenome (GOLD analysis project Ga0247734, IMG submission 180933) | Plant litter microbial communities from Arlington Agricultural Research Station in Wisconsin, United States - UWRJ-L103-311B-2 | ecosystem: Environmental > Terrestrial > Plant litter >... | reverse complement strand
AAAAGTTTAAAGATTTATATAATTAATATAAATAATAATTAGGAAATAGGCCTCTTATAAGTAGATTTTCTAATATTTTAATACTTCTACTATTACTAATAGTTCCTTCTTATAAATATTATAATTCTACTTAATAGGAAACATTTTTTTCAAAAAATAAATAATTAAATATAATTTATTATTATCTTCCTTCTATAAGTATACTTTATCTATAACAATATCTAATATATCTATTTCTATTATACTTTTATAATTATTATAAAAAATATAGAAAATTAGTTTCTTTATAAATCTATCTTTAATTTTAAGGAAAGCTTTATTAGTTTTTTTATTCTATTAGAATAATATATTTTTTCTAATTAAATTAATTAAAGATTTAGCTATAATAGCATATCTTTTAATAAATTAATAGCAGAAATTAGTAAATCTTAATATAAACTATATATCTTTAATATTTCTAAAGGTTTTCTAATTTTATATATTCTTAATTTTAATTAGGTCAATTGCTAATTAGCTAAATTTAATAATATATCCGAGGAATGTTACTTCTTTGACTTTAAAGTGATATTTTAAGAGTTTTAATTAAAAGTTAACTTTAGCAAGTTCTTTTATTATTAATTTAATATATTTTTTATGATTTTCTCCCTTTAAGAAATAGATTAAAATATTATTAAAGTAATAGATAATAAATTTTCCTAAATAGAATCTAAGGATATTATTATTTTAATATTAGTAGATAAAAGATATATTAATTAATCCAAATAGCATAATTATATATTTCTATAATTCTAAAGGTAGAATAAATGCTAATTTCTATTTATAACTTTATTTGATATAAATTAAGTTAAATACGTTTTATTGATTTAGTATAATAAATATTACAGCTTTACTTAGCCTATCTTATAGAAATTAGGTATTAGATAGAGGATATATATCTCTAATTATAGCATTATTTAACTTATAATAGTTAATATAAGATTTTCCCTTAGATTCTCCTTTTTTGCTTATTAATAACATATTAATAATAGTTAGCAATTTGGACTTCCTAATTTATCCTTTCTTTACAATTTCCTTTATATATTTCTCTAATATTAAGAGATTCTAATAATTATAAGATTTTAGTTTTTTTAAGAGAGATTTCTTCCCTAGCTTTAAATTTATCTTATAATTCTATAATTAATAATTAAGTAATATTTATATATTCTATAAATCTTTAAATAGTTATATATATTCCTTATATTATATAAATATAATATTATTAACTGGCTTATTAATTTATAAAGGACCTTCTTCCAAATGTCCTGGTTCCTTTTTAAAGATGGCGTAAATTTCTTTAGGGCCTTATAATTATTTAGCACCAAATTTATAAATGTATCTATTAAATTAAAGGATATTATTTTCTTAATTTATCTTAGAATTATATTTCTTAATTTATAATATCTTTAGAATTACTTAGTAGTTTTTTAGAATTATTTTGTTTAATATAATAATTTTAGTATATTTATTTGATATAATTATTACTAGAGATAAGGTTTCTTTCTTAACTTATCTATTTATTTTAGTTTCCTGGCTATTAATAAGAGTGAGCTAATATAGCTATCTTTTATTATATATAGAGATTAATATTACTTAAGCGAATTAGGAATTAATATAATTTCCTTAGGTATTAGAATTAATTATAGCATTAAGCTTTAGGCTTTTTAGTTAGATTTTTACTTTTAAATAATATTATTTTCTAATTATATAAAGTTCTTTTATATTATTATTCTAATAGATATCTTTCTTAATATTAGGCTAATATCTAGAAATTGACTTGGTATTATAATATAGGGAGCAGTAATTGTAGTAGTATGATCTTTAATATAGGTGTTCATGTTAAGGATATAGGGAATAAGATATTAAGGTTTTGGATATAAGGCTATTAGTAGTAATATTATCTTATTCTTTTAATTTTTTTTATTCCTTATGTTCTTTGGTCTCTTATAACTAGCGTTAGGCTTCCTCTAAGAGGTTGCTGTTTATAGTTAAGTGGCTTTGTTAATTAGAAGTAGTATTAGTATTAGATCTAGTAATATTAATAAATATCTTTATATTCTATCTAATAAATTCCTATTTATTTAGTTTCTTCTTGTTGTTTTTCTTTTGGCGCCTCTTAAATTCCTTCTTATAGGTGGCTTAATAATAAATTCTACAAATTTTAATAGCTTTATTTTCTATAATTTCTTTTCCTTAGATATGCCATCCGGCCTATATCTCTTAGATTTCTTATTTAGTAGATTTATAAGGGTTATTTTTATTAGGTTTAATTTAAGAGTAGATATGTTTATACTCTAACTTCTCTATAGTTAACTTGCTAAGTTTCTTGTAGTTTATAACTAAGATTTCCCTTTAATCAATTATATTAATTTGGCATTTCCCTTTCTCTTGCTTATGGTAGGAGGATGCTATATGGCCCGGAAGGCCACATTTGTAGCAAAGTCCTTTCTCCTTCCGCCTTTGGCTCTTTTCCTTGGATAACTTCTTATATTAGTCTATTTTTGGCTTGGATTTGTAGAGTCGGTTGTCGATTTATACCGAGATTTTAATTATCTCAATGATTGTGGTTGGTTGATGATCGCATTAGGCTAGTTCTAACTTGACGTAGTTTTTCAGGCTTTTGTAATATATGCTAACTAAAGCATTAGAGTTCTAACTAGTCTTTGCGGCATGTTTCTAGAATTTGGTAGTATATAAGATAACTAATCCAGTTTACTTAAGATTATATAACAAGATTTCGGCTGTTTTAACTTTATTAATATTTTTAAATATTCTCCTAATTTCGCATTTAAATCTGTCAAAACTCCTAAACATATTCTAAATAGTTATTATAGAATCTGTTATTAATTTATAGTGGAAATAGTCGCGTATATAAGGTTTAACTTATTAGAGTGCATCCCCTTTTAGGTAGAAGACTGTCTACAACCTGTAGCTTTTATTGATAGGGAATTTGTTATTATTAAAATAGATATACAGTTAGACTTATAATAGAAAGACTTCAAGTTCTCGGCGGTTTCTGGAGAAGGTATCAGAGAGTTGGACCCTGAGCGTTTCTCTGAGTTCTATCCCGGTGTCAGGGAGAGCGATATCTCTATTATTATTTCGTTGTGCGGTGGTCGGGTTAGACGCACTGCTAGAGCTGAGGGTTGCTAAAGCTATGTTAATTCTAATTAATACTTCAAAATAGGGTGCTCAAAGTGTAATGATCCTAATATTTTACCTAGTAGGGCTAAAGGGTTGTCAGGTTGATATTAAGGGAGAAGTAGTTAACTAGAATTCGGGGTTTTCAAATAGAATTAAAGTTGTTATTAAATAAACAATCTATATTACTAATTATAAGGTTTTGAGCATAAAGCTTCTATCTAATAAAACTATTCTATTTATATATAACCCTTTATGCCAAGGCGAGGTCCTGGGATCCCAGGGTCCCTAAAATCCCAAGATCCTAGGGTCTATTACGTGACTTGCCAAGGGTCGGTTCTAAGAGAGCCTCAGAGCCGAACCCCTTTAGTTCTAGGGGTCTAAACCTTAGTACTTAGATTATACAATAAATGCTAATACGGGTAACCGGTAATGGCACTAAGAGATCCGGGGGTGCCTTTCTTGTAAAAGGTGCCTTTTATACCCAGGTGCCTACAACCAAGTAGGTGCCTGTATGAGAGAAGGTGCTCTCACGTACGGGTCGTGACAGCTAGGCATCGCTTTTAATATCACGCACTTATTCAACTAGTTTTTAATTATTTATAAATATCAATTGCTTTAAGAGTTTAATAACTCAATTATAAAGTCTATCAAAATCTCCTAAAAGAATTAGTCAGAGACCGAAAAAGGCCTTAGAAGTCTATATTTATATTCTCTCTATACCTTATTTCTTTTATAATAGTTACAGTTCTATAAAAATTGCCTAATATACTTTAATTATAAGAGCTAGTAAAAGTGGCGCCCTAATATAAAAGCTATTAAATCTCAATCTAGGTAATTATAAACTAGCGAATCATGAATAAACTAAATAAGCTTAATTCTTAATATATCTCTTTACTTTCTATTAGTATCTATTACTTTATATTTAATCTTTAACAAAATAGAAGCTTCTAGCATCTAGAGTTTATTATAGTAATATAAATATCTACTAATATTAATATTATAATCACTTATTTAAACTTTTACTTTTACTTTACTAAGTATAAATTAAGCTCTAACTTATAATAAGTAAAAAACAACCTTATATAATAAGTCTTTTTATACTATAGCATCCTATAAATTATTAAGCTCTTATTTTTAAAATAGACCTCAAGAGTCTAGCTGTTATAAAGTAAGAATTATATCTAACTATATGTTAATCAGCTCCTTTGATATAATAGCTACTAATATAGTAACTATTACTACCTTCTATCCACTTCTTAAATCCAGCTAGTTTTTAACAATATCTAAATTAAAAAAGCGGCGAAACTTAGACTTTTTATTATTCTCCCCTAATATATCTTGCTCTCTTCTTAATAATGTATCTAATATAATAGCTTTAATTTCTAGTTAATATAACAAAATAAACTAAAAAGAAGATAGTATTTTATACTAACAAATTTGTTATTCTAATAGCTCCCTTTTAATTATAAAATACTCTAGATTCTTATAATTTATCTAAATTATAAAAGGATCACACGTTTTTAACTTAAATGCCTAAAACTTTAGACAAAAGACTATTACTAATATTTCCTTATTATAAATATTATAATTGATTTTAGCTTAATTAAATTTCTTTAAAAAGAATCTTATTAATTATTAGACTTTATTCTTTTCCTATAAGAGAATGCCTCTAAGAGCAAATCTACTACAATCTGTTTCTAGAAATATAAACATATTCAGATCCTAGTAAAAGAGAACTAAAGCTTTATAATATTTAGCCTTTAAGCTTTAGAATACGTTTTCCTCTCTTTTTTTTTAGAAGAATAGTGCTCCCTTACTAATAAACGCGATTAATAATATTGCAAGTTTTAAGTAATTTAATATAAACATTTAGTAAAAGTTTATAAAGCCAAAGAAGTACTAAACCTCTTTTTATATTTTGGGGGGCTGCTAGTTTTTAACTGCTTTTATTTTCTCTAAATTAGAACCTACACCTTTTTTATTAGCATATATAATAAATTTAAAGTATTTAATTAATTTCTATACAAATTCACTTTTCCTTATATCTAAGAAAAGCCCTCTATCCCAAAGTTTGTAAAAGATAGTATAAACCTTTTATATATAATCTATCCTTAAGCTATTTAAATATATTATAATATTATCTATATATATAAATATAAAGTCGTTTAGCTTTTCTTATAGCAAACTATTAATATATTATTAAAAAGTAGCCAGGGCCCCTAATAACCTAAATAGACATATTAGCTATTCAAATAATCCAAACTTAATATAGAAGGCTATTTTATATTTATACCTATAAGCTATTTATAATTAGTAGAATACAGAAATAATATTTACCTTTATAAAATATATAGCTCTTATAAGGTTTTATAAAGTCTCTAATATTAATAGCAAGGGGTATTAATCCAGTTTAATTATAGCATTTAATACTTAATAATTGCAGCAGAATCTAAGCCCTCTTTCAGGCCTCTAGACAAAAAGAACAAAAGCTGCTACTTCTAAAGTGCTCTGCCGAATATAACCTTTTCTTAATAAGTTATTAAGCAATTTCCTTAATATTAGAAACTTATCCTTTAATATGCTATAAAGCGGTCCCCAAGAAAGAACAGGCCGGGTTCTGTCTAATTATTAACAAAGCTTAATATAATAGTTAATATTAAAATAGTAAAATACTAGCTTTTCAAATTTCTATTTAAAAAAGAGCATTATTATATTTTTTATTTCTAAAGGCAGCCTTTCTTTTAATTGCTTAAAAGTTAATTTTGATTTTTCTTTTAAAATTATTTTAATATTCTTCAAAATTACTATAGCTACTAATAAGAAATTGTTAATATCCTTATATTTAAGATAGTTTTATTCTTCTACTATCTATTATTTTATTATACTATAATAGTACTAATGTTTTTTAGGTATAGTTCTAATCTTATTAACTGCTTTCTAAGAGTTTTCTAAGATTATTAAAAAGGCTAGATTATCTATTATATAAATATAAACATTCTAATTAAAGCTTACGATTTTTATCTAAAATATAATAGCTCCTTTAATCTTTCTATTCTTTATAATTTTAGAAGCGCCTTTTATTTTACAATTTTCGCTACTTATATAATAAAGACCAAGGCCTTTTACAAGTTCTTTATTAATTATAACATAACACTAATAACCTTTATTAATAAAAGCGAATATTCTAAAAGTTTTTTAAAGGATTATATTTATATATACGAGGTTTCTATTTATAACTTCCTTAAATCCCTCCTATCCTTTTGCTAGTATATTATTTACCCTTATCTTCTAATTTTAAGCGAGAGTTAGTCTTTTCCCAACTCTAATATAGCAAAGTCTATTAATTTAGCATTATCTTCTAACAAAAGTCCTGTCTTAATTATATTAATAGCTATAAAGTATATAACTAGGGCATAGATATAATTATAAATGTAATATCTGGCCACTCTATAGCGGAAATAGAGTCTTCCCTCTTAACGTCTCTCTCTTTTTATAGCATCAACCTATTTAACTCTCTGCTTACTACTTAAAACCTTACATTCCCCTTTATTTTGTCTACACCCCCCTTTTAATTACATTAGAGCTATTATTATGTCACTATTACTATTTAGTTTTAATACTACAGCTAAACTATAAATATAAATAATAACTAATATATTGCTTTTAGACTCCTTATTCTTTTCTTTCTATTTCTTATTAGTAATTTTAAACTAATCTATTTCTTTAAGATTTGTTATAATTCATTCTACTTCCTTAAAGAATTAGTAATAGTTTATCATTTTTAATATAGCTGCTATATATATTCAAATAAAATTTAAGAAAGTATTTTATAAATATTTAATCTTTATATTACTATTCTAACTTTCTCTGCTTACGCTTAATAGGAGTCTGTCAAATTCTAGCTAATATTTATACCAAAGTTGATTTAGAGAATACTTTAAATTAGTTAACTATTCTAAAGCTTTGGCCCTTTTATTATTATTTATAAAAGTCTTCTTGAGTTATACGAAGAAAGCTTTAGGGTCCTTGCTTTATTTAGAACCCCCTCTTTTCTAAAAGTACCTTATCTAGGCTTATTTACATATTAAGAGTATATTATAAATAATATTCTAATAATAATTAGCAGAAAGCACTAATTTCGCTATAGAACGAATATAATATAAGCTTTTGAGTTTTAGAAGATAATCTTAAAAGATATCTATTCTATTATCCTAAACTGCTAGTTTTCAACTTTTAGAGACTGACGCTTCTTGGTTAGAAACCTGGCGAAGCATTATTATAAACAATTAAATTAGAGTTCTTAATAACATATTTGTAAACTTATTCTAAGCTTTAGCTTCGGACTCTTGTTAGTTCTTTCTGTTTCCTGCTCATTCTATAGCAGTATGAGTAATCGCAAGCTTTGCTTCTAAAGCTTATTAATATATATATATTTCTTAAATAACACATATTAACTTTATATTTGACATCTCTTATTATAGGCTCTTATTTACTAATATATTCATTCCGGTTTCTAAGATAAAGTTTATAAAGTTCATTTTAGATCAATCAAACTTAATGTTACTAATAAACAATATATATATAAAGGTTCAATAGTAAAATTCAATAAGTTCAATAAGGAGGCAAAAAGGTCTTAGTTGAAGGCCGTGAAGAAGTTAATAGACTCCGCCAAGATACGCTAGCGCTGGCTTGGGCCAGCGCCTTTACTAACCAGGGCTTGCCCCTTACAGTTACCTGTATTAGCATTTATTATATTATAATAAGCTTAGTATTAATTATAATAATATAAAATTTAGTTTAATTAATTATAAAGCAAATATTTAATATAAATTACTTAAATTTAAGAGATTTTTTTATTTTTAATAATTTTATTTTATTTTTTAATTATAGTATTTTATTATTCCTTTAAAGCTTATTATTTTTATAACCTTTCTAAATTAACTCTATTTAATTAAGTTTATATATCTTCTTTCTTAAAAAGTATTAACTTGCTAAATTTCTTAAGAGTCTTATTAGAATCTAATTTATTATTAATAATAAATATCTCTATTTTTATTTCAGCTTTGGTTAATTGTTTTAGAGCTTTTCTTTTTAATATTATTTTAATAATAACTTCTTTGAAAACTGTCTTAATAGTAATTTCGTACTTTTAGTCTCTTTCTTAATAGAGCTAATAAAGCTTTATAGCTTTTTTATAAGTAATATCTTATTTCTAGATCTTCTTTTTATAATTCTTCTTAAAGGCTTGTTTATATAAAATAGATCTTTTATACTTAACTTTATTATTTAATTTAACTTATATATAAATTTATTATTCTTCTAATTTATTATTCTTCTAATTTGTTAATTATTATTTCTTTAATTTATCTAATAATATTTATCTATTATTATTTAATAATATTTACTTGCTAATTACCTTTTTAAAGTTTACCTTATTAATAAAATAAAGTTATATAATTAAATAAGTTATACCTATAATAAAGGGGTTTTTTTTTTAATATTATATTTTATCTTTAAATAATAGCTTATATAATTTATTATTATTCTTTTAAAAAGGTTTCTTCTAAATTATATCTAGTTTTATAAGTAAGTTTTATTATTTATAATATTCTTTCTTTTAAAAAGTTTTTTTCTTTTTATATTCTTTCTTATAATATTCTCTTTTTTTAAAGTTCCTTTTAAAAATATAATTATTAATTTTAATAATTATTTTAATTATTTCTTTAAAAGTATTTAGATAATACTTTTATATAATTTTATTTTTAATATATTTTTTAAATCCTTAATAGAACTAGATAAATAGAATTTTATTATTCTAATTAATATATCTAGTATATTACTAGAAGTTAGAAGTATAACTAATTATAATTATAATTTATTTTAGATTCTAGATAATTTATTTAGTAATATAATTAGAATTAATATTTCTAAATATCTTAGTAATATTTTTCTTAAAGTTAGTAAAGTTAATAAAGAGTCTTTTAATAAAACTCTTTTAATTTACTAAATTAGTAATATTCTTTAAATAATTTATAAAGTAAATTTCTACCTAATTAAATACTACTTCTAAAAAGAGAAATATAACTTATATAACTTTTTAATTTTCTATAAGGTTTTAAAGGCAGAGTGATATAGTATTCAAAGATATTAATTCCTATCAACTAGTTAAATCTTATATAAACTAATCTTTACCCTTCTTAAAGCTCTGCTTCTCTTTATTTTATATCAAAGGCTAGTTAAAGCCTTATTAAATAGGATACGGGGTATTATAAAGCATTTATCTTACTTTAATACTATGATTTATAACCTCTTCCTTTTACCTGAGCAGGTGACCCCTGGGTTAGGTAACTTCCCCTAACGCCTTATATAAGGCCTTGACATTTTCTAATAAAAATTAATAAATATTAAAACTAATATATAATTTAACTTAAATAAGAAATAGTTTAAACTTAATATAAATTTTATTAAATAAAATAAGAAGAAAAACTTTTAATTATTTTATATAATATACTACTATAATTATAATAGTAATAATAAAAGATACTTAGAAATTAGAAAAGATAAATATAATAATAATATAATATTCTAAAATTCTATTTAAATAATTTTAAATTAAATATTAAATTAATATAAAAATAAAAAAGTAAATATTAATTAGATTAAATTAATTAAAATTAATTTTATTATTAAATAAATAATATAAATTAATTATTATAAAAGTTTAAATATAAAGCTCTTATTTAAGAGATATTAATTATTTATATATTATAAAATATTATTCCTAAATCTTAGAGTTCTAAAATTTAAAAGATTTAAAGATCCTAAAGTCTATTATATAATTTCTATATTTCCTTATATATAATAGTAGTAATTTATATACTAGTAATTTCTTATATACTAATACTATATATTTACTTATATTATTTATTTACTAGTATTATTATTCTATTAGTAAGAGATTTATATTTGTATTAACTAATAGTTTGTACTATTATTATACTAGTGCTATATACTAGGTAGTGCTAACCTGTGACTTGTGCCAAGCTATCGGATCGTGACACTATACTACTAGTAATAGTAATACTACTAGTAATATACTTAGCTCTTTTAAAAGATAAGAATCCTAAAATATAATTTGTTATAGCTTTAGTTCTCAACTAAGTGTCACGACCTGGTTCTAGATGCCAAGGGCTTCCAGAAGCCCTGGGGTTTTAGAAGCACGTGGCTTCGGGAAGAATTGTATCAAGAAGAAAACCGCTCCTAGAAGAAAGCTTCTAGAAGAGAATTAGTTCTAGAACAAGTGTTCTAGAAGCCTAAGGCTAGAACTTACGAAATAATATATAGAGTAATAAACCAGACGGCTAACCTGACCCCAGTTCTGGGGGAAGGTGTAGTCACGTGATGGACCCCAGGATCTTGGGATCTCGAGGAGAAAAGGGACCCCGGGACCCCAGGACCTCGCCTTGGCACGAAGGGTTCTATATAGGTAGAATAGTTTATTAGATAGGAGCTTCGTGCTCAAATCATTATAGTTAGCAATACAGATTGTTTACTTAGTAACGACTTCAATTCTATTTGAAGACCCCGAATTCTAGTTAACTACTTCCCCCGCAATACCAACCCGACAACCCTTTAGCCCTACAAGGTAGGATATTAGGATCGTTACACTAAGGTCCTAAGAACATACTTATACTAGATTATAACAAGACTTGAATTTCTTATATGTTTTATAAATTCCAGATCGGCTAGGTTTACTATGTCGAAGACGTAGTACGTTTAGTTACCTCATAGATAGAAATTCTAAGTTAATAATATTAGTTATCAATATTAGACGTAGATATTAATATACTAAAACAAGTGATTTCAAGGACAAAAAACAGAATCGCAAGACCGCCTTCGTTTCTTATTCATATAAGAGACAGTTAAAACTGACGCTGTTACTTCATAGTACCTATTACAGGTTTTTATTAACTAAGCGATTTTCGTATTCTATTAAAATATAGTATTTACAGCAACGGTATATTCTGCTATTAGCTTACTTCTTCAACTCCTATCTTTTAAAGCAAGAGGTTAAAAGAAGCGTATCGCTCCATGAGTTACCATTCTGAGTGGGCACTAGGTTGAGCTCATAATTCCAAGAGGGCTGGAAAGCTCCAGCAGACCACTTTCAATTCGACGAGTTAGCTTGAGTATTCTCAATATGTCGCTAGGACGACTGCCTGGTTTTAAAGATGGGGTGATGTAAGAACAGAACGAAACTTACAGCGACATAGCCTAAGTAAACGTCTGAGTTTGAATTAATGTAGGCAATTTCTTCACACATATACTTGACGCAGCTCTGAGTATTCCCGCCCCCCGTCTCACTTAGCAAAGCTTGCCTTCCGGCATTCCTTAGGGCGGTAGCGAGAGGAGCGAATGCATCGTTAATATTGTTAGTGACGCATTCGGTATGTTGTCCGGATCCGTCGGTGTCCAAGTACTTGTGAATATCAAACACTAAGTTTGTGTTCGATCCATCCGGGTTGGTGACTGCTGACAAAGCAGCAAGAGACCCAGACGAGACGAAAGTCGCTGCTCCAGTCCAGCCATTTCCAGGGAGGAGAATCATTTGCGATGTTGCTCCTGCATTTCGGATTGCTGTTACGGACTGTTGGACTGTGGTAGCCCATGTGGTTATGCTAGGGACTGGGTTGTTACGCGTCAAACTGCAGTTCGAGGGAATAAGTGGAGGTTTTTACCATCGTGAGGTTCGTTCATGATCCCAAAAATGATTCTGGACTGGCTGGCATATTTCTGAGCAAGCTGCTTCCAGATATCTGCGAGTTGAGCATTGCTCGGTCCACCTTGTCCTATAATTGCACCGTTCCAGCGCGCGTCTATTCTATTTAGCAGATTGTAAATGATTCAACTTTTAAATTTTCAAGATCTTACAGTTATGGATCTGTGTAGTCTTAGTCTTAGTATTGTATCTTTTGGATTAGGTCAAGAGTATGCTCACATCGAGGATACAATATGCACCAGTAGCCAGGCAAGCCTGGACCAAGCTATCGTAGCGTTGGAAGTTCCCTGCATTCAGGGTGCCGCCAAGGTTGTTGTTAAGCAAGAATTGCCATCCGGTTGGAAGACGGAAGATATTCATGTGATCATCGTTGACAAAATGTGCCATTTGTGCGTTAGGTGGTGTGAGAATTTGTGACGCATCTTGCGTGCCCTATAGTGTATTAGATCGCTCCTCTGCTCTTGAGAATAAACGAATTGTAATTACCTGTGTGTTCATGCCAAAGTCAAAACCTGCCATGTTTACTCCGGCTGTTTTCTCCCCATCAGCAGGGCACCAGTAAGACGACTGTGTTAATAACTCACCGAATCTTGCCTTGCCAGAATTACTTGGGGTTGACGAGGTAGTTGCAATACGCGTAGTTGTTACTACAGCCATCGTCGTGGTCGCGGCTTTAGAAGATTATTAGTATTCATCAAGTCATGGCTCGAAGCTTTATCGCATACCGGGTCCGCCATTGGGCACACACTGCCAATACCAATCACTACTATACGTGCACGTGTTTCCGGAAACACATGTAGTAGCTCCTGTCCATCCCGTGCCACCACCTGGTTCTTGTTACGTTGTGCATCACAGCTATGGATTGAAGGTATACGCACATTGTCCCCAAGCCGATTGCTGTGCAACCGCACCTAAAGCGCTGGAGAGTATAAAAGTGATCTGGATGGTCTTCATTTTGAGGCTCTTACCACGAATCCAATATTTAGCAGGAATGTTTTACTTACCCCCGATGTCGTATGCCTGTGCTATATATACCTAAAATCGGAGCAATGCTGTACCGTTGCGTCCTCTT
>Ga0247734_1002240_pt1 | contig 13032 bp, 15 predicted proteins | sample UWRJL103311B2_FD_180933 | JGI IMG/M metagenome (GOLD analysis project Ga0247734, IMG submission 180933) | Plant litter microbial communities from Arlington Agricultural Research Station in Wisconsin, United States - UWRJ-L103-311B-2 | ecosystem: Environmental > Terrestrial > Plant litter >... | reverse complement strand
ACTGTGGGTGATCGTACTGCTCACTGGCTGGCTCAACAGTCATTGGATGTGTGTATGCACCGATAACTTCCCTAGTCATTAGTTTATAAGTAATAGAAACATGATAAGTATAATTTAATTGACTATAGTATGGTTGTGGTGGTAATGGATTTCCATCCCCATCAACCTCTATATCTCCGCCAGGAATTGGTACATGTGCATCATCTTCATCATTAAGGTAATCAGTTTTACTTAGTTCTTGATCTACAGTGACTTCTAAGTCATTTGGCTTTTCTGGTGGCTGCGGATCCTCAATAGGGGTTTCTCCACCACCACCAACACCTTCTCCAGGCTCGCCGGCTAGATCACAGGTTGTATAAAGATCTTCATCTGTTGTATAGCTACTACCGTCCAAATTATAATATGTGGTACGTAAATACCAATTTGTGCAAGCACCCCCTCTATTGGTGATAGAAGAATCAGTTGGGCCTTTTGTCAAAGTATAAGCAACTGAATACAACTTATTATCTTTAAATTCTTGTTGAAAATATGATTCTCCTGTGATGCTAAAAAACTTGAACATGCCATTATCATCCACTGGCTCATTATTAATTATATTTTGGATAGTTTTATCCGCAAGGGCGATTTGTTTTTTTTTCTTGCTGAAAGAAAACTTATTATTGTGGAAAATCTCATCTTTCCTTTTGTACTTTGTATGATTACTAGATTTGATATATAATTTTGGTCTAGGTTTAACTTTTTATTAACCTCATAACTAAGGGGTATAATAATTATACTTTCTCCATTTTTTCGATTCTCGATATGCAAATTTTCAAAATCAAGATTCTCTTTAAGCGTTTGAAGATCGCAAATATTGTTTGAACTAAGATCTGTTGAATGATTACTGATCCAATCTATCAATTCTCCTTTTTTTGATAATATATTAGTTTTTTTTACTTCATTAGTAACTTGAGTTAAATCCTTTAATGAATCATCTTTTTGACAGGAATAATTAGTGAAAGAAATAAGGTTGTAAATAGCACTAATTAAAATTAATGATAGGCGAAATTTTTCTTTTCATTTTGACAGAGAGTGAGGTTAAATGTAATTTGTTTTATAAAATTATTTTGTTGCAAAATGTATTTTTATATTATATTAATCAATTATTTCAACGTTATATATCTTGTTTGTTACTTTGTTTGATGTTTTGTTTACTTTTGCTAAAAAAATTGTAAATCAGTACTATAATTTCTAAGATTTTAATATTTAATTTAGTGTTTATATAATTAGATTTTATTGTAGTTTATGTTAATATTCCTTTTCGATTTTTTAATGCGTTTACAAGTCGTGACAAAAAGCTTTTTTCAACCCTGTTGGTGGAAACAATGGCACAATCTTTCGACCGTTTATATACACTGATGTACTTACCTGTCATAGATGTCATTAGTGTGATAATTTAAGATTTATCCGATATCCTTTTGTAGATACTGAACTTTTAAATCTTATCATTGCCAGTAGTGCCATTTTTTCGGGGTAGGCTTTTATTCACTATTGGTTGCTATTTATTATTTCATCCAACTTTGTTTTATGTTATCTACTGTTTTTGTTCACATCTAGAATTTACAACACATATTGGATAATTGCAATAAAAACATATTAAATGCGTATCGTTTCTCCTAGAGGCTGCATAAATCGCCGAAATGAGTTAAAAAAAATATTTTCAAACCGCTTCTGCAACAGACCCGGGGAAATAATGATAACAGGTGTATAGGACACTATCAGGCAATCAAAGTATTCAAGGTTATTTAAGACTTTTTACATTATTCCTCTTTTTGGCTAAGTCATTCAGAGAATCGGTTAATAAACCCGCTTTGCATTCACTCATTTTTGCTTTTGTAAATCTACTTACCATAAGCAGTAAACAAAAATGAAAATTATAGTCACAGGTTCTTCGAGGCATATCAGCAAGCCACTAGCCCCAAATTAATACAAGATGGCTATTCGGTATTCGTTGTCAGCAGCAAAGCCGAGCGGCAAAAAGAAATCGAAACCATGGGTGCCAAAGCTGCCATAAGCACCTACCAAGATGTTGGCTGTTCCAGGTTCAACTGCGACTTATATTGCTATGGGAGATATGTATTGTAATTCTCTTGAAGAATTTGGAAAGGCATTTGGGCCAAATGCAGAAAATAGTAAAAGGTGATACGACTAATTTTAACAACAGTTATCCCATTATTCAAGTGAGTGAGGTAATGATTAAAATTTAAAAAACAGAAACATGAATACAGCAATTTGGATAATTCAGGGATTATTGGCGGCATTTTTTGCGATGCCAGCTTTTGCGAAGCTAACATCTTCACAGGAAAACTTAATTGAGAAAAAAATGCTGAAAGCTAACGCCTCCCACTTGCCTGTCAGGGGAATTGGTATGTTAGAATTGCTGGGTGTATTTGGCATTATTATACCCCAGCTTACAGGTATCATGCCTGTTCTAACACCACTGGCAGCAGTTGGTTTTGCTTTGATTATGTTTGTCGCTTTTATGATTTTTATATTTCACGATATTGTTTTTCTGCGCTTTTGTAGCGAACTGATTTCCACAAGCTTTAACGCCTAGGTGAGATAGTAAATTTAATGAAATAAAAACTGATCATCCTGATTCCGGTATTCAACAAAGGAAATTATTATTAAAAATGATTCGACAAAATCATAATCCAGAAATACATAATTAGCAAATGAGAAAAACGAAGCAGGTAGTTCTCTTTGCAGTATTTTTCCAGCTGGATTTGTAGGCGGGATGGTTGCACTGCTAATGCAATGTATCTTCTCAATGCTACTCACATAATATTATCAAGATTACGTTGCCTTGTGCACCAAGGAATTCTATTTAAGTGTGGTTATCCGGAACCACCAATTAAAGGTCATTGTTCTGTAGTGCAAATTAACAAAAACTCAACAATTATTTGTAAAATATGCCATTGATCTTCAATTTTGTCCAATTGCCAGGGAAGCCTTGTCCTTTGATATATTTCACTTGGTATGGATGTCCTTTTAAATTTGGATGATAAATAGCGTCTACAGAAAAGGTGACTTCAATATCTGATTTTTGTACCACCGTAACCTCATTATCTGTATCAGTACCGTTCCCAATAGTAAAAAACTTATCACCTAATTTTGCATTAAAGTCAGCACGCAAGGCAATAAATGCAGGGTTATCAGGATCGCCAACAATCAGCCTCCCACGCTCATCTATTCGCATGTAAGATATCGCTACCGCATCCCCGCCTATTAGAGAGAAAAACCTGTAGAATAGTTTCCCTCTAATTAGCACACTATCCTGGATCTCGGTATAGTTTTCCTTATTGGTATACCAAAGGTTTCCGACCTGCATAGGCAGGAAAGAATCCACAGAAGCGGGTTTAGCAACATTCGGATCTTTCTTACAGCCATAGATACCAGCCATGAGGCAAATTAGAAGCAGAATTCTGGTGATTGGTAATATTTTTTTCATGTTTCTGTCAATGGTGTTCTTTTCTTAAACGTGTGAATATTGACAAACGCTACAAGCAGGTGTTTTTCTGCAAACTTTTCTTTACAAATATTCAATGACTAATTTTATACATCAACATGGATCCTGTGTTAACCATGTATAATGGTTTTGGCAGTCTCAAGACCGTCAAAAACAAAAAAGTTGAATTTTCTAGTTAAGTTGTAGCCACCATTAGTTGCTGGAATGATAATGGTTAACGCACAAAGGCTGTTTGCCTGAAATCCTTTAGTTAGTTTGGACTATCTATTCAAGTCTAGCGGGGACATATGAAGTATAGGTCTGGCGGCCTAGTGTAAAAGAAACCGCTACAGTCGATTGAATTTTCCCTTTCAAATCTTCCACAAAGGGCGGCTTACGAATGGAGAATAAAGTGAGCAAACTATATGGCAAATCGAAGCCTCGTAAGTCTAAGGAGATGAGGGAATAAAACATGTACCGATTAATAGCCATAGTTAAGCATAATGCGCCTAGGATTGGTAGGGGTTTGGTATACCTTTCGTTTGGGAAGGTCCGTTGTACTGGTTACTACGCATGTATAACTTACTTTCCCAAAGCAAACCCAGAGCAAAGCAAATCTCTACTGGAATGCAACTGTTTCGAAATGTTTTGCACCATCGTTTAGGCTGTTTGATCTGGCTTTGAGTGGTTTTGCATGCCTGCTAGTTTTATGGGAGGTTTTTTTGTAAGATATTGATATACATTTGGTTAATTTAAAACCCAAATATTATGGCAGTCATCAAAAACAAATTTCTGGGAGGGGTCTTAGGAAATTTGATTTTCAAAGTTGTAAATAGGAAACAATTTAACACTTTAGCGATATGGCAAGGTTATCTACAGTGCATTAGCTTCGAGCTGATATTTTACAATGACTTTTGGCATTATGCGTCTGTTCTAGAAAAGTTTTTTTTGATTTTCGGGCAGCGCAAGTGTGCTGCCGAATAAAATTATTACTTACTTCTTAGGTGAATTATAGATAAAATGATGTAAACAAATAAACCGCCTGTCAATGATGCAAATATATCGAACCAATCAAACGTCCGTCCCTGGATAAATGTCTGGATAAATTCGTAAAATACCATTGCAACTGTTCCCATTATGCTCATTTTTAATGGGGTGGTATCTTTTTTGTTTATTTTTATAAGGTTAAAAATCAGGCTGATCAAAACCACAGTTATAAAGTTGGGAAGACACCCGATCAAGATAGAGTCACTTCCATATTTCTTATATAAAAATGCTCTATAACCAAATGCATTGCCACAGTAAGGCATGCTACAACTGCCAAATAAATGATGGATAAACTTTTCTTCATGCTATAGCTATTTTTAGTTTGCCAGTCCATTTTATAATAAAATTGAAACCAGTATAATGAATGCATTTCCTTCTCTTACTACTCAATTACAAACAAACAATTTTATTGTAAGGAACTTGGAAAAGGTAAATAAACAAACTAAAAAGACCAAGGATAAAATCTTTTTTTCTTGATAAAGGTAGCTGACTAATTTATAGTGTTTGAAAAACGTTTGAAAATGTAACTACAACAATTACCAATCCAGCTACTTTTTATAGCGTGACAATCAAGAGTTTTGTAGTTCAAATTTATTCAGTTTTAGAAATAATTAAATAAAGGATTATGCAAAAGAGAAGATTAGGAAATAGCGGATTAGAGGTTTCCGCATTAGGTTTTGGCTGTATGGGTTTAAACTTTTTAGATGGCAAAGGTCTGGATCAGAAAGATGCCATCACACTACTTCACAGCGCAGTTGAAAGGGGGATCTCATTTTTTGATACTGCAGAAGCTTACGGACCTTATACAAATGAAGAACTAGTTGGCGAAGGGTTACAGCCTTATAGAAAAGAGGTTATTATTGCAACAAAATTTGGTTGTAAAGATGCCAGACCAACAACAGGCTTAGACAGTAGACCCGAGACGATCAGAGCAGTAGTAGAAGGATCTTTAAGAAGGTTAAGAACAGATTACATCGACTTGCTTTATCAGCACAGAGTTGACCCCAATGTTCCAATAGAAGATGTTGCAGGTACAGTAAAAGACCTGATACAGGAGGGCAAAGTAAAATATTTCGGTTTATCGGAAGCAAGTGCAACAACTATTCGCAGGGCACATGCGATTCAACCTGTTTCTGCATTACAAAGCGAATACTCCTTGTTTTGGCGTGAACCTGAAAATGAGATCATACCTTTATTGGAAGAGTTAGGCATAGGTTTCGTTCCGTTCAGTCCTTTGGGAAAAGGCTTCCTCACTGGTACAATAAATTCTAAGTTAGCGGATGTAGATCGCAGAAATATCATTCCTCGTTTTAGCGAAGAAAATATCAAAGCCAATTTGGTTTTAGTGAGTGCTCTTTCAGAAATTGCTGAACAAAAGAATGTTACGACCGGACAATTAGCATTGGCCTGGCTCTTAGCTCAAAAGCCTTGGATAGCACCGATACCAGGGACTACAAAATTGCATCGTTTAGAGGAAAATATTGGCAGTACAAATATAGTATTAACCACCGATGAACTTGCAAAGATCAACACAACAGTAAATGGAATTACACTTGTGGGAGAGCGCTATCCCGAAGTTTTAGAAAAACAAATCGATAAATCTTAAGGCAAATGTGAGCAACAATAAAGTAGGTGTGCAAGACAAGTTATCGGCTTGCACACATTGCTTTACACAGAACAAGAAAGTATATTTCCGTCAAATCAATTGCTTACATTTATAAACAGAAACATGCAACGACAATCTAACATTAATCATATTAAAAGTATATCACAACTTATTCGGATATTGGAGCTGCCTGCACCATTGCATCCATTGGTTGCATTGGTTGATTACCAAAATGTTTCAATTGACATGTTTCCAAAAGGACAAAAAACAAGTTTAGATTTTTATAAAATTTCCTTTAAGCCTACATTTGTAGGTCACATCAAATACGGACAGGCCTATTACGATTTTGAAGAAGGTGGATTGGCATTTTTGAAGCCAAAACAAATCGTTTATCCACCAGAAGATTTAGCAAGCTATGAGGGTATCGCTTTGTATTTCCATTCAGACTTTATACGGAATTATCAATTAGGAAACACAATAAATCAGTATGGGTTTTTTTCGTACGATGTTTCAGAAGCCTTATTTTTATCTGCAAAAGAAAAAGAAGTTATTGCCAGTTTATTTGTTTCAATAGCCAATGAATTACACAACAATATTGACAATTTCAGCCAGGATGTTTTGGTGTCGCAAATAGAATTGTTATTGAATTATAGCAACCGTTTTTACAACAGGCAGTTTATTACGCGCAAAGCAATCAATCACGATATCGTAACTTCTTTAGATAACCTTTTAAACAGGTATTTCGAGGAAGATAACTGTCTGAAAAACGGGTTGCCATCAGTTAAATATATCAGTACAGAATTAAAGCTGTCTACGCGCTATCTAAGTGACATGCTGCGTTCATTGACGGGGCTAAATACACAGCAGTACATTCAGAATGTAATCATAGAAAAAGCTAAAGAAAAATTATCAACTACAAATCTTTCCGTTTCAGAAATTGCTTATGAATTGGGCTTTGAACATTCACAATCGTTTAGCAAATTTTTCAAGACAAAGACAAATGTTTCGCCTTTGGAGTTCAGACATTCATTTAATCAATAACGCCATCCACCTAATGGGTTAGATTGCGTTATCGATAAGGTTATTAATTATGCACCAGCTTTGATGATTGTTTCATTGGTTGCCATTGCAATATAGTTTGAAGTATCAAAGAATTTAGGCTCATCGGGATGCACCTTTGTTAGATAATTTTCTGATGTGAAGAAGGTGTTGAAATCCTCAAACGAATCAAACGAGATTTCTACTACAGCATCGTATAAAGGCTTAGGAAAACCTTCGGCTACTATAGGGTGGTTAACTACATACTTTCTAACGTAAAGCTCTACTTCCGGAATGGAACAGAACAGGGGTGCATGTTTATTTTTGTGATAATCCACAAATTCTTCAAGGCTCATGCCTGGTAGTTTCTGTACTAAAAATGTAAATTTGATCATTGTCTGTATTTATAATTTGAGACAAACTTATTTCATTACTTACATTACAGCAAGTACGCACAAATTTGTGCGTACTTGCTTTGACAATTGATTGACTAAGCGATGTACAAAAAGAAAATTCCTATCAGGATGGATTGTGGCCTGCACGTATTTAAGGAGCTTTTGAACGGAAAGTGGAAACTGATGCTGATCTATTATATTTCGGAGGAGGTAAAAAGGCCTGGGGCACTACAGAAGAAAATGGCGGTAGACAGGCGGGTGATGACCAGGCAATTGAACGAATTGGTGTACCATGGCTTTGTAGATAAGTTTTCTTTCGATACTAAGATTCCTAAAGTTGAATATCGGTTAACTGCTTTAGGAACTAGTCTGTTGCCTTTAATAATCAGCCTGGAGAAGTGGGGTGAAAACAATAGAGGTGTTTTGGAAGCAGTCCTCAATGAAAAAAACGACCAAATTATCAATATGCCGACATAGTGTAATCAAACTGTTTTTCCTGTTTTTGATAACGATTTATGATAATAGAAAATGACATGAAAATAGGGTATGCTGTTGCAACTCCATGTGCTATAATCGTAGTTTTTAATACAACAAGGATAGATTTGGTTAAACCAATGGTTGTTTGAAACAAGATCTTTGTTATATATTAAATAACAACGAAATGAAGATTATTATAACAGGTTCATTGGGGCACATCAGTAAGCCGCTAACAAAAATACTTCTTGAAAAAGGCCACAACATTACTGTGATCAGCCGGGACGCGGATAAACAGGCGGCTATCGAAGATATGGGTGCTGTGGCAGCTATTGGTTCTTTACAGGATGTATCATTTTTAAGTAATGTATTTGCAGGTGCTGATGCCGTCTACACCATGGTACCACCTATAAGTTCCATGGATACTAAGCTAGAACCCATCGGACATTTCAGTACTTTAGGCAAAATTTACACAACTGCTATTGAGCAGGCAGATGTAAGACGTGTTGTCAACCTAAGTAGTTGGGGGGCGCATCGCGATGAAGACTATTACAAAAACAGACCGGTGCTAGGTAAGATAAAGATCAGCAGTTTTGCTAAAGATTTTGTGCTGGCGTATCAAAAACAGGTATCTTAGTAGCTGATGGATAGCAGGCCTGAACATTCTGGATGGCTACTTATCTTCCATCCTGACTTTTTGTGGAATACACTTCTGGCTAAGGGCATCAAGGATTACTAATATTTTGATTACGCTGTTAAAGAGGTGCTTTTTCTTTCGGAGCAGGAAGAAGCTACCCTGAATGGTATTATGCAAAATATAGCGACAGAATATACCAGGAGCATTGATCATTTTACGCAGCAAATTATTATCGATCAGTTAGAAGTGTTGCTTGCTTATGCAGAGCGCTTCTACCAGCGACAATTTATTACCCGGAGCATCAACAACCATGATATACTTTTCCGGCTGGAAGTTGTTCTTAGGGAATGGTTTCGCTGTAAAGATCTTGTTGACAAAGGGTTGCCGGCAGTAGTGCTGGTTGCAGATGCCCTGCATGTTTCACCAAATTACCTTAGCGGGTTGCTTAAAAGCCTGACTGGCAAAAGCACGCAAGAACATATCCATGATAAGCTGATTGACCATGCAAAGGAAATGTTATCGACTACCGGCTTATCAGTAAGCGAAGTTGCTTTCGCCCGCGGGTTTGATTACCCACAATCATTTAGTAAGCTATTTAAAAGTAAAACACAGTTATCACCCCTTCAGTTCAGACAGGCGTTTAATTGATTGCCGATTAATAGTCTTCGATATTTTGCAGCTGTCGGCAAAAAGTACGGTAAGCTGATTTTTACAGCGCTTTGCCGCCCTCTTCGCTTATCTAAGGTTGAATTTCACGGCTAGTAGCAATTGCAAGGGGCGAATATTAAAAGTGGTCTGGTTTGTTTGAATATCATTTATATACGCTTGGGTGAAAGTTCTGGTATTGAGCAAATTTGTGCATTTAAGTTCAAAATCAAGTTTCCTCTTTGCGAGTGAATATTGATAGCCGATGTCAAGGAAAGGATTTGAAAACTTTTCACCAACAAATTTATAAGAAGAATAATCGCCAGAAATAAGCAGGGAATGGTTTTCAATAGGTGTGATAAATAGTTGCAGCTGATGGGTAAGACTCTCCGTCTGTGTATTTCCTGATAGATTTTTTCTTTCATTAGCTGAAATCCCAAGAATGTAATCTAGAGCAATCCAGCTAAATTGATTATAATTTATTTTCATTTTCCAATTTTGCCCTATAGTATGAATGCGCATCAGGTTATTGTCTAAATAGATGTTGTTATGCGTGTTAGTCAAAATATAGGAAACTGCGAAATTGGTTTTAAGGTTAGGGAAAAATTTTCCGAGACCCAGTTGGTATTGCTGACTGTTAGATGGATTATCTATGTTTAGTGCCTCCATCACTTGCTGTCCATTTTCCAGTATTTGTGTGTTATAAATAACATTATTTTTCTGCCTGGAGTAAGTATAGCCTAAGTTGATGAATGTATTGGTAAGTGCGCTTTCATAGTTGAGGGTAGACCCGACACTTCTTGTCAATTGTTGAGACACATCCGATTGATAATTAATAAAGTCAAGTTCACTAAATATGTACCCAGGGTAAAGTTGCTCGATCGGAGCAAATTGGTAACTGATGGAGCCAAGAGAGGTTAGCTTCCAGTTCGGGCTGAATTTATAGTCGACCATCAAATTAGGTTCAAAAGTTGTTTTATCTAGCTGTCTGGAGAAATCGTTTGTTGATGTATGTACATTGATATGGTTTAATTTAACTGGCAAACCTGATTGTATATTCAATTTATTGCTAACATAGCTAATTTCGAAGCTGCCGGTTCCCTTCAGCGAAAAGTAACTTATATTATTCTCATAATTTGCCCCAATCGTTTTTTCCACAGGCTCTTCATCAATTCCGGTAAGTCCGCTAATGAGCTTATTATCTGTTAACTCTAATCCTAATTTTGGTGTGAAAGTCACTCTATGCGTTGTAAAAGAAGTAGAAACAGAATTTGCAGTGTTAAATTTTTGGGTAAAGAGCTTTTGATTTAATGCCGTATATCTGCCAATAATTGGATCTTTGAAATTTAAAGAACTGAGCGGTTCGACAGCATAGCGCTGGTCATCTTTCAAGTAGTTTAAAAATGATTGAATATTTATTGTCTTATCTTTCTTTTGATCTAACGGTATTATTGTGCTGAAAGAATTTTGTATAGAATGGCTTGGGGATACAAGGTGTTGTTTTGCCGGTAAACCATTGATAATAATATCTCCCTTATCCGTTTTTTGATCAGTTTGCAGGGTTAGAATATTCTTCAAAAAATTTCTATCCGTATTTTGTGTTAGCGTAAACTGTGCATTCAGTCGTTCATTCTTCAGCTGTGTGCCGCTATTTCTGCTAAAGTTGATTTCATTTAGAGAATTACCATTTTCATCATAGCGTTTTATCACTGTATTTTGTGTGCCTTGCCGTTCCACCTCATTGTTATTATAATTGATATTACCCCTCAATTCTAGCTTTTTGGTAATACCTGCAAGTATGTTCGTAGAGGCAACATGGGTTTTGTTAAAAAGATATCTTTTCTGGTCAATTGCTGGCAGGGGAGATTGGGCAATGTTGATCCAGCTACCAGTAATGTTTTCTACAGATTTGCCTTCCGATACCCCTATCACACCTATGTTGTTCAGCTCATTGCTGATATCCTCACCAATATTATTGCTTTTATAACTAAGTAAAGCCTGGTATTTTTTAGTAAATATCATTGGAGTAATCTTTGCCTGCCATAAAAACGGTGTGGTTCCTACGGCCAGTTCGCCTCTGCCTGTTAGGCTGATATCTTTCTTCAGCCTGATATTGATTGCCGCATCCGGGGAGTAAATTTTGTCTTTTAATATTTTAACAGGCTGATGGTTTTTAAAGATCTCGACACTGTTTACGTCCACATTAGGCAGGGTATTTGTAATTATTCCGTAGCTGCCACCCATCAGATCTTTCCCTTCTACATAAAATTTGTTTATTGGCCTTCCCTGATATAATATTTGTCCGCTTTTACCGATATCAATGCCCGGTATCTTTTTTAACACATCACTTAACGTACGATCATACTGGTTGGAAAACGAGTTTAGGTTATAGCTTAGCGTATCTTTGCTTTTAACAATTGGCGGAATAGTGACATTTACTTCTTTTAAAGTGATAACGCTAGCCGTAGCAATAAAATGTAGCGTCTGACTCACATTAGTGATATTTACGATTTGGGGTTCGTAGTTAAAATATTTAAACCGTACTAACAATCTTGATAATTCAGTTTGGATTGTTATTTCATAGTTGCCTTTTGCATCACTGATTGCATAAGCAAGGATAGCACTATCTAATGGGTTTTCTACAGTTACTGTAGCAAAGGGTAAGATGCTGCCATTATTTTCGTGCACTGTTCCTTTGATTACTGTTTGCCCGTAACCAGAAAGATAACAAAGAAAAAGGCAAGAGATGAAAATGTATTTCAGCATGTTAAACCTAGATATTTAAGGTTTTAACTCAATAGGATTGTTTTCACTACGCCGCTGTTTATCCAGGATGTCCTGTAATTTTTTAGGATATTCAGGCCCCCTGCCTTCAATTTTAGCGTCTTTAAACATTGCAAGCGTATACCTGCCAGTATTATATAGTTCAATGGATTTAAGCTTGGAAACCTTAATGATGTTATCATCAGGGTTTCGTGGATAAGTTATATCACGTTTTCGAAGATTATGTAGTTCATAAACATAACTGCCCGTAGTGTCCGAAAGTTCAAGGATTAGTCCTGGCAAACCGTAAAATTTATATGGTCCGAATGGAAAAGGGTGTTCATTAGAAAACCACGCTATCCATCTACGACCAAAGCGATTAGTTTCTGCACGTGTACACAGGATGCCTTGTATTTTTTTTGTTTCTTTGGTAATCACCCAGGTGTGGGTAATCTTCTCTGTGTATTGAGGATAAACGTAAGTGCTCAATTTTGCTACAGTGGTATAAGTGATTTCTTTATTTTCAAGGTCTGTAATTATATATTCTTCAATTTTGCTATTGTATCTCTGCATAATTGACATCCTCTCGGGCATGCTTTTATTATTGAAAGCAGCAGTAGCCATTATACTGTCCCGCACATATCTTGCTGTTGATCTGAAACCCGAAATTTTTTGGTTAAACATTAAAACCATGTACTCTGTCATTACTTTAGACTGCAGGCTATCTGGCTTATAAGAAAGCTTGTATTGTGCAAAATTGGTAAAGGAGTCATTTTTCTTGTTTTGAGAACTCGATTTTAAGGTTACAAAAAGTAATACTAAAATAAGTAATGATATAGATTTATTCATCTTGAGCTGTTTAGAAAAAAATTATCATAGCAGGTTTACTGCTTTGATAATTAGCGACATTATTAATTAAAAATAACAGGCAGATCCGACG
>Ga0247734_1002238_pt1 | contig 13045 bp, 10 predicted proteins | sample UWRJL103311B2_FD_180933 | JGI IMG/M metagenome (GOLD analysis project Ga0247734, IMG submission 180933) | Plant litter microbial communities from Arlington Agricultural Research Station in Wisconsin, United States - UWRJ-L103-311B-2 | ecosystem: Environmental > Terrestrial > Plant litter >... | reverse complement strand
AAAACTGCATCTCTTCTCTCTCCCATCTCTTTCAATGTGGCATAATAAATGAACCCGCAAACGAAATCCCCAACATCATCCGAAACCCGCACATCCACTTCAGTCTTACCCTTCTGTTTCCCACGGTGCAGTGATCTTTGCCATCGTGCTAAGGATTTTTCGAGATCTAGGCTGGTTTCCAATCTCTCAGGCGCTTTGCCCCATAGCGTCTTCGTTTCCGCTTTCGTGAACACTTTCCGATTAACATCTAGATTTTGGTGATATCCTTCTCGCGCAGCGCTCTGCTCAATACCAAAGTATTTACGACCTTCGTCGAGACCCATATGAATCACAATATCTGGGTTGTGCTCTCTCAGGAGCAGAGGTACCTGTGCGAGGATGCTGTGATAGGAGACCTGGATCGGGTATGGTGGAACAATCACACGTATTGCGGGCGAAGCGAACGTTTCTGGAATGTATTGAGGGAGATGGGAGGCAATTTCCCATGATTCATTAGTAAGTAGATTCTTCCATGGCTATGTGATAGATTAGCCAAAGTATACGGATTAATATATGTGGTGGATACAGTACAGCAAATCCAGTTACTAGCACTCTAATCTCTTCTTTGTCGGCCATTCTCGGTTGAATATAATTTGATTGACAAATGATCTCTAACCTGAAGTTACTGTGAAATTTGCCGTGTCATCTGATGGATATGTTCATTATTATAGAGTATACCTGCACCATCGTGGTGGAATTGCCTGTTGGTTGATTGCGTCCGGCGTCTCAATAAAGAAGGTTCAGCCGAGCGTCACCTGCAATTATGACCTCCCAAGGTGCACATTCAACTTTTCCATGAAATATCTATATTTTGTGACCAATGTTAATGTTTTCAAAGGCCTCAAGTAACCTCTCAAAGCCTTTAAAGGTTGGGTTGAAAATATACTTTCTCCCATCACATGACATTGGTTCTCGCTAAAATAATAGGGGTAATCGGTCAACCATAGTGAGTTCGTCCAATCTCTTGACAGAGCGTAAATCGAAAGCACTGTGTTGCGTTCTTCTCTAGATTTTGCTGTTCAAATATCGTCTAGCTTTGGGTCGTGAATCTCTGTTTATGCTATAATAATGCTAAAGCCCTCTACTGTCGTACATCTCTAAACATATCGCATATTGGGCTAGGAAAAATACAACACAGTTCAGTGCTATCCCAACCGACACTGCTCCGCCATGCCAACGCAATTCTCAACAGACTAAATAAAGACCTCCATCGCCACAAAGCAGAAAAGCCTGAAAAAAACCCTACGTCGTTCTAATATGTGCATAATGGAAACCATAAATGAGGTTATCAAGCCATCCATCACCTTTTGTTCATTGACGTTAGCCAAGGGAATTCTTTTTAGATAAACTCACAATTGGAAGAGCAAATCGCAATCTCATACGTATCACAAAGCTTCAGAGGACAACTATCGCAGATGCTGGTGGCTAGGCTTGTACAAGCTGCACGGCATCTCTGGCTTAAAGCAAAGGGTTCATGTTGTTCAATTGACTGGACGCTAGTTTGGTCTACAATTGACTTCCCATATTCAGCACCTTCCGCTCTACCTGTCATGTATTATCTTCCTAGACTCTTAGAATCATCCGCTCCCAGAATAGAGATTGGTAAGAATTTCGTATGGTGGAGATCGATGATTGTGAACTCCTGGAGCCGGCAGTCTTCACAGATTTATGTCCTATTGATGTTGACTTGGTTGTGGGGAGAGTACTTGCAGAATTTTATGGGTCGGGAGTTAGCGATTCCCAGGCTATCTTTCCTCTTGCTACATTTAGGAGGCGCGTCAGCATCTATTATCCCTTAATATCGAATATCTTGATGTGGTTATTTGTAGCCAAGATCATCCAATATATGATCATATCAGTTTATAGCCATTTTATAGCCGTCTAGAGACACGAGAAGGGCTTGAGGATGACTCTTCGAGCCCAAGAGCTCTCTGGGACTTTAATTGCTATAATTGTAGCCTATTGACCTTTGGAACCCGCTTGGTAGGTTTAGAATCACTTCTTACATGTTATGTCGAGCATTAAGCAATTTTTGAGTGCGCTGGTACTTTCCAAGATGATACTGTCGATTACCTTCATCTATAATGTTGCCCGGCTACCTCTGACCTTCTATGCACAACTCTCGAGTAGATGGCTAGCTCCCATCGGCCGATTAGTTGGTACTATTGTGTGTCTCATTCTTTATTTCCTGATGCAACCTATCGTTCTCATCACTGGCCTCTTCTGCTCTCTGTTCTAACAATTGCTACTACATCTCCTCATCTGGATCAACATCGAATACAGACTTAGACACTAATAACTCAAGATAATCTACTCGCTCCACCTCTACCCATCATAAATTCATCCTCCTGCTGGTTGGTTATCTGGTTGAACACCAATCTGGCAACGAGAAATACTGTCATGGTGATTGGGGTATGAAACACAAACAAGAGAGGAACTACGATAGTGTGTTGAATTAACAATGAGACTCCTGGCTCTACCACGAGCGTTCATGGACTGCTAAGGAAGTGGAAAACAGTCGATGCCTCAAACATCGGCATTGCGAGGAGATGCTGGGGGCCACTAATGAATGGTTTGAATGAGTCAACATTTGGAAAGCATTTGAATCATAATTCATAGCTAGGATCTTAAAGAGATCTTTCATAGCATATTGTCTAGCTTAAGAACTTATAATTCCATGGTAGGTATTAGGGCACTCAGATATAAAACTTCAACGGAGCAATATACTTGCATCAGGTCGAGGATGAAACATTGTACACGCCCTTTCCCTGTGGCTCAGTAACATATATGACGATATAGGAAATGATAATGAGCTACCCTTGGCTTGGATACGGGTAGGTTCGATTGCATTAAAAAATAACATTGCAAGTAAAAGTTGAACATGTCAAACAAGTAAATATATCTAACGATCCTGAAGTAGCAGTTTGGTCTTTGTATGTTGAATCTTGCCCTAAATTATACCAGGGGATCAGTAACTTTATCTGTACGTCAAAACTACTTTTGAGCATTATTAAGAAAGTGGTTTTGGAAAGAAGCGTACGCTAAAGTTGAAGTTACGAGCCACGGCGTCTCGATTCTCGGAACGACCTATCTAGGAAATGGCTGCATATCACTAGAAAGGCTTGCCATTGAAATTTAGCAAGAATGTGATTTAACATACTCTAAGCGAAGATTGAAAGATGGGGTTTAAAAGTATAATGGATATGTGATACAGTGAAATGCTTCGTAGATTCTGATAGGACAGTAAATTATCCAGATCCATAGCATGGGCTCTTTAATAATTATTCATAGGGTTTTGCTGTCTATTTCGCCTCGTCTCCGTCTCCGAAGTTGGCTGCATTTACAATTGTTCATCCGCCGCTCCCTCACCTTCGCTCGCTGTTTCGTACACCGCTTTCTCGGCACCTTGCCCTTCAGGGTCATCCTTTATGTATGTGGGTTTGTTCAATACCGCACCGCCCTCGACCCAGACCTGACTAAGCTCCTTCTCGATGGCCGATCTCCTGGTCTTAAGTTCCTGGACTTTGGAAAGTCTTTCCCGGAGGTCTGCCAGTTCCCTTTCAACACCCATCTTTTCCTCCTACACTTCAAGGTTAGTACATGATCTTGGCATAAATCTCGAGGAAGAAAAGTCGGTATCAGACTTTAAAGTATGAATGTTACTTACCTCTGTTCCTATCCTCTCATACTCCCACCCACTGCCATCCTCTCCCAGTCCAAGAGTCAGATTGAAAGTATGGTATCGTTTCAAGCTCGCCCTTGTACTGATTGTAATGAGCGTTATACCCTTCTGCTTACAACTCTCGTAAAGGAGGCCCTCGACATCTGAGCTTACTGCCGACGTCCCTTCGTCGATAAAAGCGTACCTAGGTTCATGATATAAAAGGCGTGCAATAGCCATTCGTTGTTTCTCTCCACCAGAAAGGACATCCTTCCATTCTTTTCTTGTGTCCCAACCGCCTTCACGATCTGGGAGATAACCTAGTCGCGCTTCCTCAAGGATATGCTTGAGCTCTAGATCTCGACGACCCTTTTCTCGCATCTCAAGCTCGCCATCTGGGTATATCACTTGATCACGAAGTGTGCCAACGGACAAATATGGTCGCTGAGGCAGAAACATGATCCCATCTGTGCCAAGAGAGCGGGGACGAGAAACGAGACCACGGTATACTGGCCAGAGACCTGCTACGATGCGAGCTACCGCAGATTTACCAGCACCATTAGGGCCAGAAATAAGGAGATGTTCGCCTGAGTGGACGATCATGGATAGAGAATCTATAAGAGGATCGCCGCCATGTGGGAAGATAGAAGGCGCAACGATTGGCACATTTTCTAAACGGACACCGTCGAAACCTTTTTGGATTGTTCCTTGGACATCAGAGAGGGAGTAGTGTTCGGGATGGATACCCTTAGGCGGGAAATAAGCATTTGCATGCACTCGATGGAGGGTAGAGATAAGAGTGTAGACCCTGCTAGTGTATCCTGCCAGCTCAGAAAGATCTTTGATCGAATACATCATACGACCACCAGCATCAGCAAGAGATAGCATTAGGCGTTTGTTGGTGATGAAGTCCTTCATTCTACCTCGTTCATGCCCTCCGCTAACCGAGAGATCGGCTAATTCCTGAATGCCTCCTAGTCCTCCCCAGGCCGGCAAAAAAACTGGAATAGAGCTCAGGAGATAACCATAAGCGCTCCAACTATACTTCAACACAAAGTCTTCGAGGATATTGTATCGAATCTTCAGTGTATAAATTCCCTCCATCCATTTCTTCAAGCTTTTGAACTCTTTGTCCAAAAATTGCTTCTCCATACTTGCTCCACCGTAGAACGCAACTTCTTCAGCATTGGCAATCAGCCGGGCATGCAAACCTCTGAAATCGCCTTCCTTGCGACCCTCAACGGCTTTTAGTTTGCCAAAAGGTGGGGAGAGTCTCCTAAGGATTGTAGCGGTCAAAAAGTAGTTGCTAATTAGTCCGGTCAAAGCCAATGGTCCAAGGGATTGGTATAGCTGGTAGTTGAAGACCAAAAGATCAACAAAAGGTTTTCCTAAGGAAGAATACAACCCTGCTGCCGAGGCGCAAAAGTGTGTAAGATCTTGAGTTATAAACTGATCTGCACCTTGTCCAATTGCACCGTCTAAGTTGGAAAGTTTGTAATAGTTGAGATTGTCATTGAGGTATAGGTCATGAATGTATCTGGTAAGTCGTGTCCGGAATGCAATGGAGACCTTTGATTGGAGGAACTTGATCATGGCATTGGTGTAAGATGCAGCACTTCCGATTCCACACCACTAGAAACGATTAGCTTTCTATTTCGGGAGAGTTTCCTGGCGAAGAATATATCACTCTTTAGGTATTCAAAATTTACCCAATACCGGTGTAACTTGACACAAGCAGACAAATATGGGCATAGGTGAAATAGCCACCAGGATAACTCACTTTTATGATTCCCCATATAAATGCTTTTCCATTCCCTGCTACGAGATCTCTGACAATCTCTCCATCAAGCCTAGCAACCACTAAAGACAAGTATGTCCGCAGCATCAGAAACATGCCATGGCTCAACAAAAGCCCCGTCTCTTTGCTCGACCATCTTGGTATCATGATGCTCATTAGGCTAAGGAATTGATGCAAAAAGGCAAGATTTAACCCTGGCTTGGTCTGGGAGGGCGGTATTTGGGGAGTTGACTGGCCATCGGTAAGACCGGAAGCTCTAGGAGGGTTGAGGAACAGACGGCGATGAGCATCAAAGGTCATAGGCTTCGTAGGGTTGATTGTAACTTTCGAAGTCGCATCTTTGTACGGAACGAAAATGACTCGCGAACCATCTTTGTTCTTCAGACCAGAGTTCCGTCGAAGTAGTCGCTGGCCCTGCTCTCTCTCTATTTTGCTCTTTTTCCACCATCTGCGGCTCCCTTCTCCGCCTGCTATTATTGAAAGGGCGAGGAAGAGTGTCCCGAGCACTTTCGTAGTCTTAGAAGTGCCTTTCAGGCGTTCACGGAATAGACTCGAGAACTGTCGGTAGAGCGCTGCCAACGGATCTTCATGATGCCGCAAGGTTGACTGGTTTGCCATGCTGGCTGATTTATTTCGTAGGGAATGTTGATGCGATCCTTGCCTACATCTTCATCCCCCCATCTCAAATGCTTCCTCCAGCGGCGTTTGGATATATGTTTACTCCAGATCAACTCCGGTTCTGAGAGCTGGTTGTCTGACAATTCTGTAAAGATGTTGAAGTTGATTGTTTATTCGCTGAAGCTCGAACATGCACTGTACTAAAGCCCTGGAATAAAATCTATCTGGCAGAAGAGCTGTTGGTTGGCGGGCGGCGTCCCTACGAGTTTGAGCCTCGGGCCACCTGGACTTGCGTATTCACATGCCTTGTTGGCAAGTCAAGTCAAGTCTTGGCAGTTGCCCCGGATTTTAGGACACACATCAATGGACAAGCTACTCCGGAAATAAGGTGGGGATTGGAGTGAGGAGGTTGAGCATGTGAGGTAAGGTGGAGTAAGGTGTCTATTTTCTATTCTACAATACCCCCGGTTTCATTATTTCGTTACTGTAGGTATTTCCTCTATTCTGTTAGGTTGTTATTCTCTGTCATAGTCTCTGGTTCTAACTTCTTTATTAATATTATTCTGTCAACCTGCTATTCCACTAATCTCACTTCTCTATATTCCTGGCCATCGCATTGAGTTTTTCTAGGTGGGCGCGTTTAGCGCAAAGCTGTATTATATCTTCTGTAACGTATAGAGCGTCTTCCGTTTTTTATGATTAGGAAAGTATATGTATAAATATGTATGCTCCATAAGTTTGCTGTATGGAGTCGAATATTCTCTTGCCTCAACCTTTACTTCTACCTATTTCAAGAATTTGAAGTATCACCGCCGTATACACCAGGGCCTCACCTGGGTTCTTGCAGTCTGGGAACAGACTATCCATATATGGAATGTTGAATAAGTTTCATCCAAAGATATGTTCGTTATATTATGGCTGCATGGTTCGCCAGCTGCCGTCGACGCTTCTGTGCGTTCACTCGTCGTCCCCCCTCCATCCCCGGAATAACCATCAGCTATATCCTAGCATCGAGCTTGGGACGCAGCCATCCGTCGTAGTCACAACTCCATGGCTCCCCTACGCGCCGAGGGGGAGAGGGAAAGCCTTCATGAATGGCATAATGGCATCTCAGGTCAACGATGATGTCGCCGGTCGAGCAACAACCAAATGGTAACAAGTCACTCGCTTGATCGACCCACGGACGCACAAGCTTAAAAGCAGTGAGACGGAGGATGCTACTGTACAAAGTTATCGCTCAAAGTGCTCGGTCCTCCGTACGAGTTTCCTCGAAATAAGAACGCCAAGTAGCAAGACTTCAAAAGACCCAGAGCTCCAGAGTTCCAGAGTCCCAGAGACCTGTCGTAAACCACTCTCCTCTCTTGCCTCACAGTATCCATATTTACCTCCCTGGCCTCCGTACATTGTGGATGATGCAGGCGACGCGATACCGGGTGAATAGGGGTTGGGGGTCCAACTTCCAAGGCATCACATCTACCCGTCCGGAGCACAGGAAACCTAATATGGCTAGTGTGAGAACATATCATTTGGCTCGAAGAAAGGCGCGGACGTAATTTGGCTCTATCACCAGGTTTATCCATTCTACTGTATGAAAAGAATAATATGTAAGTAACTGCTGAGAAGCGTATAGCTTGCGGAACCACTCCGCATACTGGTAACTGGTAATAGTCATTCGTGATTTGGTACCAACAGGTACCTCCATCAACAAATACACTGCAAGTGTCTGGTGATAGTGACCATCAACAAGGATTGACGGACAGTGCTGCGGCACTGAGGCACTCACTCTCAATGATGAGATGACTTCCTCCCAACTAACTCGCCCCCCCTTTTCTTGGGCCCCAAAAGAGCTCTGGATATGATAGGATACGGGACGTTGGCCGGCTGAGAAGGCGGCGCTTAATTGTGAACAACCCCCATCCATTATTGCCCCATCGATGTCACCCCTTTATAGACTTCTTAGATCTCGATGCTTCCCAGCAGTTCTTAAGACAACCTGTGTTGGTGATGTAGAATGAGCCAGAGATTCAAATAGGCCAGAAAATGAACTAATCGTAATGCCCCTCGGCCAAAGTGATATGATCCGAAGCTCGAGTCTTCCTGTAATGCTCTGCTGGCAACGGTTGCTGGCGGTGCTTGCATTTGGCAGGGGCTACTTCCTCCTACTCCTCCTCCTACTACTGTAAGCAGCAAACACCGTTCGTGCGTGCCAGCGCAAAACACCATGGCAGTTTTCGACTGGGTGAAATATATAGAAAACATATCATATGTATAAATACTTATACAATGCCTTGCTTCTGGATCTGATTTGGTACTAATTCAGAAGTACAGGATCCCATTGGCTTCGTACTGATTTTACAAAGTCCTAGCTCCAAATTTGGGTCATCTCGCTTAAGCGGCGACCGCCATTCGAGCCTCTTCTGGCCGTCCTCCAACCTCTCGTCTTAGGAGTTATCCTTCGTGAGACGAGCTCTACAATCACGTCACAGATTCTAGCACAAGCTTCATCAACCTCTTTGTATCAACTGTTGTCATCCTGCGCCCGCCACCGAACCTTTTCATTGCACTAGAGGCTGTGCGACGTGTGGATAACCAGAGACGACGCTGATTAAGGATCATCGAAGCTACCCGGTTAATCAACGCGTGGAACAAAAGGCATAACGTGGGAAGGAAAGCCGGGTTCCAAGTACAAGAATCAAGTCGCAGAGCTTATGCGACCTACTGAGGTCTGATTTGCCCTCAATGAGTAATGAAGTTGCTCAACCGACTGAGCAAGACCTTAGCCGCTCCGCCTCTGTCGAACGTACCAAAGGTACTAAACCGCCAGCATTAAACACATCAAACCGTACGTATTGGGAAACCCAGGAACAATTCATATGCTTGCCATTGATATGCACCACTGATCGCCGCGCATTTATTGATGATTTCAGACGGCTAACATATGGCAGTAGTTGTTACCCAGCCCCCCAGTTCTTCAACTCTAGGAACCTACACTGCGCAGAACACTGCAACAACAGACGATTCTGATAAAACCATCGGATCAGGTTCACTGGCCGAAAAAGACCTCTTGAAAGTCGCAGAAGACGGGTCGGAAAACAATTCGAACAATCGTAGCCTATTGCACGTCCCCTCTAGGTCTTCTTCTCACAAGTTACAGCCGTCTCCCACAGCAACTGGGCTTAGTGGAGTCACCGCGAGTGATCCTAGAGAAAGTATTGGTGGGAGGTCGAAGGAATCAAAAGGGAGCATTCTCGGTCGGAGGCGGAATGGGAGTGCAAGCACCAGTAAAATGTCGATAACACCACCAGGACCTTCTGCGGACCAGCCTGCTAATGCTCCAGTGAGCGCAAAATCTACAGGCGCAACTAAGAAGAAAAGCTTCCTGTCTAAATTATGTTGTGGTGTGCCAGATCATGCGGATGGAGGAGACGCGAATGAGGGAGCACTTCCTGCGACAAAAGTGACCAAAGTTGGGCAGCGTCCAACTACATCCAGCAAACCTGAAAATCCCACAGCGCAAATCGCTCCTGTTGGCCAAGCTCAGTCGGAGAAAGACGCCCTAAAACAGACGGATGCGAGCTATAATCAGGATCAGTCAAAGGATTCCGGGTTGTTGCCATCGGCAACCACGGCATTTTCAGGAGCCAACGGAGAGCTAAGTCGACCTGGCGAGCGGCGCGATCAAGCATTACCTAACCCACCGAAAGATGGCGGTTCAAATGCCACACAAGCTGGCCACTCAAGCCCAGCGGTATTGGTACAGACCCCGCCTGTGACCCCGGATCCCGTTGTTGTACCACAAGTTTCTGTGAAGGACAGTGAAGGCGACACAAAAATGGAAAATTCGGAATCAGTGCCTTCCGCGAAGGAAGAAACGCTTCCAACACCTCGCAAAGAGGAAGCGCCAAAGCCAGCCTTACCACCGCCTCCACCAGTGCCACAGTCCGGGCCAAGCGAAGAAGAAAGAGCTATAGAGTCAGTCGATGGAAAGCAGCAATGGCTGCTTCCACCAATCGCGCCGCGGTTTAAGGGCAAGAAGTGTTTGGTTCTTGATCTAGACGAGACATTAGTCCACAGCAGTTTCAAGGTAATTAGCCTTCAAGTCCATTATTTCCCCATATGCTTACAGCTATTAGATTTTACACCAAGCAGACTTCACAATTCCGGTTGAGATTGAAGGACAGTATCATAACGTATATGTCATTAAAAGACCTGGTGTAGACCAATTTATGAAACGAGTAGGCGAACTTTATGAAGTAGTAGTTTTCACCGCTTCAGTATCGAAAGTAAGCATCATCAATCTCTCTCGCTTTTAACAGTACTCTGACTAACAATTTGTAAAGTACGGTGATCCGCTTCTCGATCAACTAGATATCCATCACGTGGTACATCATCGTCTATTCCGAGAAAGTTGCTACAACCACCAAGGGAACTATGTGAAAGACTTGTCTCAGGTTGGCCGCGATCTCAGAGAAACAATCATCATCGACAACTCTCCAACATCTTATATCTTCCACCCACAACATGCTGTCCCTATCAGCAGTTGGTTTTCCGATGCTCATGACAATGAGCTGCTAGACTTGATACCCGTCCTTGAAGACCTTGCTGGGTCTCAGGTCCGAGATGTCAGCCTAGTTCTCGATGTCGCCCTTTAAAGAAAAAGAGCGATCCTGCATGCATCATAGCGGATGGCGTTCGGTTGATACCTTTGGCTTCATTGTAGAATATACCGTTTAATCTATATAATGGGCATGCGCTGTCAGCTCCACAGGAGGGGGATCTGATTGGCTCTTACAAAACAAAAAATACTCGAAATGGCTGAGAGGGATTTACATACATATCGGAACCATTGCTGGTCGCCAGAATTGCATGGCAGCCTAGGAGGGATGGCTGGTACCTCTATTTTTCTTCCTGTTCTATGATTTATTAGGAACATTTCGGGGTGGGAGTGAGTGGCATCGATGAGAAGGCCTTAGCAGAAAACTTCTGCAACCGAATTTCTTTTGTTCATCTTCACTTTTCAGCATGCCAATAGGCACCATCGTCACGTATTGAAGCATAATTGTGATGCATTACACAATACATTAGCGTTACAAACAAATAGCTAGAGATGCCAGGCTCATTGCAAATTTAGCGAATCAACTTTAATATAAGGAGCTTAAGGTAGTGAGAATACAGATCTCTGTTAGAATATCACTGAATCGATACTTTTAAATTCAATTGTAAACTGCCTATCCAAATCTGGTACTCGTGCCCCGGATTCTAATTTGGCCCTCATACTAGTTGTGTACTAGTGGAGCCTTGCTTACAGGGGTTTCCGAGCCTCCTTTTGAGGTTCCGTGTCCTCAATAATAAATTCTACAAGGCCAGACTCATTCACTCACACAACAACTATTCCTCAACTCATATAATTCTACGACATCCTAAAGAACTTGCCGCAACTTCATATTATAAATCACTATGGTATGCAAACCCCATCCATCCCCCACTGTTTGTGCCATCGTCTGGTGGCCTGCTCTAGACTACTTGATGGAACAGTATGGTTCTAGCAAATGCTCGACAATCGCACAAATATGGGCCTCTGATCATTGATACTGACAACTAGATGCAGTCTTCACCACGCGCCTCTTCCCCAGTAAACTCCCCAACCGTGGGTACTGCTTCTGGACGCCCTTCTTCCCCAACACCTCCCGGAGGACCAAAGACGGCTATCAGACGGCGTGCGGCGGCAGATCAGAAAGACAAGCTTGCCAATGCGAGACCAAGTAGCACAAGAGCGGCAGGTGCTGGTGGAAGCAGCAGCACGATGTTGAGTATGTGTAGTTCTCCTTTGATGGTTGTGATAGGCTTTGGGGCGTACAGGATGGATCTGGGCCCATTTGCGAACGTTACTGCTGGCAGGAAATCGACAGAAAGGAAACAACAAGAGTCAAGTGGCCTACCAGATTTCTGTCGCAAAGGAATTGTTCATATCGAAAATAAAGGAAACAAATCGGCAGGAGATAGGATATTTGCTAACAAGACCTTATAGAACTTTACACCGATGAAAGCCCAGGATTGAAGGTTGACCCCGTTGTTGTATTGGTTCTCTCGCTGGTTTTCATCATGAGTGTTGTTGCGTTGCATTGTACGCTGGTTCCTGGCTTCCCCCATATTTACCATGACTGACTTGAAATAGTGATTGCGAAGCTCACCCGTAAATGGTCAAGTTAGATAGACTTTGGGTACAGGGGAATGATAGTTTTGCGCAATCGCTGTGGAGGTAGTGAGAGGGAGTAAGCTGGTAAGGTCCTGCGGTTTTGGGAATAAAAGCTGCATTGGTTCTCGCTGTGTATTTGAGATCTTTGTAATATAGAAGGAAAGCAGACTCTAAATGCAATGCTATACCCCTTCGGTCTTTAGTTGGGACAGAACACCATGATGTGTTTATACCATCCAGGGCAGCGAGCCATTGCGTGTTACATTATCAGTTCCATAGATGGTCAGCAAGAACGTGCGATTATGCGAATATGCAGAGAAGCCATTAAAAGGCTATTTAGCAGAACTTCGGCGACCACTATGCTTAAGAGACCCCCTGAGCCTGCATACGAGCCTGCCCGCCATGTGCTCTATTCGTCAACTCGTCCATTCTTTTATATATGCATTCAATGTCAATGATAATCACGATCCATACTCTCGGACATGTTAAATTTCGGGCCATTGCCTCCAACTTTTCGTAGATAGACTAGAATAAATATGTGTAGTATCTCAAAAGACGTAGGTGAATCCAAAGCCACCATTGTGCAGTCGACTATGCGCAGAGATACAGTACCTTCAGTACTATCTCTGTACTCTATACGCTAGGAATCTCCACCCCTATCAGCCAGGTCTATCAGTCACTTTTATTGCCACTCACTGGCTTCTGGGTTTGGCCACGCGCATGGCTACGTAGT
>Ga0247734_1002237_pt1 | contig 13049 bp, 8 predicted proteins | sample UWRJL103311B2_FD_180933 | JGI IMG/M metagenome (GOLD analysis project Ga0247734, IMG submission 180933) | Plant litter microbial communities from Arlington Agricultural Research Station in Wisconsin, United States - UWRJ-L103-311B-2 | ecosystem: Environmental > Terrestrial > Plant litter >... | reverse complement strand
CAGATCGGCGCGGCCAGCCGCATCGCCGCTTCGCGCATCACGCCGGGAACGTCGACGCCTTGCGCGTGCTCGGTTTCCCACCGGGCGAGCTGGCACGACGTCTCGACGACGTGTGCCGCGCGAGGATAGCGGCGGTCGAGGAAGCGCGCGATGCTGTCCTCCACCGTCTGCGCCGCGCCCAGTTCCGACGCCAGCACCACGGCGTCCTCGATCCCCATCGCCGCGCCTTGCGCGAGCACCGGCGGATTGGCGTGCACCGCGTCGCCGATCATCACGATCCGCCCGCGGCCCCAGGGCCGGGGCGCGAGTATCCATTCGAGCGGGCGATAATTCACCGGCCCCGCCACGCCGATGGCCGCCGCCGCCTGCGCGATCACGCCGCCATAGCCCTCCAGCTTTTCGACCATCAGCGCATCGAGCGTCGCCGGATCGAGCCGCAGCCCGGCAGGTGCGGATTCGACGATGTAGAGATACGCGAGATCGGGCCCGACCGGGCACAGGCCCACCACGCCGTGCCTCCCGCCGACCACGATGTGCGTGCGATCCACCCCCGCCGGCCGAGGCAGCGGCGCGCGCCAGACCGCCTGCCCGGTGAAGACCGGCACGACATCCGGCATCATTTGCCCGCGCAGCCGGGAATAGAGGCCCTCGGCGCCGACGACGAGATCGTATCGGCCCTGCGTCCCGTCGCTCAGGCTCACGGCGACGCCATCGGCATGCTCGGTCCAGTCGGCCAGCGTCGTGCCGCAGCGCACGCGGATGCCGGCGTCCAGCGCGGCATCGCGCAGCAATCCGTGGAACACCGAGCGGGCGATGCCGGTCGAACCCGGCCACTTCGCCCCGCCGATGCGCGGCAGCGGATTGTCGAACAGCAACGACCCGTCGGGGCGCAGCATCGCCATGCTGTCGGCGGGGACGCCCTGCGCCACGCACCGTTCGGCGATGCCGATGTCGTCGAGCGCGCGCAGCGCGTTGGAGACCAGGCTCAGCCCCACGCCGCCACCGTCGTCGAGCGTCGGCTTGATCTCCACGAGGTCGACCGCGTGCCTGCGCCGACCCAGCGCGGCGGCTGCCGTCAGCCCGGCGATACCGCCGCCGACGATCAGGATGTCGAGGCTCATCGCGGTTATTCCGCCGCCTGCGAGGCAGTCAGCCGCTCGTCCGCAATCTGGCGCGCGATCAGCCGCCGGGTGCGGATCGCGCCTTCGTCCGACCGCACGCTGACTTCGGGGGTACGATCGGGCTCCAGCAGGTCGAACAGCTTCTGCACGTCGTCGAGCGCGACGACGTCCTCCATCAACAAGTGGCGCAGATCGTCGAACAGCGCGGGATGGTGGTTCTCGTAGGACTGCGCGACGGCGACGAACTGGTAGCCGCTTTTGGGGCCGGAGGGCGTGATCCCGAAGATCAGCCGGATTTCGCGCACGGGCAGGTCGGGCCGGCCGACTTCGGTATATTCCTGCCGGACGACGCAGATGTTCGGGGCATAGCTGACGAGGTCGAGCGTGCGATCGACCGGACCACCGGACAATTGCATGGCGCGTACCAGCATCGGTGGCAGGATCTCGTTCTTGAACATGCGCCGCATCCGCACGCGGTTGCCCTCCTGCTCGATCGTGTAAGGGTGCGCGGCGACGTTGCCGTTATCGATCAGCCCGTGGTGCAGGAAGCTGATATGCGTGGCATCGACCAGGTTCTCGAACGAATAGAGGTAATTGGACGTCGCATCCAGCCGCGCGCCGAAATAGGCGAACAGGCCGGGATCGGTCAGGCCCAGTTCGGCGTGATCGGTGATCAGCGCCGGATCGGCACGCTCGGGATCGCCGGCCCAGGCCCATATCCAGCCCGACACTTCCTGCAGCGGATAGCGATGGACCGACAGCGCCGACGTCGGCGTGCCGCCCGAAGGGATCAGGCACGCGCGGCCATTGGGCGCGAACTGGATGCCATGGTAATTGCACTGGATGTTGTCGCCGATCAGCGTGCCGCCGTTCGACAGCCGCATGCCGCGGTGCGGGCAACGGTCGAACAGCGCGATCGGGGTGCCATCCTCCTGCCGGTACAGCACCACCGGATCGCCGAACAGCATGCGATGGATCGGGGTCCGGCCCAGTTCGTCCGAAAATGCCGCCACGTACCACTGGTTGCGCGGATAGTCCGCGCGGCCGGGTGTCATATCGATACCATCTATGCGCACTGCACTTCTCCTGAAATTCGGCCGGTCAGGCAAGCATGCCCAACGGATCCTCCACTGCGGAACGGAAAGCTGCGAGGAACCGCGTGCCCGTGGCAGCATCGATCGCGCGGCGATCGATGCTCGCCGTCGCGCTAAACACGGTCGCCAGCCCCAGCGCGTCGTCGACTTTCCACGGCTGCTCGGTCCCGGTGCCGATGCCCAGGACCAGCGTCCGCGGCGGGGCGACGGTCGGCACGATCGCGTCGATCCCGGCGCCTCCCAGGTTGGCAATCGCAGCGGCGGCGCCGTCGTCGTCCCGCGCTTGGCGCGCCCGGTCGGCGGCGGCCCGCACCGCCTCGGCGATCGCGGCGACGGACAAGCTCTCGACCCCGCGCAGGACCGGCATCGTCAGCCCGCCGGCAACGGGCACGGCCAGCGCGATGTCGACCTGGCGCAAGCGCTGCGGCGCATTGCCGACAAGCCGCACGTTGACTTCGGGCACCGCCGCCATCGCCACCACCATCGCTCGGACCAGCATGGCGGTGATGGACACCGCGATGCCGCGCCCGCGCAACGCATCGTTGATCTCGCTGCGTACCGCCAGCAGACGATCCATCCTGCAGCGCGCGGTCAGATGGAAATGCGGCGGCGGCGAAATTTCTGCGGAAGGGGGCGAGGCGGGTTCCGGCGGTGCAACCGGGCGCGCCTCGATCGTGGCCGGCACAACGTCGCGCAGGACGATTCTGCCGTTCCCGCCGCTCCCCGCGAGCGACGACAAGGCGATGCCGTTGAAGCGCGCGATACGGCGCGCCAGGGGCGTCGCTGTCGCCTCGTTTGCAGGCAAGGTGTCGTTATACCCCCCGTAGGTGCCGTTATGATCCGTTCTCTGCAATTGCCCGATCGCCACCTCAGCCTCCCACGAACAGGTTGGCGACGGCATCGACGATCGCTTCTGGATCAAGGCGATAGACGCGATAAAGATCGGGCAGGTCGCCGGTCTGGCCGAAACGGTCGGTCCCCAGCGGGCTGACCCGCATCCCCCGCACCCCGCCCAGCCACGACAAGGCCGAAGGCGACCCGTCGATGATCGTGACCAGCCCAGCCCCCGGATTCAGCGCGGAAAGCAGCGTTTCGGCGTGGCTCCCCGACCGCTCCCCCCGCGCCCACGGCGCCGCATTGCTCGCCGACCACTCGCGATGCAGCAGGTCGGGCGACGTGACGTTCAAAAGGCCCAGCCCCGGCAGGTCTTCGACCAGGACGTCGTACGCCGCCAGCACCTCGGGCGCGATCGCTCCGGTGAAGGCGATGGCGGTTTTGGCGTCCCCACTGGGCCGTTTCAGCCAATAACCGCCCTTGAGCATGTCGGCTTCCCAGTCGTCACCGTCCCGTCGCGGCTGCGCGATCGCCCGCGTCGTCAGCCGCAGATAGACCGAACCGCCGTCCGCCGCCTGCATATGCTCGAATGCCCAGCGCATGCAGACCGCCAGTTCGTCGGCGAACGCGGGCTCGAAGTACGTCAGGCCCGGCTGCCCAATGCCGATCAACGGCGGGTTGATCGACTGGTGAGCGCCGCCCTCGGGCGCCAGCGTCAGGCCGGATGGCGTCGCGACCAGCAGAAACCTGGCGTCCTGATAACAGGCGTAATTCAGCGCATCCAGACCACGCGCGATGAACGGATCGTAGACCGTCCCGATGGGTATGAGCCGGCTGCCGAACAGCGGCCCCGCCAGCCCCAACGCCGCCAGCATCAGGAACAGATTGTTCTCCGCGATGCCCAGTTCCATGTGCTGCCCGGCCAGATGCCCCGCCCATTTCTGCGCCGACGGGATCCTGGCCCCGGCGAAAACGTCGCGCAGTTCCTGCCGGCGAAACAATCCGCGCTGGTTGACGAAGGCGCCCAGGTTCGTGGAAACCGTGACGTCGGGCGAGGTCGTGACAATCCGGTCGGCAAGCGGATGCCCCGATTTGGCAAGATCCAGCAGGATGCGGCCGAAAGCGGCCTGCGTCGACTGCTCGTCACCTTCGGGCACGGGCAGGCGCGCAGGAACTGGCACTGGCGCGGCAGCATCTCGGCGGGCCTGCTTGGCGAGCGGGCTGGTCTCCACGAATGCCCTGAGCTGCGCTGCGCTGTTGTCGCCCATGCCGCCGTAGGGCGACCATTCTTCGCCCTCCGCAATCTGCAGGCTTTCGCGCAGCGCGGCCATCTGCGTGGGGTTCATCAGCCCGGCGTGGTTGTCCTTGTGCCCGGCGAACGGCAGGCCGAAACCCTTGACGGTATAAGCGATGAACAGCGTCGGACGCGTATCGTCGGCGGCCGCGAAGGCTTCGGACAACGTCTCGACGCAATGACCGCCCAGATTGGTCATCAACGCTGCCAGCGCGTCGTCGTCGTGGGATTCGAGCAGTTGCGCCACCCCTGGCCGCGCCCCGATATCGGCGACGAGCCGATTGCGCCATGCCGCGCCGCCCTGATAGGTCAGGGCCGCATAGTCGGCGTTGGGGCAGTTCTCGATCCATTCCTCCAGGCTCTTGCCGCCCGGCTCGCGGAAGGCCGCCTGTTGCAGCTTGCCGTACTTGAGCGTCAGCACCCGCCAGCCGCAAGTCTCGAAAATGTCGTCGAACCGCCGGAACATCCGGTCCGCGGTCGTGCTGTCCAGCGACTGCCGGTTGTAGTCGACGATCCACCAGCAGTTGCGAATATCGTGCTTGTAGCCCTCGATCAGGCACTCGTAGATGTTGCCCTCATCCAGTTCGGCATCGCCCATCAACGCGATCATCCTGCCCGCATCGGCCTCCGCCATCGCGCCATGGGCGATGAGGTAATCCTGCACGAGACTGGCGAATGCCGTGACCGCGACGCCAAGTCCCACCGAACCCGTCGAGAAATCGACGGGGATCGCGTCCTTGGTGCGCGAAGGATAGCTCTGCGCGCCGCCCAGGCCGCGAAAGCGCTGCAGTTGTTCCACCGTCTGATTGCCCAGAAGATAATGTATGGCGTGCAACACCGGCCCCGCATGCGGCTTCACCGCCACCTTGTCCTGCGGGCGCAGCGCCTTGAAGTAGAGCACGCTCATGATTGCCGTGATCGACGCACACGACGCCTGATGGCCGCCGACTTTCAGCCCGTCCCGGCTTTCGCGCAGATGATTGGCGTTGTGAATCATCCACGCCGAAAGCCAGCGCAGGCGGACGTTCAGACTTTCCAGATGCTGGACGGGCGTTTCCACCATCACCGGGTCGTCGGTCATCAAACGCTCCTGACGCATTCGCCTTCAGGATCACGCCTGCGGCAATTCCGGCGTCTTAGAGGTCCAGCGCTCGTCCGGTCCAATCGGAAGGAGCATTATCAGCCATAAGGCGCGGCGATAGCCAGCGCACCGCGCCGCCGGGCGGGGCACGCTACTCGCGAATCTTTTCGTTCAGGGTCTGCGTAACGTCGAGCCGGTCCTTGCGACGAGTGCGGGAAAAATCATCGCGACGAGTGCATTCATAGCCCAATGGACCGAAGCTCCCAGCGCCGGCCCCCTCGCCCGCACCGCGCTCGGAAAATCTCGCTGAAATAGACCCAGATCACCCGCCTCGCTGGTCGCGAAGAAGGCCCACCGCAGTGTGAATGAACATGTCGGGCACGATCGCATAGAGGTTCGCCGAGAACGCCTTGTGCGCCGCAGTAGCGGGGCCGAAGATGACGACCGCACCCCACATGCTGGCGACCACCTGGACTCGGCTATCCCTTCCCTTGGTCGCGACGTTTCATGCCGTACACTACCCTCCCGATACTTACGCCGTATCGTCGCTGGCCGCTTTGCGAACCTCGCGTGGGTGCGTCGTATAATGCCTAGAGTGTGACGCCTCGCTTCCAGATGCCGATGGCGCGTTCGTCATTGGCCTCGTTGCGCGCCGGCTCTCCGCTGGCGATGGCGAGGATGCGGGCGAGCAGCAGGTCCGCCGCACCTTGCATGCCAAGCTCCAGCACCAGTCCGGCATCGAAATCGATCCAACCCGGCTTGCGCTGCGCCAGGGCATGGTTCGAGGCTATCTTGATGGTTGGAACCGGGCTGCCCAGCGGCGTCCCGCGGCCGGTCGAGAACAACGTGATCGTCGCTCCCGCGGCCGCGAGCGCGGTGGTCGAGACCGCATCGTTGCCCGGCGCTTCCAGCACCGTCAGCCCACCGGCAGACTTCGTATCCGACAGCCGTTCACCATAGCCGATAACATCGCACACGAGGGCGAGGCCGCCCTTCTGCACCGCGCCGAGCGACTTCTCTTCCAGCGTGGTGATGCCGCCCGCGATGTTGCCCGGGCTGGGATTTTCCGAAACTGGCTCACCGTGGTCGAGGAAGTAGCGCTTGAAACCGTTCACCAGCGCCGACAACCTGTCGAACACATCCTCGTTGATGGCACGTTCGAGCAGAAGCTGTTCAGCACCGAACATCTCCGGAATCTCGGTCAGGATCGCGGCACCGCCGGCGTCGGTCACGGCATCAGCCATCAGACCGATAAGGGGATTGGCGGTCAGCCCACTCATCGCATCCGAACCGCCGCACTTGACGCCGAGCCGCAATTTCCCGAGCGGCACCTCCTCACGTCGGTCCCGAGCCATAATCGCGAGCAGTTCGCCTATCAACGTTTCGCCCACCGCGAACTCGTCGCTTTCGGATTGGGCGCGCAGCACCCGCAGCCGATCGCGCCGTTCCGCCGGAATACGCTTGAGCAGTTCATCGAGCTGGTTCGATTCGCAGCCCAAGCCGAGCAGCAGTACCCCCCCCGCATTGGGATTGAGCGCCAGCGAAGCGATCACCGCTGCCGTCCCTTCAAGGTCCGCGCCAAGCTGTGAGCAGCCGAACGGGTGGTTGAAGGCGTGCACGCCGTCGACACCCTCGCCAATCATCAGACCGGCCTTCGCCGCCAGTCTTTCGCCCAGACGCCCGACGCAACCAACTGTAGGCAGTATCCAAAGCTCGTTACGCGTGCCCACGCTACCGTTGGGCCTGACGTACCCACGAAAAGTCCGGGGCGGAGTAGTCACCGTCTTGTCTGCCCCGACACTGCCCGCGGCAAATACATAGGCCTTCTCGCCCGCCAACCCGGTCCGCACGTTATGTGCATGGACATGCTCGCCCACCGCGATGTCGCGCGTGGCGAGACCGATCGCCGCACGATAACGGCGCACCGGCGCACCCTGCGCGACCGGCTCCAACGCGAACTTGTGCCCCTGCGCGATCGCATCACGCAAAGTGACCGTGCGATCGCCTACGCGGACATCTTCGCCAGCGACGAAAGGTCGCAAAGCGACCGCTACGTCGTCCTCCAAGGCAATCCTCATGGCGTCGACAGGGGGCGAGAGCGTTTCGGGCATAGGCCGCCGATACATTATTGCCAGCGCTGGCACAACTCGGTAATCAAGCGACAACGACACTCTGCGGAGTCTTTTTTGCATGCCTGATCTTTCGCTCCATCCCGACCGGCTGCTGCCTGCGGAGCCGACGACACGTGCCATCGCGCGCGAGCTGTACGCCCAAGTCGCTGGACTGCCGATCATCAGCCCACACGGTCACACCGACCCGGAATGGTTCGCCAGCGATGCGCCCTGGACCAACGCCACCGAACTGCTGCTCGCCCCCGATCACTATCTGTTTCGCATGCTTTATTCGCAAGGCGTCGATCTCGATGCCCTGGCAGTGCCGCGCAAGGGCGGGGTCCTGCCCGCAACCGACCCGCGCGCGGCATGGCGGTTGTTCGCGAAAAACTGGAAGCTGTTCCGGGGCACGCCGTCGAGCATCTGGCTACCGCACGTATTCACCGAAGTGTTCGGCATCTCCGTCGACCTTGAGGAGAGCACCGCCGATCATTATTACGACACCATCGCCGAAGCACTGACCACCCCGAAGTTCCGGCCGCGGGCGTTGTTCGAACGCTTCAACATCGAACTGCTCGCCACCACCGAAGGTGCCGGCGACGCGCTGCAGCACCACAAGACGATCCGCGCCTCGGGCTGGCAGGGCAACGTCGTGACGACCTACCGCCCCGATTCGGTCATCGACCCCGAACACGATTCCTTCGCACGGGATCTCGAGCGCTTTGCCGAGCTATCCAACGAGGACGTCGAAAGCTGGACCGGCTACCTCGCGGCGCATCGCAAGCGCCGCTCCGATTTTCGGGCCATGGGCGCAACCGCGACCGATCACGGCTTCCTCACCGCACGCACCGCAAACCTTTCGACCGCCGAATGCGAGACGCTGTTCGCCAAAGTCATGCGGGGCGAAGCCGATGCGCAGGATGCCGAACTGTTCCGCGCGCAGATGCTCACGGAAATGGCGCGCATGAGCCTGGAGGACGGCATGACCATGCAGATCCACCCCGGCGCCACCCGCAACCACAACGCCGGCCTTTTCGCCAGCCACGGCCGCGACAAGGGCGCCGATATCCCCCGTGCGACCGAATACGTCGAGGCGCTGCGCCCGATGCTCGACCTGTTCGGCAACGAGCCGAACCTCAAGGTCATCCTCTTCACTCTCGACGAGACGACCTACGCACGCGAACTCGCGCCGCTGGCAGGGCATTATCCCAGCCTCAAGCTGGGCCCGGCCTGGTGGTTCCACGATAGCCCCGAAGGCATGCGCCGGTTCCGCGAGATGACTACCGAGACCGCCGGCTTCTACAACACCGTGGGCTTCAACGACGATACCCGCGCGTTCCTTTCGATCCCCGCCCGCCACGATGTCGCCCGTAGGATCGACTGCGGCTTCCTTGCTCGCCTCGTCGCGGAGCACCGTATGGCGGACTGGGAGGCGGCCGAGATCGCGCAGGAATTGACCGTTGGCCTCGTCCGCAAGGCCTATGGTCTAGCCACACCGTCGCGCGAGGTGGAACCGGCGTGAGGCGGCTTTCGAACAAGTCGCTGGCTTCGGTCGGCATCCCGCGCCCGCAGTACGAGCGCGATGCGGTGCGCCCCGGTGTCGTCCATTTCGGTCCCGGCGCATTCCACCGCGCGCACCAGGCCGCCGCTTTCGACACATTGCTGGCACGAGACCCACGCTGGGGCGTGACCGGGGTAAGCCTCAACTCGCGTGGGGTGGCCGATGCGCTGAACCCACAGGACGGCCTCTACACCCTGGCCCTACTCGACGCGCAGACCGAATACCGTGTGATCGGCTCCATCGGCGAGGTGCTGACGCGGGACGCCCCCGGCGCGATCCTTGCCGCGCTGACGCATCCAGACGCCCGGATCATCAGTTCGACGGTGACCGAGAAAGGCTATTGCCTCGATCCGACCGGCGCACTCGACTTCGCGAACCCTGCGATCCGCAGCGACCTCGAGGCCGCGCAGGCGACCGATTGGGTGCCGGGATCGTTCACCGGCTGGCTGGTCCGCGGCCTGCAGGCGCGTCGCCTTGCGGGTCTGCCGGGCATGACAGTGATGTGCTGCGACAATCTGACCGACAACGGTCGCAAGCTGGAGGCGGCGACCATGGCGCTGGCCGAGGCGGTCGACCCGGAAACCGCGCGCTGGATCGCCGACGAAGTGGCGTTCCCCAACGCCATGGTCGACTCCATCACCCCCGCCACCGACGACGCCCTGCGCGCGCGCGTCGCTTCCGCGATCGGGCTGGAGGACGCCTGGCCCATCCAGCGCGAGCGCTTCACGCAATGGGTCGTGGAAGACCGCTTCGCTGGCGAGCGCCCTGCCCTCGAACTGGCCGGGGTCACGTTCGCAAGCGAGGTGAGGCCGTTCGAGGCCGCCAAGCTCCGCCTTCTCAACGGCCCTCATTCGGCGCTGGCTTATATTGGCCTCGGCCGAGGGCTGGACACGGTGGCGGAAGCGATGGCCGATCGCGAACTCGCACGTTTCGCGGAGCAACTGATGCGCGAGGACATCGCGCCGTCGATCACCGCACCGCCGGGACTGGACTTGTCGTCCTACATCACGGAAGTTCTAGCGCGGTTCGCCAACCCCGCAATCCGGCATCTCCTGTCGCAGATCGCCTGGGACGGGTCTCAGAAGCTGCCCTACCGCCTCCTCGACACGACGCGCGACGCGCTGGCGGCAGGCCGCCGGGTGGAGAGGCTGGCGCTGCCGATCGCAGCTTGGCTACGTTTCCTCGAGCGCGCTGCACGCGAAGGCCGCGCGATCACTGACCCGCTTGCCCTCCCCCTGCTGGAGCGCGGGGGCGATTGGCGACAGATCCTGGCAATGCGCGAAATCTTTGGCGAACTGGGCGAAGACGTGCGGTTCGTGCGCGCGGTCGAGGCCGGCCTGGCGACGTTGGCGGCAGGCCGATTGGAACCGGCTCCAGCCTGAGCGGCCTTAACCGGGCGCCGGCCCGGTGGATTCTGCCACAACGACTTGCATCCCCGCATCGAAGGGCGGCGGCGTCTGCTCGCCCTCGATGCGGGCGATAAGGCAGATCGCCGCCGCCGCCGCCATGTCGCCGGACGGCCGCAGAACCGAAGTCAGCGCCGGGGTCAACATCTGCGTGAGCAGGCTTCCGTCGAAGCCTACGACCGAAAGCTCTTCCGGCACCGCGATGCCGCGATTGGCCGCGACTTTGAGCAGTCCGGCGGCCATGATGTCATTGGCAGCAAAAACTCCCGTCGGCCGAGGCGCTTGCGAGAGCAGGACCTCTGCTGCCGCAACACCCGAGGCGAAACCATAGTCGCCCGCCGCCTCGCTCACGTGCGCGCCAGCGCGAAGCGCCTCGCCGACGAAGCCTGCCCGCCGTTCGTTGGCCGATGCGACGTCGACAGGGCCGTTGATGATGCCGAGTTGGCGGTGTCCCAAGTCCATCAGATAACGCGCGACATGGGCGCCCGCGACGCGTTCCTCGCTTATGACGACGTCCAAAAAGCCGTCGATCGGCACCGAGGAGAGTGCTACCGCACGCACCCCCGATGCCAGCAGCGCTTCGGGAAGCCCGCGAATGCCCGAAACCGGCGGCAATACGACCAGGCCATCGACACGCGATCGCTCCACGAACGCGAGAACGTCGGTGATCGCTTCGGCCGTCTCGGACGGGGTGGAATGGGTGATAAGCTCATAGCCGCGCCGCGCCGTCTCGGCGCTGACGCTACGCTGGATGGAATCGAGAACCAGCGCGTTGCGATCGTTGTGGATCAGGCCGATCAGGAACGATCGTCCCATAGCGAGCGCTCTGGCACGCGTGCTCGGCTTGAAATTGAGCCGGGCGATCTCGTCCTCGACGCGCCGGCGGGTCAGCGCATTCACTTTCGGGGACTTGTTGAGCACCCGTGAAACGGTACGGATCGATACCTCGGCCGCGGCGGCCACATCTTCTATCGTGGGATCGCTGTGATGCGGCCAGCCGCCGTTTTCGGTCATCCTTGCGCTCATGCCTCTTGCGCGAACAATAGGCAAGAAATGCGGACTGGCGTCATGTGTACCGGCGCTTGTTCAGGGGAAATGATTGGCGCGCCGCCGCGGAACAGGATGTACGCGCGACGCGCTTGCCATGCCTACGCCTCTGGCAAAGCGTCAGCTCAGCTTGAGACTGGCGAAGTTGCCGAAGTTACCCTCGCCGTTGTCGGGCAACGGGGTCAGGCGCTTGCTGGCGAAGATGCTGCCGCCGGTGGTGAACAGCGGGATGCGCGGCAGGTCGGTCTGCGCGATGCGCTGGAACTGCGCGTAGAGCACGCGGCGCTTTTCGGTGTCGGGCTCAACTTGCGCGGCCTCCAGCACGCGGTCGAGTTCCGGATTGGAATAGTGCGCGCCGTTGGAGAAGGCGACGCCGGGCTTGAAGCTCTTCGACCAGTAAAACCGCTGCGTGCCGATCACCGGATCTGGGCCCATCTGCCCGCCGGACAAGCTGACCTCGAAATCGCGGTCGGTGTAGACGCGCTTGACGAACGTGGCGAAGTCCTGGCTGCGCAGCTCCACCTTGATCCCCACCTGGGCGAGCGCGGAGCGGACGTATTCGGCCAGCTTGATCGAGCGATCACCCGAAGGCGTGGGGTCGAGCGTGAAGCGCAGGCGCACGCCCTTGGCGTCCGGCTTCAACCCGGCCTCGTCCAGCAGCACCTTCGCCCGCGCGGGATCGAACGGGTAGAGTGGCACGTCCTCGGTGTGGAACGCGGTGTAGATCGACGAGATCGGGCTGCGATCGATCACGCCGTTGCCGTAGAGGATGTTCTTCAGGATGAACTCCGGGTCGATCGCATGCGCCACCGCACGGCGCACGCGCACGTCGCGCAGCTTGGGCACGTCGAGGTTGAATTCCAGGCCCGTGCCCCCGGTCGACAGGCCGAAGTTGCGGTCGTCGCGCACGATGCCCGGCAGCTTCGAGACGCGGGCGACGTCACCCGGCGAGATGCCGTTGGTGAGCTGGATCTCGCCGGTTTCAAGTGCGGCCGCGTTCGCGGCGCTGTCGCCCAGCACGCGGAAGATGATGCCGTCGAGGCCGGGCTTTCCCTTTTCCCAGTAGTCGCGGTTGCGTTCGAGGCGCACGAACTGGCCGCGCTGCCATTCGGCGAAGCGGAACGGCCCGGTACCGACCGGCGCGTTGTTGAGCGGGTTGGAAAGCACGTCGCGGCCTTCGTAAAGGTGGCGCGGGACGACTTGGGACTCGTTCGAGGCCAGCGCGCTGATCACGTAAGGCGCTGGCGCCGAGAAGCGCAACACCGCCGTCAGCGGATCGGGCGTGTCCACCGCCACCAGCCGGGCGAAGGTGATGCGGCCGCGGCTGTGGTACTTGCTCCAGACCTCCTGCGCCGAATAGGCGATGTCAGCCGAAGTGAACGGCTTGCCGTCGTGCCACTTGACGCCGGGGCGCAAGTGCAGCGTGAGGGCGGTTTTGTCCGCGTTGAACTCCCAGGTCTGCGCCAGCCGGGGCTCGGGGCTCAGGTCCTTCGCATAGCC
>Ga0247734_1002236_pt1 | contig 13055 bp, 8 predicted proteins | sample UWRJL103311B2_FD_180933 | JGI IMG/M metagenome (GOLD analysis project Ga0247734, IMG submission 180933) | Plant litter microbial communities from Arlington Agricultural Research Station in Wisconsin, United States - UWRJ-L103-311B-2 | ecosystem: Environmental > Terrestrial > Plant litter >... | reverse complement strand
CCAAACTCTCAGCGAAGAGGACGAAGCCGACCGCGCACGGGAGATCGAGGAGGGACTCGCCTCTGCTCGTGCTTCTGCCGCGGCCGAAATCAGAAAGATTCAAGAGAGAAAGGCGCGCAAGTTTACTACGGTTGAAAACGATAAGCCTACTAATGATACCGTTGAATCTGTTGCCGATCAGCCCAAATCAACTGCTAAAATTCAAGACGCTGGCGATGGAGCTTTTGATGAAATCCATGTTGACATCGAGGCCCACCCTACCAAAGTTGCCTACCGCAATAGTTACGAGCCTGAGGTTGTTGTGGCCGATGATCTCGTGGCTGAAATTGCCTGGTTACAGTGGTTGAGAAAATTGGAACTTGCCCTTAACATGAAGCTGGGAATCGAGATCGAAGGAGCTACTCGCATCACGGAGATATCTAAGGATCCACCTCACAACTGGAATGTGTTCTTCATGTGGATCACGGTTACTTGCCATGCCGGTACCATCCCAATCGGTCTTCTTGGTGTAGAGTTCGGTCTATCTTTTTATCAATGCATTGCTGCGATTGTTGTTGGAAACATCTTAGGAGCTCTTTGCACCGCGTTCTGTGGCACCCTAGGTCCTAAGGTGAGATATTTTCGAGCGCTTGGTAAAGGATTTACTAACATAACTTAGACTGGTCTACGAGCTATTGCAACCTCCCGATATTCTTTCGGGTTCTGGGGTTCCAAGTTGGCATCGACTCTAAGCATTGTCGTAGGCGGTGGCTTTGGAGTTGTGAATGTGGTTGTTGTTGGACAGATCCTTTCAGCAGTTTCGGAATACCACATGACCATCGCGGTTGGATGTGTAATTGTTGCGGTCATATCCTACCTCGTCTCTCTATTCGGCTTCAAGGTTATTCACACATTTGAAATGTATGGATGGTTTCCGACAGTCATCCTCTTCGTCGTCCTCGCCAGCCAGATTGGATCCAAGATAGATGTCGGTATCCCAGCTCAGGCCTCAGGACTTGGACTTGCAGGAGCTTTCCTTACTTTTCTCGGCATCAACTTCTCCAGTACGTCTGGCTGGTGCTCTATAGCCAGTGATTACTATGTCCATTTCCCACTCATTACCAAACCTGCGAAGATTTTTTGGTTGACTTTCTTTGGAGTTTGCATTCCAACCGTTTTTGCTACATGTATTGGTGCGGCGCTTGGCAACATTGCTATCGCTTCTGCTAGCTTGAACCCCAACCCAAATGCACGTCTCTCCGAAGCCTTCCATGAACACAAGTTCGGCGGCCTCCTTCTCAATGCATATCATCCAACTGGGTTCTCGAAATTCGCTTTGGTCATGTTGATGTTCTCGGTCTTGGGAAACAACATTGCAGTCAATTACTCTAACGGCCTCGCTCTCCAGCTACTGGGCCACTACTTCCATGCAATTCCTCGCTTCATCTGGAGCTTGGTCAATGCTGTGACCATCGCCATACTTGCTATCGTCGGTCGCGAAAATCTCTCCATTATCATCGAGAATTTCGTCAGCTTACTCGGATACTGGACAATCTCCTTTACTCTTATATTGCTGATTGAAGATCAATTCTTCCGCAAGCGTCTCCCACTCCAAGGTTACCAATTGGCCGTCTGGGATGTTGCAGGAAAATTGCCCTTTGGAATCGCAGCAGTTCTCGCGCTATTGGCAGGTTATCTTGCTGGTGGCGTTCCAGGAATGGCAAAGCCATGGTACGTGGGGCCCATTGCAGCAAATTTTGGTCCTTTCGGTGGTGATGTCGGAACTTGGATGAGTGGTGCTATCACAATTCTTGTTTATATTCCTGCACGATGGTATGAGATTTCAAAGTCAGGACGTTGAGGGCCATGAACGGCTAATACTAGTCTCGGCTCGGGTCGGGACATAAGCCTACTTTTGTTCCTTGGCATTTTCACCTGGAGGAATTGTCTCCTTGCTTACTCGGAGTTTCTGTACATTGGAAGTGGTTAAATTAATGGTCAAATTTGTGGTTAAACACTAGCTAGCCATGATTCAAGAAACACTTTATTGACACTCGGTCTCACTTCTATTGTCCTAATCTAATCAACCTGATTGTGAACTTATACTTTAATCTAGTTCTTGACATGAGCTATGAAACATATTCCATCTGGAGTAGTTAATAGGGCTTATTGATCCAAAATCATTCCCTCCAATTACAAGTTATATTGTCATAAGCCTTAGAAAAGAGTTATGTTTGTTCAAGTTAGATACAAGTTCTATACTAGTGCTTCGCTTCACGAACTGTTCTAACGCAGTACCGAAACGCAGTACCGTGATACCAGGTCTATCACGAGTTCTGAGAGCTCTGGAAGCCTTGAAAGATAGTTCTTCTGACTTGGCTTCTTGCCCCAACATGTGTTTGAGTTTTGCCATGGTAAAGTTCAATTATAACTGCTTGAAATTTTCTACTTTGTTGCAAGTTCTCTCAATGAGGAACCTCTACTCAAAGAATGACACCTTAATTTTCCAGCAAGTAGACACATTACAGTATTGTAATATGTCTAGCTTGAAACCACTGATGGTAAGTAAGTGGCACTAACAAGCAACTAGCCAAATATCCAATACGGTAGATACAGTGGCTTAGATATCTGTGTTACATATGGATTAATGTTTAATGCTTTCCTTTGCCATTCTAGTCAATCTGCATAATCTCACCCAGGCTTTCCCACCAGTGCTGCGGAAAGTAATTGTGGTCCGCACAAGCTAGACACATCACAGAAGCTTGTTTCAGTACCCTTGCCAATACGTCAGACATTTCTAGCAGGGCTATCCCCTTTTAGTTCTACATATTCTCTTCTTGCACCAATTCAATCATCCCAAAGCAGATCACCATACTTTTCTACTTGTTTTCATTCGCTTGGGTACCATTTTCAATCAAATTTCAGAGTCTTACTGGTCCTTTGTCTCCCGAAGATGGTACATGCAGGATGCCATAGATTGACACTTCCTAGTATACATGAAACAGCTTCAATTCTATCGTGTGCTTGTGTGATGATGAGGAGATGGCTGCTAGCATGATTGAAAATGCAACTAATCTTTAAAGTTGCCCTTTACACCCAGCATTCATTCTTCTAGACTGGTAGTAAAAGATACAGTATTAATCATGCTGGGTTGTATTCGTGGTTTTAAGATGAACAATCTTGGTTATGAGTCAGAGTCACTCAACTAGCAGCAACAGTGTTCTGTTCACTGTTCACTTCTAATCCTTAGGAGTTTGGGTAGAACAACATTACACTTCGTAAAGCTCGTTATAATGGTCGTTGATTACAGTTCACTCCAGTAGGCATTTTTTCAAGGGGGAGTAAACGACTTGATGAACTTTTCTCAAATTAGGGTGATCTTACAGCTACTTGCTATCAGCGCTCTTCCTTTCTTTGGGTTCCACTGTAACAATCGTCGTCCTTGACGTATATTGATTCGCAGACTTGCCATATCCACCACCTCCGTGGATCGCCACCTCCGGGGAACCACCGGGAGTATTTGACCCAGGCACCACAGTTTCCCTATCAACATCAAATTGTTTGATAGCCCAGATCTCCAATGGAACTGGCTTCTGCTCCACAATGTTCTCCTCACTTTCCGTCTTCCCCAATTGTGTAACATTCCCATCTCTTTCCCACCAACTCACATTACCACGATTCTCAGCTCTGTTTACCTTACTTGCCGGAACAGAGCTTAAAGCTGTCCCGTTCTTCCTGCTACTAAAACCTCGTCCTGAGATAGCGGTTGGATTTGTGTGTGAGTGGCCATAGGATGAATTGTTGAAGGAGCGGATGTTAAAGAGTCGTCGCATAAGTGTCCAGCACATTGGCATGTTTGCTACTAGTAGAGCAGTGCTTGCTTCTCGAATGTACCAAAATGTCCATTGTGCGGAGAATGGGTTCATGAAAGAGTAGTATTTGCTGAGGATCGCGCACATAATCTGAAACATTTAGGCAATGACTCTAAGGTGGGGATGGTAACACTTACCACGAATATCGCGAGACCAAATAGTCCGATTAAAATGAGTTTTCTGTAAAATTTAGTTATGCCAGACCTGGAGGGAAGGGAGCATATACTTCGCAATGGGTAACTGTGAGTGGATCAGAAGTGGGAGCGGTATACATAGCATCATGAGATCTGAGCTGATATTGAGGATCGTATTGGTAATGAGATGGTTTAATGCTGTGGAACATTGAACTGTACATTGTTAGCAAGGTTTACATGCGGCGGTTGTTTATCTCCGTACTATTGTCAACAGGGACCTGCCAATATTGTTTAAACGGCCGACACCATACACCAAGATACAATATCTCCATGACGACAAAACCTAACACCACATACCCAGCAACTACTTTGACTGCCCATTGTTGTTTGAGTCCAAGTGTGAGTTTGTTGTATATAAGTAACAGGCATATCTTGCATCCCCAAATGGTTACAAGCATAGACTCTTCTACGATGAGGACTAGTTTTGATCCTCGTATCCGAGATATGATTGAAGTTGGTGTGAGTGCCGGTATATCTTCTGGTAGTATAAGATTTGTATCGAGGGATGCGACAATGTTCATACATGACACCAAAACAGTGTATGCGACCTTGCAATGTTAGTCGAGACACTCTCAATAGGTAAAATAACCCACAAACACAACAATCATGACATAGTCTTCTACTTGGAATCTCTTAACAGATCCTAGCTGCAAGAACCTCGAGGTGCTATATACAAAATCAGTATGGGCTTGTTAGGGCGGACATCGTAATTCTTACTATCGAGCAACCAATACAAGTACAACGATTCCATACCAAGTCCAAGACTCAGCTAATAATGTGGCCATCTGGGGCGTTGATGATAACACCTAGACAATCTGGTAATTGCTATAAGTTTGTATACACTGCTTGTGGTTGGGACATGGAGCACTCTTGAAGAGCTTTGAAGTGGCCCCATGTGTTTACTATTATACCAATAACACATCTTAGCAGGCTCCACCTCCAGAGTGTGCTAATACTTTTTTGCGGGAATGGGATGTGCGATCGGACCTTCCTCGTCTTCCTCTCCTCTAGCTTGTGCTTTGGTTGCTGGTCCCTGGTTGCCAATCATGCGTACTCCATGACGGGTGGCCATTACTTGGATCTAAAGGGGAGTGGGAAGGCGTCCGACAAACGGCCGAGAATTATCTACTAGAGTATATCGTTTCTAAATGTTCACTCTCCTAGACATACCTTCTCCCTAAGATTGAAAGATTGAATTTTGTACATTTAACTTTTCTTCCATTACCCCAGATCTTTCCCAGGTTCCAGTTGTCTCGGATTCTTCCCACGTTCCAGCTGGATCGCAGATCGTGTCAAAACCCTTGTTCTACCACCATCCTGACTCGCCATCGAGGATCCAAGGGGCAGGTTAACGCCACTGCATAACGTGTACCAGTACGGCAGGTATGCAACGCCCATGGTCTTTACGGCAGATGTGCCATATCGGGAATTATACCGATCCCCAATCCATAGATTCGGTACGAAATCCGAAATCCGAGGTAGCGAAAACTAGCTTTCTAAGTCCCTCATTTCCCGTTAAAAACTGGAATTGGTCCACTTTTGGCATGTTAGTAATATCAAGAATGTATTAGCTATACGCCACAATCAAGTAAGTCTGGAATAGTCTACGATGGCTAAGCTACTACTATGCTGTACTTCTTAGCTCATCCGGTAGCCGGATTCTTGCTTTCAGGAGGTGGAATCCATGTATTTTGCCAAGAGTACCAAGACATATCAAATATACTCAGTCCGTGCGCGCTTATCCCCCTTACACTACCGACTGCAAAGAAGACTCTGGAAGACGCGTAGAAGGAAAATTCGCTTAATCTTCTTGGAGTCTTCGTGTTCGCCGTCTCCCCATTGGAGAGACAGTACACAACCTATATTGGCCCCAAAGTAGATTAAACTCTGTTCATTGACTGGTCAGATATCTAATATAGTAAGTGATAAGTGATAAGATATAGGTTATTTGTATTTGTATTTGTATTTGTATTTCTGTTGGTGTTGGTGTTTGTAACAAAGGTATATATATTAAGCAAATAGAGAGAGGTTGCTTTGCACATATAAAAGGAAAAAGATGAGTAGTTGAGTATATATCCAAGTGAGGTTGGAAAAGTCAATATAGTATGTGACGCTGGCTGAGCTATTATTCAAGAAAGGGGTGCACAAGGAAGGCGAGTAGATTATTAGAGTTGCTTGCGGCTGCTAGGCAACGGTTAGGCTCTTTGGTGTCTGGCACGTGGCGAATTAAACTTAGCAAAAGCACTAATCCTAACCATTATCTCCTTGACTCTCTCCCCAGGCCGCCAATAAACTAAGCGATTCAAGAACACACACAAAAGGTGCAATCTTTGTTGCCCACCTTGTATATTTTGATAAGTTGCAAAACCTATTTCTTCCCTTTCTGGGCTTCTAGGCATTTTTAACGCTCGAAATGAAAAGCAGTAAATGGATAAGCTGGATGCTAGATGACACGATATAAGCTTAGCATTGCATGATAGAATTCAGTAATAAAAATCCTGTCAGGTACGATAACGGGATGTCCCTGAATAAGGGATGAAACGAAGTCATTACTCGAGATCAAGATGATGCAAAGAAGCTTGTATTATTAGGAGTATATACTAAATAAGACAACTATCTTGCTATTATAGCCTGAGGCCTATGCTCTCAAGGGAAAGTTGGTTCTATCTGACAGACAGACAGATAGACACACTACTTGTTGGATTGCCCACTCACCAACCCCACTTCTGGCCCTCCACGTATTCATTATATTTTCTCTTTTTTTGCTCTACGTCAAATACTTATTCATACATACGCCACTGCACTTGTTCGTTCTTAAACCCGACGCTGAAATCAAGTTTAACGACTTGATAAAACCCCCTACTTGTCGCCTTCTCTTGTAATCAGGTAGATATTAGCTACAGTATTAGATAGACTGCGATACTAACTACTACGGCAAGATCCTCCGCTACTGAAACTCAACACGAGCGCCAGCAAGAATGGAACATCCAGTTACCGCAGCTTGGGGCGTGCGTATGACTAGAGCGGATTTGGAGAAGCTCAAGGGCGGATTTCAGCCAATGGATATGGAAGACAGGTGGATGTGCTCGGCCGACGAGCCAGACCAGCAAGGCAACATTGTCGTGCACTGGTGTCGCAGCTGGACTGGAAGCAAGGAGATTGATCTCCATGTAAACCGTCTTGAGGACGGCGGTGCGGAGATTGTGGAAATCACGTGGGACAAGAAGTCTGGCGGGATTCAGGTGAGCGAAGCACAAGCGAAGGAGCTGGCAACACAGCTCAGTCGGGGTCTGCTGGGCTGCGAGTGGTCGACGACCTGAAGGACATGAATTAATGATATAATACGAACTACATGAAGTCAGCTGCATATTTGTATGTACTGTATAGAACTGTATAGACAACATCAACAATCAACCCACCTTTACTGTATTAACTTTCTGAACCATTTAGTTCGGATGATTTCCAACGCTTGCTCTACATATAGTTAAAATAAACCCCTTTTTTTTTAGCTTTAGATCTTCTGCTTCGGCCCCACACCCGCCTCCGCCCTGCTCTTTACTGTGCAGTGTTGATGGGCTTTGATCTTTATGTATTTCCCATTCCGTAGGCCTCAACCATCATCCATATATCTGACGCTATTTTCCCTTATGCGACTTCAGCTTGGATAGTTATCACAATTTCCTAAGTAATAAACACGCCAGTTTCTTTCCTAACAAGACCTATCTCGTTTCCAATAGTCCAGCAAACTCCAAGAAACCACAAGACCTCACTAAGACAGAAGTAGAGTTATTCAATACTCAACAATGAGATATTACTTCCCCACATGATCTCTACAAGAAAAGCGTACCGAGAAATCTATGGAAATTACTTACTATGCTACAAGGACTACAAGGTTATGAGTATCTATGGTGCTGTGATTACCCGAGCCACCTAACCCGTCGTTGTGCCCCTCCGTCCATGTGGATTGTGGAGAGTCTGTGCACTCAAAAATGGCCTGTCTGTTCAAATAGTTGGCAAGCATGTCGGACATTTGTGAAAGAATCTAGACCCTACTTGAACCCATCATGGTTCTGCTGGTTAACGGGATGAACAGCCGTGGCCAAGAGAAAATGCACGAAAGATACGACTACCGACATAATATCGCCCAGAAACAATTCTCCCAATGACCCGGGAAAGGAGGACTGAGCTTCATCGGCGATTTCGACACTTTGTGCTTTCAAATCTACCCATGGCCTGGGTTGCCCAGAAGTATTAAGTAACGTTTTGATCCCCTGCTCGGTGTCCCTATCCTCCTGTTGTTGTTCTTGGCAGCCGATGTGACACACATGGGTGTGTGACATTTCTCCCTATCTCGCCTACGGAGTCTTGCACATGGGATGGATATGGAAACATCGTACGCACGACTTCTGAACTATACTGTATTCAGATATGCAGAGTGCTCCCCTGGGTTCAGCTAGGACCCTCAAATCCCAGGTCCAGGTTGATGGCGTGATACAACTGTAGAGAACCATGCACAAACACATGGACGGAGAGCATGGGGTTTCCACCTCACGGTCTCGGTTTCACTAGGATATTCAGGGATAACTGGGCTTCTACCATCTAATGCAAAGCGGCGTTCGTTTCTACCATTCCCACTTTCCAAGAGCAAAATCCGGTACGATCTTTTGAGTCGGTTCACTTTCCTATACTCACCCAGGCGGCGCCCTGTTCACAGTGCGCTATAGGTTTTAAGTCCGTATCTTGTCAACCCATGAGTAGGTATCTCTATTACTCACCACTGCCCTGCTTACCTGTCCAACTTCATTGAAAAGAAAGGAAAAACAAAGATCATTTTCTACTATACTCTATATCACTATAACCTGATCTGCAAATAGGCCACTTACTACCAAGAGAACTCTCTTAAAAACCTGCTTAACTTATTATAACTCTACATACTATAATAGGAGTTGGAACATGGTGGACGTAAGAATGTAAGCTAGTGCGATTGATCAGCAGGACGGAGTCCACCCTCGTTACTCTTTCTCTTATTTGTACTAGCTTACATCTAAACTAAGAAACAAGGAAAGCATTCGGGATGGGGATGGCATGCAACTCTCTCACCAATGCCGGCTTCGGCCACCTCATAGTTTCAATGATCTCCCGTACGTGGCTATTATCTTCCAACGAAACACAAATGTGCGTAACCTTCCGATTCTTATCAGGGTCTCTTTCATAATCTCCGGAACAAGTAACCGGCTTTCAAACCCTTGCATCTCCTTTTTAACGTTATGCAAGGCTTTTTGGCTCTTCCAGAATGCGTAACGAGCTTAAAACTCCCGATCCTTACGTAGATAAGAAAATATGAGAGAAAACTTCCATTCAGCATTTCGGAGCATATCACTAATCATAGATTATGCCAAATATAGATGAAGATAGATAGGAAAGTTCAGAATTATGTCGTTCAAAAATGAGGTCTCGCATCTCAATGAATGAACATGAGTAAATTGCTCATTGCTGCTTTCTTAGAAATCTACTTTCACTACTAGGCTAGAAGCATGGCGTGGGAGAGTACAGTTGAAACATGTTATGAATCTCATTTTTAACTCGCCAGCTGTCCAGGAATTGTAATAGCGGGACACAGTCGTAAGAAAGACACAGCAAAGCAACTGGGTGAGTTTGAAAACAACTCCCTAGATATTCCATTCCGGCAGGCCAAACAGGGAATTTGTACATTTCTATAAAGATATTTCATTATCTTTTAGGGTCGTGGAGCGTCTATGGGGAATTTTCGGTCAATATCACCTACCTCATACCAGAATCTACTTACTATCAATAGTTTTCAAAAAAAGAAAAAAATGGATGAAGTTACTGAAATGCCATAAAACGAAACCTAGCTACAAATCAACACACCACAGCTCAACAGCTCAACAGCCCAAGACTACTAACCTGCTGTGAAGTAGGTATTGTTGCTCATGGAGATGAAACGCATCTCCGATAACCGATTCTTACGTGTAGAATATTTTCCCATGCTAAGTCGGATCCTTTTACTGTCCTGGAATGGACTTCGTATCAGCTGCTTTGTATTTTTTAAAAATATAAATGGCAAAGCTGTATTCTAGTATTGAGAGCTTGCCTGCTTTTATGAATATCACCTCTGTAATTTCAAAGCAAGATATGCCATCGTTAACTTCCACATCGAGCATATAAGAAACAGAAACTTAGCTGGCACTCGGGTATCAGTGGGGATAAACACCATGCTTGTCTATATTGCCTTGCTGAAACCCACTGGGAAGAGATGGTCGTCGGACAAATGAACGAGGGTAAGAGATAGCGAAATATATAGTTCTCTATTCAGTGTATCTTGCTCGTCACCGATCCATCAATGATGCCGCAGCAGGCTTTAGAATCCAACTGCGATAGGGTAGTTCTCCAGCATTGGACATTATTTGACACACAAGCTGAGACCTGCCTGGTTGGTACTGGTAGATCAAGAACTCTTCCAGTGAATTCGATGCAGAGAGAACATACACATAGATGCCGCTGTGTTCCAGCTTCGGTTTTCGAACCAAGTATATGACATTCTCGTGAGGATTTTCCAGCAAGAAATTACTACATATACAATTATGTCAGTGACTCAGCCATAGATACCGGAAATAGCTCTACCGGCTGGAAAGCACCCGTCCTATAATCCAGTGTTCCTTCGAAAGTTGTTCCCTGATCTGAAGAGAAGAGTGACGTTGTCACTAACTACCATTCGCAGATATCCGGATTTTGCCCCGCCGGCAGGAAATGCGATTGAATGGCGGGAGAAAAAGATGTATTGAGTACCAGAGCTCACTTCTTTCAGTCTATTTGAACGAGTGTGGAATGAAATGGTTTGAATTGGAACTCGTAATATTGAAGATATAATATAAATGCTATACCGCTAATGCTTTCCGAGCTTTTGGTCTTGTTGTTCATCATCATGAAAATCTACCACTGTATGTTGTAGATACAAAAATATGCTATGCGCCAACCATCTCGTTTTATAATCCCACAAATCAGCAAGAAAGCGCCGAAACCTATGCAAACATGACTTCATGACTTTTACACACTTTCACTGTTATCTCTCCTCCCTCCCCATGCACTTGTCACCAAGGCGGCCATCGAACCATCACCAACTTAGACGATGACGGCCTCGCGTACCCTCCTCCTCCCAAAAACGGTCGGTTTCCTTTTAACGACCACTCCCATTGCCACCGCTCTCTCATCAGCGTACCCCTGTCTCCTCTCTCTCCTTCTGACCTCAATTTTTTCCTGGCTAAGCCCACCAAATCCACCCCGCTTCCTAAAGCAAGCCTCCATCACCACATTCGCATCTACCATCTTCCTTGGAATCGTCTGCACGACTTGGAAAATCTCCATTGGATCCTGCACAGCTTTTATCTCCGTTTCTCCGAGTTTGAAGATAGTGAGTGCGATTCGGAAGAGTGTTTTGGAGCCTTCATAGAAGAATGAATCCCAGACCCTAAGAACGGTTTCAATAGGAAGGGTCCCAATGAAACAGGACATGAACCAGGCCGTAGTGCAGAGGGTTATAGGTGGGAGCCGCATGGGAATTTTGGGGGAGGAAGGAGAAGGGGATGGAGTCCCATCAAGTTCGCCGCCTATTTTAGCCCAGATTGCAGGCATAGATTCCTTAATAGACATCATTAGCACGCCAAGATCGACGTTTGCGCCTTCAAGGTTGACTTCATGGGTTCCGGGAAGGTAGACGCGCGTTATAATGTTGAGCATCCAAAATGACTTCTCTTCACTCATGAACAGCAGCAAGAGCCCGGCCAGGAAGTTGAGGGATTGGCAATACCCAATTCGGGGGTTGTAAATGGCAAATGCCTGGAGAACTCGCCGGAGGGACTGAAGAATAGGTGTTTCTGGTTCGGGGCCATCGTCGGATTGATGAGAAGGAGCATCATGTTTGAAGCGAACGTTGTCTGGAAATGTACGATGGAGGTCTCGTTCAATTATTTCGTCGTCCGTCTCCGAGACGCCTCCTGCCGCAGCTTTTTGAATCAAATCATCATACACCCCGTAATGCTTTGATAGCATTGCTGGCCCACCTGCATAGTAGAACCAAGCATCCCCTCTCCAGTCTGGTGGTATTCCTTTTCTGACAAATCGCTTTACTCTCGCAGACTTTGGTGGGAAACGGTTGGGACGGTCGGTCATCAAACCATTGTCCTTCAGCAGTGCCACCCACTTCTTCCTCCTTCGAATAAGATATTCTGTGTATGTTAGGTTCCAAGCTTCGTACTGATCCAGCGACACATGTTGGTTCTTCTTCCGGAACCCATATCTATCCCTTGTAGCATCGAATTCCAACTTCACCGGCCCAGCACCTGTGATGGGACGACTTGAAGGAGGTCTGTTATCAAAATATGCATCTTGTATCTCCAAAACCCCCGCACTCAGTGGGGTACCAGTGTCCGAATCGTTGCCATTGTTCTGAAATATTGCTGCGGAATCGCGTATCGTTATATTAGTTCCCGGTACCATTAAACTTTCATTCATTGCCTCGCATAGCCTCGATATTCGTAATTGCTCTGAGTTCGCAGTCAAAGGCCTATTATTGTCTTCCATTCCGGAATCGTTGAACCCGCCCTCGTACATGCCTAGAAAATCATCCACACTCATACCTTCGTCTCTGCCAAACACCGAGGTGGCAGAACTGCTCTTTGTCAACACGCTACTTCTTTCCGTTCCACTCGTGCCCATGTAGCTCGAGTTGGTGGTAAGTGCCGACCGGAAGCTCGCCCTGACTTCATCACCATCGTAACCTGGCGGTCGTGCAATTGGTTCGCGGCGATGGGCAGAATAGTTGCTATCCGGCCTCGACATACCTCTCTCCGGCCGATACGCCGAGTTGTTCAGATTCCTTTGCCTTGTATATATCGAGTCTGCGGCGTGGTAATCGGGTATGGAGGCAGAAGGGCGTAAGGAGATAGGTACCGAGTAGTTGATCGACTGGGACGATGATGCGGAAAACCCTCTT
>Ga0247734_1002235_pt1 | contig 13069 bp, 5 predicted proteins | sample UWRJL103311B2_FD_180933 | JGI IMG/M metagenome (GOLD analysis project Ga0247734, IMG submission 180933) | Plant litter microbial communities from Arlington Agricultural Research Station in Wisconsin, United States - UWRJ-L103-311B-2 | ecosystem: Environmental > Terrestrial > Plant litter >... | reverse complement strand
GGGAGTTCAACTCCAATACCTGCCCCGATTTCTGTCACATTTTCTATTCGGGCCTTCTTTGCTGGTGGTTCATCCAAAATTTCGATATCGCTATCATCGTCGGACTCGATTGTGATCGGCCCGTGCTCCTTTCTGAAAACACTTTCCTCTTCTAAAGCTCTTTCTCTGTCCTTGGCATTGATATCTCGGTCTATCTTCTGCTGTTCTTCAATATCGGATCTGATATCGCCTGTTTTTATTAACCAAGGAGGTAACGGCCGTGGGGGCTCTTCCGCAGAAGCTTCAAAGCCGCCAGCAAGACTGTCCTCTTCCCCATCTTCTGCTAGAGCTAGATTCTGTTTTTTTCCAAAAAGTGACTTTCCAAGGTCAAGTTTCTCAAAAGGTAGTGGCCCATCGAATGGATTTCTGCTGTTTTGGACAATAGGGAAAGTCTTCTTCTTGACTGAAGTCTTCTGTTTCCTTGCTTTAGCCAAAGCAGATTGAAGATCCATTTCGCTTTCACTGCCACTGCCACTGCTTATGCTCGTGGCTTTTCGTTTCGGCACGGCCGCATTTGCTCTGCTGTTGACTATGTGTGCAATTGCACTTCCGTGTGCATTGATAAGAGGTTTCGGCTCTGCGACTGCTCGCTGTTCATACGAAGGCATTGGAACATCTTCGAAATCGTTGTCTTCGGATTCGGACTCTACATGATAGTTTTTCTGGAGGGAAAGGGAGATCGCTCGCTTCAAATGCTCTTCTTCGTCCATTTCCTCTTCAGGTTCATCACCCTTCTGAAGAGACATGGCAATTGCTCGATTTAGGTCATCTTCTTCGTCATCGACTCCACGATTCGGAAGAACTTCCAGAAAGCCATCATCCACAAACAATCCATCTGGTTCTTCAGATGGAATTTCAGCAGGTCCGGAGCTTTCCCTGTTGGTGGAAAATGCAGGTTTAAGTGACGTATATGCCCGTTGTTTCTGATCCGAGATTTCTCGTTCCCGATAATCTGCGTATGTCATATTCTGGTTACTTACTCCTTGACTTCTGGGTAAACGGTTTAGTCCTTCCACTGGCACATCCTCAAATTCATCGTCTGATTCGTCCAACTCTTGTTCTATAACCTTCTGATGATATGCGTCTACGTCAATAGGTTTGTTCCTATCACCAACCCCTTTTTCAGTGTTCACAACTCCTAGGGCATATCCACCTTCTACCCCATCGTTCTTAACTAGCACATACTCCCGTCCTTGTTCACCTGCAATTCGACCACTGCCAACCCCTACTAAATCATCACCTGTCATCCCATTGAGATTCATCAACCGTTGTGTCAACTCATTGCGCTCCCGGACCCTTTCAATTTGAAATTTACTGAATGCCATCCGATCTGGAAACATCTCCTCAAGTTGCTCTTTACTGAGACCCATTCGTAATCTACTCCTCAATCTAGCCGCATTCAGGATATTATACCGATCCCCAGCTGGCAGACTCATGAAGAAGTCTCCGTTAAAATCAATCTTGCTAAAATCATAAAGATTCACGTCCTCTCCATTATGAAATTGTCTAGCATATTCTTCCAATTGCTCGGCACTCATTATTCTTGGATCATTCGGCTGGCCCATTTCCGCCAAGTTTGGGATTTCAGGTAGATGGTATGCATCCTTCTTGTGAAATTTACGCTTGCTGGCTCTCTCTGCAGCGCTCATTCCCATCTCTCCTACGTAGACCATGTCTTCTGCAGCAGGCAAGGGCTCTTCCTCATCGAAATTGTTCGTCAGTCCGGCCGCTTCACGCTGTTTTTCTCGTTTTCGCTTCTCTTCCTCCTCCTCTCCTCTCTTTTTCATCTGTACAGCCAATAGCCGACCTGCCGTACGCACTGCATCATCTCTCCGCCCTTCCCGTCTCTGCTTTCTTCCCAGCACCGTCTGTCGTTTCAAGGCTGGCGCTCCGCCATCGAAGACAAAGACCGGCTTGATCCCGAAGAATAGCAACTTGCATATGCGCCGGAAGAAACCAACAACATGCGAGTTCCGAAGAGCATTGCCTTCTTTGTCTCGGACTGCTTTAAGGAACTGGTAGATCCATATGGAGGCGTCAACCGCAAGCCGCTTGCGGTTGAGAGTTGGAAGAGGAGTCGGCCGAGCAGATGGCGCGAGGATGGGCCAAAGGCCATTAACACCCATGGCTCGCTCGCTCTCTCTCTATATAGTTGGATATAACAGTGGAATACGAAGAACGGATAGAGTAGAGACAATCAAGTCTAAGCTCAAAAGTGCTCTGAATAGCAAGAATGGAGACGATTCCACATCATCATTCTTTCCTCTTCAACAAATCTAATTATCATAGATTGACGAGCTTCAGGCGTATGAAATATATATACATATATATAAGATTGTGAACTCGAATGGCGGGATGACGCAGATCTAGGCACGTCACGTAATCACGTGATTATGATAATCACTTCATCAAATTATTACCTAACTTCAACGCTTGACAGTCTCAATCAAATTAACCCAGAGAGCTATCACGATGCAAAAGGCACAAGCTGAGGACTACCTCAGTTCTCTCCTGAACAAGTCTCTACGCATCACAATAGCCGATACGCGCATGTTTGTCGGAATATTCAAATGCACCGATCCCGTTTGTGCTCTCCACCCCCCACTTGTTCATAACATACTAAATCATTCCGACAGGACCGTAATATCGTTCTCTCTCAGGCGTTTGAATATCGCCTTCCGCCACCTCCAAAGCCATCTGCAGGACATACATCCGTCAAATTGGATATGACAAGTCGATACCTAGGCTTGGTGGTTGTGCCAGGCGAATATATTACGAAGATTGAGGTCGAGGAATTCGCAAGCCAGATGAAGGGCAAGACTATAGCCAGTGGTGGAAGAAGCGAAAGAAGCGTTATAGAAAGTATTTCGTGATATCCGAGAGCTCAACTGAAAGATGATGCTCCTCTTAGTTGATCTTCTAAGAGATAAAAACGCTTTGCCTGTGGAAGTAGAGGTACGGAATTGATAGTTTGAGGACACACGAAAGCGACTACAGTCAATGGTAGTTGAGAGCAGCTGCAGATCCGCTTAAAAAGTATGGATGTAGCATGGCACCGAGTCTTGTAGGGTCAATCAGATTTGCTATCGCACTTCAACATGTTTGGAAGGCTAATACAGACTTGCGCCCAGTTTTATAGGATTAATGAGGCTGTCCGGCACTTCGATATGTGAGATGCGGAGTTCAGGTTGAAGATACCCCAAGATATCATATTTGTGTATCATAAATTGAGAGGGTTGGTGTTCCCTGGAAACCACACCAGAGTAGTTGATATATAAATATCAGGAGCTTCGCCTTTTCCTAATAAATTATAACACACTCTGCTCTATTCAAAACACTTGGTTTCTAGACCTCAGGACTGTGCAAACCATAATTCCCCCAAAAACGCAAGCCACAATAGTTTGACCTGAGGCCTTGAGCACGTCCATATCAAGAGTGCATGCGGTAAATAAAGTACAAATGGAACTGTCTGACTTGAGTATTAAACACTGCTATTTTGACCAAGAATTCCTACGTCGCTACGTCTAAAGTACGAACATAATTCATCCACACAGCTTTGATGATACCTCAGACGCATAAGTCAAATCTACTCAATTGCTCAACGTTGCAGTTCCGTTTGTCTCTTACGCAAGGAATAAGGCATAGACAGGTTAATGAACACGAGAAATTGGAAAGTTAAATCAGGGGCACTTTTTATCCACAACCATCCAATATACATACCAGATTGTGTTACTAGTAAACCCGAAGTTCTCGCTAAAACATAAACAGTCGATCAAGTCGGCTCGGGACAATTGGAAATATCCTATGGCAAAATAATACCCATGTTGCTCCCCGCTTCCCCACGTATAAGCTGTACAATAGTATCTCCTCGTTTGGCGATCCTCTTAGGTTCTGTGCATCATATGATATATGAAGTGAGACTAGATTTGTCGATCCTCTGATGTTACCCCGCAGACTGTTGGTGTTGCATTGCAGGAGTACCCAATAAAATATACAGTATCAGGCATGATATCACTTCGGTACTTTTGTCTTTCCACCTCTCAGAAAGTCTCGGAATTGCCTTTTATGAAAATATGATCTGCAACAATACCTGAAATGATATTTTATCCCCTTGAATATCTCGAATAGCTACTGCAACACTGAAAGTTGGTGAGCAGAGTTGAGGATTCAAATTTGGAAATTTTGTTAGTACCGTACCCGTTATCTAATCAGAAGCCCAATTCTGGCAGGAGTTTCTACCAATTCCTAGTTATCGAGGATAGAAGTGCGTTTCGAATCCTCACTGGTGAATTTTCCGGATACAGGGGCGTAAACTACGTTCCAAGATGGCCATATTCAAGAAACACGCGTTGAAAGTCAGCGACAAGGAGAAGACGAAGGCAGCAGAGTTGACTTTGAAGGAGTCCATCTACCCTCTGTGTCTTGTGACTGTTTTATTTTTCCTTTGGGTATGTGTGAATACACAGAATTGCTTTGAGGGCGGCTGATGATTATAGGGATTTTCATATGGACTCCTAGATACCTTGAACAAGCACTTTCAGGTGACATTGAACATCGGTCGAGCTAGATCGGCTGGACTTCAAGCTGCGTATTTCGGGTATGTCTGTGAAACTGAAGAATATAGGAACATATTGACAAGGCCTCAGTGCTTACCCACTTGCTTCATTGGGCCATGCCAATTGGATTCTCCGCCACTATGGCTACAAGGCCGTCTTCATCTGGGGTCTTTGTTTATATGGAGTTGGGGCATTAGTCGCTTGGCCATGCATTCTCAAACGCTCTTTCGGTGGATTTTGTGCGGCAATTTTCATCATTGGAAATGGTCTAGGTTCGTTGGAAACAGCAGCAAACCCATATATTACGGTCTGTGGCCCACCCCGCTACGCCGAGCTGCGTATCAATCTTTCTCAGGCGTTCAATGGCATTGGTACTGTGGTGGCTCCAGTTCTCGGTTCTTATGTATTCTTCCTGGAAGATCAGTACGATGTACAGGCACTGAAGAACGTACAATGGGTTTACTTAGCCATTGCTGTCTTCGTTTTCTTACTTGCCGGCGTTTTCTATGTCTCTCCAATTCCAGAGATCACGGACGCAGATATGCAATTTCAAGCTGAGGAGACGCATGTAAATGCAGATGACAAACCTTTCCGCAAACAATATCGACTGTTCCATGCCGCATTCGCCCAGTTCTGTTACACCGGCGCTCAAGTCGCTATAGCCAGCTACTTCATAAACTATGTGACAGAAGTGAGACTCGGCACAAGTGATTCTCTTGGTGCAAAATTTCTTGCCGGGGCACAAGGTTCATTCGCTCTTGGACGCTTTGTGGGTGTTGCGCTCATGAAATACATACGTCCAAGATGGGTATTCCTCTTTTATCTCACCATGTGTATCATCTTCATAGCTCCTAGTATTACACAAGGCGGAAATACTGGTATGTCAATGGTCTATATCACATTGTTCTTCGAATCCATCTGCTTCCCCACCATCGTCGCACTTGGTATGCGCGGGCTAGGCAGACATACCAAGAGAGGATCTGGCTGGATTGTTGCAGGTGTTGCAGGTGGAGCTTGTGTGCCTCCTTTGATGGGTGCGGCTGCTGATGCCAATGACTCGACGGCGATTGCAATGTCGGTTCCCATGATGTTCTTTGTGGCGGCCTACAGTTATGCGATTTGTGTCAATTTTGTACCAGCATATAGAGATCCGGCGGATAAATTTACCACAACGAAAATTGGCTTGCAAAATAACGATATTGTTGATGCTGAGACGGGTATCGTCAGCGGTGTCTTGGAGAAGGAGAAGGTAGAGAGCCCGGGTATAATTAGATCTCTGGATTCAAACGTTTGAGAGGGCTGAGAATGAGATTTAATGAAAGGACGTTCAGGTACCTTCTTCTTCATTTAGGTACCACCAGGATCTTATACACACTAAGGCTATATGCAAAAAGTAATCTAAATTCCAAAGCATTGTTTTATGTGAGATGATACGAGGTGTCCAACAGTGCAATGGATTACTTACGACTTACAGGAATATTGAATATACCCCTTATATTTCAACAAGCCATCTTCAGACAACTCAGACATAATTGTTACACGTGTAAAGAGAAAAAAAGTGTTGCAAGCAGGCAAGTAAGTGCAACAGAAAGCAATTCTGCGAGCGAAAATATTTCTGCCCGATTACTTCTTTCCGGGTTGGGTTTTGTAGCTAAGTGGAAGAATAGAAGTTTAGAGTAGTCGAGCTTCAATAATTGAGGAAGCTTCTATTGTCGATAAGTTGCAGTTCTGTTGGCCCGAGAGCAAGTTTTAGATTCTTGAAAATGTGTGCCTTATCCTGTACTTGAAACATAAATCACAGCTAGCAAGCTTTGCTGTTTGCATTCGTACACGACGGATGCACAACTATACTGTATTGAAGAACTCAGCTCAAGAATGCCCACAGCTCTAGACATTTAGAAAGTTGAAACTGTAGCTTAAGAATCTGGATATCGAACCTCCGCAGAACTGAAAGCCAAGGACTGGCCTTAATACAAATAAAAACGCGTTCATTATGGGTATCTTCTGAAAGTTCCAAACGCTCTATCATGAAATACAAGATCAGGTACACAAAAAAGAACAAACTCATGATATATCATCTCGCGATGGCCTTGTCATCCTGTGCTTCCTTCTCAAGTACTGTAAGAAGTCCACCGACGAGGTGTAGACTACCGGTCACTAACACATATACTTTTTCTTCATATTCAGAGATCCGCCTTGCCATTTGCACAGCCTCTTCCACACTGCCCAGGCATAGATATAGGGAATTACTATCCAATCTCTTATATGCTAGGCCACACGCCTCTTGCACGCCAAGATCGACCGAGCCTTCAACATCAGCCTTAAAGACAGTATTCCTACAGAATGCTGCAAAAGTGAAGATTTTGTTCTTATGGAAACTAGGAACAGTTGGCACATGCCGAATGGGATCTACCAGTCGAAAGGAAGGAGGCGTTTCGATTAGTAGTGAATTCAGTAAAGTCCGCAATAAATCTACTGCATCACGCTCTTGTTGATTGAAGATCAACATTGTTGTTGGTGGTAGGTTTAAGTTCGAGGTGGCTTCAGATATTTTAGACCCAAACCAAGCACCAGTAGCCTCCATACTATCAATTGTATGGGCACCATCGATGAGCCACTCTATTTTGCCATCTTTACGGACTTGGCATCGCCCTAGCAATTGCACCGTTTCCAGTCCATGGTTAAACAGCGTGGGAACAACTTCTGTAGAATAGTTATCAAAAACTCCCATGTTGCGTAGGTGTGTTTCGGCAATAGCCATAGCTAAACTAGCATTGTCCTTCTGAAAGTCCCCTTCAAGTCCAAGCGTTACATTTCCTTCTTCGAGAAGTGGATTGCGTGGCACATACTCAACAAAGGTCCCCTTCTCTTCTGCTCTGGCGTCTAACACTGTCTGAGCCTTCGGAACCTGTTGGAATGAGTACGTTGGCACCGACGTTCTCATAACACCAGCTTTGTGCCACGCTATCTGCTCAATTGTATCGCCTAACATTCCGATATGATCAATTCCTAATCTTGTTATTGCTGTAACACTGATTGCATCGCGCGGAAGAATATTTGTGCTGTCGTATTCTCCTCCAATACCACATTCTACTATTGTAGTCTCAATTCCTTCTCGAATGAATGTATGAAAGGCCAATAGTGTTAAGAACCGGAAGTACCCAAGCTTAGCATCTGACGAATCATCACTGGGATCAAGGGTTGGTTCTTTTCCGGTACCACAAAGACGATCCCAAAGCTCAAAGAAATAACGCGTGAACAGCGATTCAGATATTGGGGAGCCATCAATCCGTATTCGTTCTCGCACTGTCACTAGATGCGGGCTTGTGTACATTCCAATCTTTTTCAAGTATGTCCGACCATCCCTTTCCAGATCCTTATCTTCGCCACGAAACTGCATCAGAATGTTCTCCACCATCGCGCAGACGCTTCCCTTTCCTTTAGTCCCTGCCACATGTACACACCTCAAACCATGCCGCGCGAAATCAGTAGTATTATATCCTGCTTTCTTTGCCCATTGGATCATTTCAGGTATTGCATGTTGGTTCATGTTCGCAGAGGTATTGGAGATGGTGTTCACTATTGTCCGGTTTGATTGAAGGCTATCGAGCAAGCTGAGCGCGTTCGAGTAGGTGCGAGCATTAGGCGTATTTATCACCGTTGAAAAAGTACTAGACTTTATAATAGAGCCCCGATACACTATAGTGGTATAACGAATGGCTGCTGGGAGCCCGAGCAGAGCCATTTTAGACACAATTGCTCTGGATCTGTGGAGGAGTAAGTGACTGAGTTGTAAAGGCCCATCCTGACTTATCGCCGAGACACGTGATTCAGGTAGCCTTATCATTTTCGGTTGTTTAATCTGGGTGGATAGGCCATGTGATGGATCCTGGATCCCTGGAACTTCTATATAAGTAAATAGTATTTTGTTAATAGGAGTGAAGTGCTTAAACTTTTATAGTTAGAAATACAGATTGTTTACTTCATAACGACTTCAATTCTATTGGGAGACCCCCGAATTCTAGTTCAACTACTTCTCCCACAGTACCAACCCGACAACCCTTTAGTTCTACACAGTACTGTAAGATAAAAGGTTAAAGTAGGATATTTTAGAAGTATATTTCTGCCCGTGTAATCATCGACCAATAAAAAGGTTAATCTATATTTCCGGGTAGTCCTACCCTGGAAATGATAGTAAACTCCCAGACTCTCTTGGTTCGGAGATTGATCGGCTCCTCTCTAGTACTGTTTGTGTCAAATTTCTCTGTACTTCTCAAACCTGTCCCCATTAACACGATCTTGAGGACGTGACAGTGTGATTAATGATGGTATTGCTTGAACAAGTGATCGAAAACCAGTATTAACGCACCCGTACTGCATTATCTATTAAACATATAATAGTTTCTAGCTCCTCCAGTGCTCTATCGATATTGGATCTATCAAATAAAGTACAAAATATAAATGCATTGCTTGCAAACAAAAATTATCAGATTACTTGCAGAACTAAGTTCTTAAGCGTTAATGTATATTGATTGAAGCAAGTACTGGCCAGACAGCTATAAGTTTGCTGTCAGTCTTTGGCTATACACCTGCTCTTCTATACATCCGATAGATGGAGCAGAATGACAAGTTGTTTCATACATGCTCAATTCTACTCTGGAATCGGGTAAGGACGTGATTATTTATCCAGAAAAAGTTGAAAGTCGCGTGGTAGAGCGCTAGACGTACGCTAGACGTATCATGTCGGTCTGGGTTGTTCCCGACGTAGCTAAAGAATATTTTCCCTGGGTGCGCAGGCATGGGTTTTGTATAGCTAGATTGCAAGAAAGAGCTAATATATATCTGAATCACTCCGTTTCAACATATGATAGGAGAGAGCGGTGTCCTTTGAGTACTAGCTAGCAGCCATACGATGTCCAAACTTACCCTTCTAGGACTGGCGCAATGGGGTACGACAGTGGAGCCTTAAAATCATGGATAGCGAGTTGCTATACAAACTACGGATAACATTAGTGATGCAATAGACCGTAAAAGTGTTTCTCTCTCGTTGTTATCTGATGATCCTGTTTTGGTTCGTTTCACACAATTTACACGAATGTTACATGAGTTTTCTTCCTTGCCTGAGACACTTGAGACCTGGCTAGCTTCTAGGCATATATGAACTCAGCTAATAATAATTGAGTGATAGAACGAATCCATGAAGAAGAAACTACCAGATTTAATTCGTTTAAGACGAACATTCCAGTTTTTGTGTAGATAGTAAGCAAAGTAGATAGAGGACACTGTACTGAATTCCGGTTAGATTCCCTCCTTTGTTGCGATTGGCACAATGTTAACTCGAACTTTACGCATTATGTTTTAGGATTAGTAATTAGAATTAGGATTGAAGTGAAGAATCATCTGATGGATTTTCAGTTGATCAAGATAAAATTATAATGAACATAGCTTATACAGGTGCCTGCGGTGGAGAATATACAACACCATGGTAATGGTACGATAGAAAAGTAATAAGAGCTCATTAAGCACTCTCAATATTCGATAAACAGCTAAAGGAAGCTTCTGTATCTACTTAGCTTGTTTGCCCTTTCGACATTCTTAAGCCTTGCATTCTTTTGTTACACCACCTTTGTCCTTGTTGTCCACCACCCTTGCACATAATTACCCGGCTTAGGTCTTATTTCGCAATGCACTGTCCATGGAGTTGGACTTCTTGTTTGATTGAGTCTCGCTGGTCTTCTCACCAAGACTTTCGTTGCTTCGGCTACTGAAGATGGAATGGAAGCTATTGACTATAGATTCTACGGCACGACCACCTTTAAAGACGGGGCCGAAAGTGGGGAGACAGGCACAGACAATTGACCAGCATGCTTCGATTTGAGACCAGATTATGTATTGCACAGTACCCCCTGTTGAATGTTAATAAAAGCGCGGCTAAGCAACATGCAGATAGAAGACAACATACAGGAGACGGTTTCTTGCAGACCATAGTTAACTAGACGCAGGTAGTTGATGCGGACTGCTGAAGCAATAACACACCTACGATGATTAGTAAATAACAATTCCAATTGTTGATGGGAAATAGCTTACAAGAATCCAAGACCAAAGATGACGGCAACTACAAGCTTCCTGCGACCGCTGATCTTAAGACTTTTGATCATGGGCATTGGCATGCACAGAATGATAACATCCAAAGCGAGATCAGTGGCTCCCAAAGCCATGTACATGGCTGGGTAATCGATCAAATTCCTTCCAGCACCAGTCCAGGCATGGGAAATAGGCCATGCTTGAAAGAGTGTTGCGAAGAAGAAGGCCACGAGCCATAAACCAATGATGACTATAATTCCATTTGCGGCTTTAAGGAAGGTGTTGACATTGAATATCCTCTTGTAGAAGCAAACAATGGAGAGCTTTATCAAGCCAACGGAAAACAGATAGAGAAATTGTCCTGCAAAAAGAATCTAGCCCTTCAAGTCAGTATAATTCGAAGTATGGCGAGTTATAGGCATACCGAAGTGAAGATTGTAATTTCACGCATATTCATCGATTCTAGTGGGGCGCCTATTCCGCCATAGTATGCGCCATAGATGTGAGTGATGGCCATGCCAGTGGACACACACTACAAAGCCTTGTGAGCAATGAAAAATAAGCAAACTCTGAAGTTAATTCAGCAACTTACCCACGATAAAACAAGCAAGTAGTCATCGGTAGTAATGCGATTTCGTTTAACTCTTCGTGCGTGGAATCGCGCGGAGATTGCCAAAGCAGCAAGTATCGGGAAAACGATACAGACAGCCACAACCGATTTTCCGTTTAGTGTGACAGCCATCGTGGAATAATCTTCGGACGGAAAATGGTGTCGGAATTGAAAAACTGTTATGAGCCCAGCGCTATGAAAACTAGACAAAGACGAGCTAAAGAACTACAACATCCAAGTGAGGACTACGAGTTGAACACTAGTTGGATATTAAGTTGGATATAATAATGCATAGTGGCATATTCCTCGGGGTTGTGTAACCATCGGCCAATCAGCCTAAAGAGAAGGTAAATGTCTCATATATTGTGTCCCAAATATGTTGTGTAGCCCGAACTATATTGAAATATGCGAGATAAGTTGCGGGGCAGCCTATTTCAGTGGTAGTAGGACCTATACGACGGATACGATCCAAAAGTCATGATTCGCGCTAACAAAGAACTATATCACCCGTACGCCACCCGCAGCCATGAATAGAGAGGCCTTTGAATATTGCTACCATTTAACTTGCCAATATAATATAATAAATGCCGGCTAAATCTTTCAGTTGGATGGAAGGTTGGATTAATACTCTGGTTCGCTACCGTTTAACATATACCTAGACCCGACAAGTTGGACAAAGACGTTATTTGACAGGAGCAGACAGGCTACCATTGCTAGTGCAAATTATGACTTTTGAACGAATCCTTCGTACACAGGTGGTTAAACGACCCCAAGTGCCCATGTTAGTCCATGTTCGGTCATGGAAGTGACCCTGGCTGTCTAATCATTTGCGGTGAGCGGTGCCACCCAAACCCCCTCAGCTCTCCCCCCCATACCGCAAGATCAATCACTGTAGCATCAGCTACCACCCAGCCATACCTCATATACATGCCCTGAGCTCCCATGAATGTTTGGAGGAATACGGTCTCTTTAGCCAGCGCATATTGCTCGAAACCCCAACGTAGGATTGCAGATCCGATCCCCTGGCGCTGATGCTCCGGTAAAACGTATAGGCTTTGCCAAACTATTCATGGACCCTGTCAATAATCAAGTTGACACGAGGCGCGGAAAATATCTTGCCATAATGTTCCTTTCCTGCCATCAACTGTTGGTAGTTATGGGCAACCTCTGCTCCATAGTAATCCAGTAAGGAAACGTCCGCCGGATCGGGCCGTCTGGTTGGCGGGGCCGTGGACTTCTCCCACTTCCCATCAGCCCACCGCACCAGTCCAAAGCCAATGGTTTCTCCCGTGCTGTTCAGCGTGGCTTTTATGACATGTGCGGCTTTGTTCTGGAATGCGGCTTTCCATAACGAAGTGAAGAATTCGGTCTGTAAACGAAGCGACTCGCGGTGCTGGTGGCCGAACATAAACCGGATAATGATTTCGTATTCCATTGCCGATATCAAAATCTTGGTCATGTCATCGATGTCCAAGGGGCTAGCAGGTGAAACCCGAAAGATAGGAGTAGGTTCCATTGCGCATGCTTGATAGCTTGACAGTGTTGGAGAGTTTCGCGATTTATCAGTTGATGATCAAGGTGCTTTATGCCCAGAGTCAAAAAGGGTAACCAATAAAAGTCCCAAAGCACATGAAATCAACCCCCCAAACAGTCCGCCGTATTCGTAAAAACCAACAGTTGGGATCATATCACTTCCTACTGGTACAGTACCAACCCCTCCCACCCCCCCATTACGTCGTATTCAGGGAACCAATTCCGACACGCATACGCATGCGAGCAG
>Ga0247734_1002234_pt1 | contig 13073 bp, 10 predicted proteins | sample UWRJL103311B2_FD_180933 | JGI IMG/M metagenome (GOLD analysis project Ga0247734, IMG submission 180933) | Plant litter microbial communities from Arlington Agricultural Research Station in Wisconsin, United States - UWRJ-L103-311B-2 | ecosystem: Environmental > Terrestrial > Plant litter >... | reverse complement strand
CATGTCATTATTGATAGATCCACAAGTAGCATGGCTTAAGGAAGCTTGTCCATACCCATTAAACTTGCCTACCAAACATCCTAGTTTCTCCACCTCATGGTGAAACCGGATTTGGTCTTGTTTTACCACAAGGACCCAACTGGACTCTATCACCTGGTTGGTCAAAGACACTTCCCCTGCCACTGGGGCATCTATCAGTGCTATCATCACCTCCACCAGTCTGGTATAAAGAGCACCTCCCGGACGAAGCATCATATATAGTACCTGCGCAATTAGCGGAAAACGCCTCGCTATAACACGTCGCACAGCACGCATAACGATCAAGCCCATAGAAATCAGTTGGTGCGAGGAGTGCTCCCGCACCACCGGTCTCTGCATAGATGTAATCGTAATTATTTCCGGAGCCGCATACTTCGATGGTTTTCACGAAGAGGTCAGCGGTAGGGGAGACTGTTTCACGGATCGTGATTGTTGCTGTGGTCACTGTAACGGTAGTATCTGCCGTCTATTCCATCTCTATTAGATATCTGCGTGGTTTGAGAAAAGAGGTGGTGTGTGGAACTTACAGGAGCAAGTACGGTCGTGGTGGCTGCGACAGCCCCAAAGCATGAGCAAGCAGAGGAATAAGCAACGCTGGCTCCACCTGAGCTACATGCAGAAGCATATGTTGGAATGGCGGTCGCTGTTTCTGTTACTGGAGTATCTTCGACTATGGTAATGGTCCTGACGAAGACTGGCTGTCCAAATGGCATAGCCCGCTTGTCTGGTACATTTTGAACTGGTGGCGGCACAGCGGCACTGGGAGCTAATGAGTAAACGGTAGTAGTTGGCCCTGGCTGGATAGATGTGTCTGTTATGGTTGTGATGGTGCTAGTTCCGACAGTAGAGGTGCTATAGAGATTTATCAGCTTGTACAATGAGACTTCATTTGAATGGAACTTACAATGTAATCGGGGTTACAGTGACACTGAAGAATGATGAACAGTCAGCCAGACGTGAAGTTACGTCCGGCTTCTTGTTTGCTGTTCCGGTCACAGCACGAGCTGTTCAATGATTTTATTTAGTTTCTGTGCATATGGGATATGATATATGAACAAGCACAATCGAAGTTGGGCACTTCAATTTACATTGCTCCAAAAGATACCAGGTGGTTGTTATTACGTACCACAGTTGTTTGCTGCGCATGCTGCTCTTTGCAGGATGTCTGCATTTGCTGATGCTACCAACAGAACCAAGGATGCGGTGAAAGAAGCCTTCATAGTGATTTTATGAGGGACAAGTGAAGATGTTTCCGTTTTGTGGTGGGCACTGTAACATTTGGGGACAACTTCTTATCTATTTATACAGTTTCTGGGAGACATTGATAATATCGCTTCACATAGTGGCTCCCTAACATGGGGAAACCTTTGAAAGCTGAACCTAGAAATCAGTAACTAGATGCGAGAAAGCACACTTGCCAAGTGACTAATTTCAATAATAGACAGGACCCACGGGTTGGAAAGATTGATAAAGGTTCCGGCCTCGACCGCCAACAAGCAGTCTTTAGTCAGGAACGTGGAGGTGGCATTTGGGAAGATAGTTGGATAGAAAAGAACTAGCTACTTTCCGAGCCGAAATAGGAAACGCGCTTAGGCTGACTCGCCTAATTTCGCTTTTTGGGAAAGGTGTGTACGAATTAGAGCGAAGTTCTACGCCTTTTTTCGTTAAAATAGCTGCTTGGCGGGAGCTAAACTCAGCCCCAGGCCCCCAGCTTCCCCAGCTTCAATTGGCGCTTGGACACTTGTACATTAGTTCAGCCAGCCTGAAACAACTTTAAAGCTCTTCTCGGGACCATTGAGCCTAAGGAGGCTCAAAGTAGTGTAGTAGATGTCGGTGCTTGCAACAGGCAATAGGACGTGGGCCGATCTATAGAAGGGGAACAGACACATCATCCACGCCAGCGCATGGATTCACCGCTCTGGAATCTAAGACTGGAACGCATGATAATTCTTAAGAAGCCTTTTTATGACCTATTGGAAGTTCAAGATGATTCTTTGGTTAAAATTCTTAAGACGGGCGGTGACAGATGCAATATGAATTTATATGTGGAGGCTTATGGAAACCACCAAACATAAATCTGACAACGTTACTTTTTGCCCAAGATTCTACCATGGAAAGTAATAGGGAATATAAAAACTAACTCTGACTTCTGACGGCTGAAAATTAGTATCCTTTCCTTGGCTATTTCTTCCTGCTGCCCGCCCATAAGTGATGAGGCGTTCCTGAGCACATTTTCAGCAATGACTTCTTGTTGAGTCGTAAATCGTGCTCTACTACGAGAGGTCCAGCCTCAGATCACCTGCATAAATGCCGCAATTATTCCAAGGTTGAGGACTCCAGGCTAGTCTGGGTCTTGGTCGGTATCTGCCCAGACGGCTCGGCTGCGGATCAATGTGGTGCCAATAAATGCCCAGTCGCACGAGTTATATCTATAGGCACTATTGGGAAGATAAAATGGGGTATTGATTTTCATTTAATTATAATTGGCTTGCATAGATTAATAAGTAAACTGCAAGCAACAAAAAAGTATATGATGGGATCACGATTAAGAAGTCAGCGATTCATTCACCAGATCTAATATTAGGTATAACAAGTCTCACCAATGAAAAAGTTCAAAATAAGAAATCACAAAATGTACTCACCTTATAAGGTAGTGGATACATGTAGAACAGAACAGAACCTGTCGAGATTGTTATGCGTGTTCGATAGCTGATTGTTAGGTTACTCATCGAACCACAAATATTGGGGCTGCCCGCTCTACGGCAGAGAAGCAGACACATGACTGATTTTAGTGAATTGCAGATTTGTGGCTCAGCAATAGTCCACTGGGCATACAAGTACGACGGGACTTAGTTAAATTGGCATGCATTTTCTTGGTTCGTGACTTATCGACCTTCCAGTTTTTTGTCTTTAGAATTTTCTGTTGTATTGCCAGATCATTTTACTTTCTAATGCCGTGTTTTCATAATAAAATAACTTTTGTCCCTCACATTTTTGTTAGCAAGCTCTCAGATTTATCACTATATATAGTAAAGCGTTTCGCTTCGGAGGTCGGGCAACGTAGCTTTTGCCAACTTTTACTTCTACCAAGCTTAAGTTCTTTGCCAAATTTCCTGGGAATTTGAAATACTAAAGGGAGTTAATCCCCGTGTCTTTTGAATTTCACCTATCAGAGCTGTCAGTGTTCAATTATGATTAAGTTGTATGGAGCAATTAAATCTGGTTAGAGGCAATTATAACATATAGAATCATTATTTGAACTACACTGCGACGGTTAAAGTGCAAGAATGTTTCATAAATACATGCTTTATTAAAAGAAATTGTATACTATGGCTGCGTAACAAGTTACTTTTCTAATAGCTGCTCTATTATGTATTCGAGCTAGGAGCGTACAAGCTGGCTCTATGCTAGTTCCACATTGATGGTCAGACTTGAGATTTGCTGCTGTTTCTAGCGAGAGTTACGGTCCTCTATGAGCATGGTTCAAGCATTGTCTAGGCGGCATGGGTCTTAAATATAGATCCATATTTTGAGGTTTAATAGCTGACTACCTAGTAGATGCATCAGACTCTTTATTCTCCTGATATCGACCTTGCTCTAAAGCTCTCTCTAGCATGTCCAATTAAGTTGTAGTGGCACCATGCCCTCAAACTAGCATAAAATCGATATCAGCTGGGCTAACCCGATATTTTAAAACATCCCCTAAAAGAGTCAAAGTTATGAACCGTCTAATGTCTTTATAATGTTCTAATTTGATCTCCTCTCAAACCTGTTATCCTGATCTTGCTGAAAGTGTGTAGTTACGGCAAAGATTTGCTATTACACAACGAATTAATGGGTAGGTGCGAGGTAGGTAAGAGCGCTGAAAAGTTGCTTAATTTTAGATTAAATCCAGCTGCTGTCATTACAAATCTGTGCTACCAGTCATCTTAAACTTGTGAGTATTTAAACAATTTTATTTTTGTTTTGCTAGGCTAGGCTAGCTGGAATATGTATGATTGTTCAGCGGTGAAATATTCAGCGGATAAATGCTAGTATTGCATTACGTGGTCAAGCTATCTCTCAATTTAGAGTATGAACAAGGTTGAAAGTGCTCAAGAACTGGTTGAAGCTATACCTTCTGGAGCTTGCTGTGTTGATCCTACCAAGTTACTGGAGAGCATTGTAGGTTAATGTTAGTTTTTGAATGTGATGTGGTGTGGATACCAGTCAACCTTAATTTTGTTAATTATTAAGAAGTCTACTGAGAAGATAAGTTGTGATCTGGTAATTGATAATGGGTTGTACTTTTCACACTAGGACTTTTCACACTGGGCCCATCTTGAATCTGAGGTGATTATTTCATTCCTATCTGGAACTACTTCACTAAAGAGGAGAGCTTGTTCAAAGATAAAAGTAAGGTTCTTGCATTCATTTTAATCTAAAGAGAAGGAGATGTTTCTCGTGTATACGGCAGATACTAGTGGTTGGTGCCTGAGGCTATAACAACTCATAAGGCCAAGTTTATGGATGTGATGACAGGTGGAAACATTGTTTGAAGGCAACAGGGGTCTAGCTATTTGATTAGATAACTTTCTATCACACTTGAGGCCTATTGTGATCGTTAAGTAATAGTAACTTGTGGTGTGTATGATCCCTCTGTTTTAGTGAGGGCTTTTAGCGAGTGAGTTTAAGGGGCCGAAGCGAGCTCAGGCCACGTGATGGGTAAACACATCAACTGCACATATACGTAGAGTTCACTGGTGTTAGGTAATTCTTTCTCATGGCCGAACAACAAAGCTTCTTTATGCTAAGAAGATTTTAAAAATTAAGGGTTTGGTTAGAATTGACATCATTTTCTCGGCCAACAATGTGGAACTTCGATTTACTCTATCCAATGGCATCGCTGATTTGCTACTGAAAATGTGTCGTGCCATTCCTATCATGTATTCATCACCTTCAGACCTGGTCGTACCAGCAGTTTGCACAACACCATCCATCGCGGGGAGCAAAAGCCACACACTCTAGAAAGCGACCCTGGCCTGCCACACACCTAGCACACTCAAACCCAGGTATTGTACCATCTGTCATCTGCATGATAGAGGCGTCGAACTGGAAGTCGTTTGTCAATTGGAGCGAACCGGGTTGCCGTGTAAAAACTGACTGGAGATGGAGGGGACGTAAAACGATGAGTGGTCGTAATCGGACGGCTGGATGGTAGTAGCGGAGGATAAAGGTTGTCAAAATGTCCCGCTCGAAGGGGGAAAGACGCAGATCTGGCATGATCTGAACGAAGCCTTTCAGCAGGGCATCAATCACAGCACCTTTAATTCGTTCACTGCAAGAGCTTCATGTAAGTAACAAGGCAGCTAGCACCCGATAGAAACCCAACTAGGAGAATACTGGTCGGGATCGAAGCGGATCAAGTAAATGGCAAAAAAAAAAGCAGCGTGCTTCCATCATAATAGGAGATGAACATACCCAGGGGAGTGTACCGTACATCGAAACGACATACGCAGCCGTGGAAGGGCATTCGTAAGCCCAAACAGAAAGAGTGCCTCGGAATTCTGATGTAGGGCTTGTCCCCAGACCCGATATATTGTAGTATTGAGCTTGAATTGGGCATCTGAGTTCAAGTTATCTGGGATAGCCGTGATCATATCGCAAGTTCTTGTTGTAATGACTAATTCTGTACCTCCATCGGTTTGACGGAAGTGATGAATTATCATGAAACGAGGGAACTGGTCGTACCTAACCATGGCAAGCAAGTCGCAGGGTGGGAGAATTTGAGTCCACTTGTCCGAGGAAGAAAGGGCAGTGTTTTTGGGATTGGGTTGTCTTTGGAGCGCCAAGGCTGTTGTTAAATTCCGAGTTGTGTAGTAGGCTAAGGCCACGGATTAGAAAATTAGCATTGTGGCAAAAAGACTAGAGAATTTAAAACCAAATTGGAAAATATTGGATCTCGGCTAGCAAATAGGTATTACTTCCATGCGATTTTCCCTCTTCATAGCCATGGACCAAAATATGAGCTATGCTACGGCCGTCTCGTTCGGCTTTTTCTTTTCCTTCCTTTTCTTCTTCTTTTTAGCTTGCCATGTACGGTGGAAGTCAAAATAGCTGCAGGGAACTAAACATGGTTGGATAGAAACTATAGAGACGCAATGTGTCGACAAAATTGATCCTAAAAGCTGGCTCTACCTAAATAAAACAATATATGACCCGCAGCTAAATAATTCATGACTCTATCTAGAAATTAAGGCAACGAAACCCCTTTCACACCCATAGTTCAAATCTTTAGATTCGCTAGCCTAGAGTCAAAATAGGTTGAAGGAGAGCCAACTGTAATAGCAACTTTTCAAAGTCTGTATGTTCTAGAGTTTGAGAACAGCGCTTTACTTGCACTGGTAAGTTCGCCGAGGGTGATGAGAATCTGGCAAATTGTGCCACGAGGAGGTGATCACCGCACATTTGAACAGAACAGCTTCGTTTTCCAATCCGACGTAAATTATCTTTGCAATCTTAAGATACGGGCGTGTTCAGGGAAGCGTAAGGTCTGATATAGAATTATTGTATTTTATGGCACAGGATAGATGGATGGATTCAAATGGATAGTTTGTAGTTTGATAGTGCTACTGCACCATATGACTTCATATAAAAAGTTTCATTTTTCTATCTGGTCAGCCAGGTCATATCTATCTTGCTACACGTAAAACATGAATCTCCTCTTCCACACAAATCAGCAACAAGATCTACTCTGCCACATTCTCAAACTGAAAGGTCGGCACTCCTGGCACCGCCGTCTCGGCATTGCCTGGCAACCCCTCGACTGCCGTTCCCTCTCCAACAATGGACCCCGTCTTGCCCCCCTCAGCAACCTCAATCAACTCTATTGCCTTCAATCCTGCGGCCTTCTTCAATCCAGCAACCATATTTTCTAATGTCTTTACCTCATTGAATGCCAACTTCCGCTCGAACACTACCTCAGGTTTCTCGCCAGCCATGAGTCGCATCTTGAGGCTCTGTACGAAGGGCATAGCCTTTTTCATCTCCCCCATTTTGGCAACCTTGGCTTTGATGTCTTTCTCGTTCACAGATTTAGTGCTTGGATCCCATGATTCCTTGAGTAAATCGATATACTTTTCCTGCCAAGCTGGGAATTTGGCGGCGGCGAAAATCCGGAGCTTTTTGGGCTTGGTGAGATCGTAGCCGATATCTTTTCCCTTTGATTTCTTCTTTTGTTGAGCTGCCTCCGCAGAAGTAATGTTGGATGATGTGAGACGGACGTATTCACGAGCAGCAGTGAGGCTTGGTTCAGTGGGTGGGACGACGGGGTAGAGCGCATTCTGGATGGTAGTGGGCTTGTGGAGGACTTCAAGCCATATGTATTCTGACCAATGAGGAGTGATAACTGCCAAGAGTAATGCTTGTAACTCAATGTATTTGAAAACAAGATCTTTGTGCATGGTGAGTCCAGCGGCAGCTGATGCTTCACGATAAAAGTCTCTAGCGGATGTGAAGTCATAAAGACCGGTTTTGAGGGCGAGTTTGTAGTCGGTATTCTCGTAGTTGGTGCGAGTTTCGTGAACAAGGGAGTTCATTTCATTTTCAAAGAGGGCGTCGAGGAAGTCATTCTTTGGGCCAGTGCGGAGTTCTGCCTTAGTCACTTCTTCGCACCATTCACGGAGGGTGAAGAGCCGTAGGATATTGGTGTCTGCTACATCCTCTTCAAAGTTGGCATCAGCTACTCCGTCACCTGCGTCGGCCAGAGCGATTCTTGAGGCATCGGCACCATATTTGTCGATTAACTCGTAGAGGGTCATGAAGTTGCCGGTGGATTTGGACATCTTCTCTCCGTTTAAGAGCAAGTGACCATTGGCACGCACTCCCTGCGGCCAGTACTCGGGTGGAAAGATGGCAATGTGAACATAGATGAAAAAGGTGAGATGATTAGGAATTAGATCCTTTCCAGATACTCGGAGATCTAATGGATAGAAATACTCAAATTCTCTTCGCATAGTTTCAAGTACTGGCTTTGGAATATTTGACGAAGAAACCTTGTCGTCAAGATCGCGCTTTGTGAATACATAATCCCAGACTTCATCCGTCATCTGATCTGCTGTAATACCGGCTAAACCAGGAGTCTGACCGAAGATGTCTTTGTGGAGGAGGTGAGCAATAGTGTAGTAAGCCATATATATGGTGCTGTCACTCAAACTCTCTACCAAGAACTTTGTATCCCAAGGAAGCTTCGAACCAAGACCGAAAGATCGTGCACACGCCCATTGATTGAGCCAGTTGAGAACCGACTCAAACTGATTCTTGGTTTCGGAGGAATATGTGTTTAGACCCTTTCCGTCAGCGTTGTCGACATGTTTCAATGCTTCTTGCTTCCATGACTCCTCTCCGTAATCAAGGTACCACTGATCCAATAATGCCACACAGCAATCATCTCCAGACCTACTGACAACCTTTCGCTCTGGTTCTGAGTATGCGAATCCTAATTTGGCTTCGATGAGCTGTTGTCTGACCTTAGGCTTGGCGTCTTCAACTTTCTCCCCTTTGAAGTCACCGATTTCCATGATGCCCTGGTAGTATCCCTCCTTATACGCGAGTTCCTTTGCTTCTTCAAGCTGCTTTGTATCTTTAGGCGAAGCAATCTTGAGCTTCTCCACCAAGAACTTGGCAGTGATATTACCGTACGAAGGCGTCTTGATTATAGGAACAATCTCTAATTCAGCCCACTCCTTCTTAATCTTGTAGTAATCGGCCTTCTTAGCAAGGTCCATAACGGTTGCATAATCATCAGGGCTATCGGAAGGTACTGATGTTACAACACCAGTGCCCTTAGTAGGTAGAACTGATTCCATGGGTAAGATCCTGACACCTTCCTTATGAACAGAGAGTGGTGCATCGACAAGTGTGCCGACGCATGCTGATCCGATAAGCTCTGCGACCTTGTCAACCTTTCCGAAATTCTCCTTGCCGAAGATACTCTGGAATGCCATATTCTTCGCAGCTCTGTCTGTAATAACGTAGTATTCATTTTCCGAAACCTTGAAAACTCCATATGTGATTTTTGGCCCCACAAAACAGCACGTTTGGCCGTACATAGTCTCTGGTCTTAAAGTTGCAGGCACGAAGAAAACATCCGCATTATCAGGCACCTTGCCCTTAATTGCAGCTTCGGCCTCAGGAGCCCACTCCTTAACCTTCAACTTCAAAGCAGTATATTCTTGCGGTCCAACGGCCTCTCCCTCGCTCCGGTCATGATCCATACATGGCTGCCCATCCTTCGGCGAATAAATTGTATAGCGTAAACCAAACTTGATCTTGTTTAACTCCTTAAGACGATTCATCTGCCAGCGGATAAATGAATCATAGTATGGGTTTGCATCTGTAGTTACAAATGATCTGCGCCAATCAATCCTCGCACCAAAATTGGTAAGGTCGCGTTTACACAACGGAGGGAAGAATTCCAACCAATGTTTTGGATTCGCAAACAAATGGATATCCTCCTTTGGTATTCCTAAGGCGAGCATGATCTGGAACTGGTATTTCATAGCCACAGCTTTGGCGTTCGCTTTCCCCTTCTTTGCCTTGAATTTGGTCACATCCTCGTTCTTAGCGACCGCCGCAGGTTTCACAATCGATTCCTCGAGAGCCTTCTCCTCTTCCACCGAAAATCTCTCGAAGTTCTGGCCAAACATCTCGACTTCCTTTGCAACTTTATCTGCTGAAGCTTTGATCGGCATCCCGGTGCAGTGGAATCCCATAGGGAACAAAGTCCTCTTTCCCTGCATCCGCGCGAACCCGGCCGTGAATTCGATTTTGGAAACCGAAAAAGAATGCCCCGCATGTAAAGTTCCATTCATATATGGATATGCCATGGTACCAAAGAACTTGGGCTGCTGTTTACGAAGCTCGGCGGCGGATATGCTATGGAGGGGTATTTCTGTTGTTGAGGGGGCATTGGGTTCGAAAACTCCATCTGCTTGCCATTTTGCTTGGTATTTCTTCTCAATTGCTATGAGCGTATCTCGTTTTTCTGTCTAAAGGTTCATTAAAATTAGGTGTTTGGTGGGATGAAAGGAGGGATGGAGGGGTATTTACGCCTTTTAACTCTTTGACTTTAGAGACGTGGACGGCGTCTAATGCCTTTGTGGCAGCGTCTACTGCCGCCATGATTAATGTGTTTACTGGAGAACACCAGTCGTGGTCTTTTCGTGGGTTTATGCTGACGTTGGAGGAGTTGACTTGAGATTGACTCAAAGCCTTGTTTGGCTTGAAATGTGACTCCAAATTTTGGGGATGGGGATGTTGGTGGGGTTGACATGCATGTATACCTAAGATACAAGGCACCAAGAATAAATGTCAACTACGCGACAGCTTCAAAGAGCCAGGTCATCCCATCCAGCAAAATGTTCCGCACGTCAGTTTTACGTACTGCTGAGCAGACTCTGCCTTATATATATACCAATGCATTCAAAGCAAAACGTCTGTGGCCCCCAGATTTTACCAAGCTATCCACGAAACAGCAATTCAGACTCGAACAGAAATACAAAAGGAGGACGAAGTTAAAATGGGCAAGACCGAGATGGGTAAAGGGTGTCAAGCTGGTGCAGATGGCTAGTATTACCTGTAGGTGCTAATGTGCTATGTTATGAGAACGTTCAACTAACCCGAAGTAGTTGTGCTCGTGTATGGCGTTTTGTTTTTGGATTGGAAGGAGGATAGAGACAACCAGCCGTTTCAAGAGGCATGTATAGCATTGGGGGGAGATAGATGCGGTGCTAACTTCGCGTAGACAAGGGACTGGTTTTTTGGCTTGACAGGATCGTTGTGGTCTAAAAGCGATGTGCGAAAACGAGAACCTGATGCCAAAATATCTCAGGCCACGAATATCAAAAAATGATGGTTATAGATGATAAAAATGGCCTTCAAGGTCTTGGTAAATACACGGGAAGCCAGAAGATGTATTATATGAGAAGTTTGAAGCATTTACATAGCGATGGCGTTGGATCTTGTGGTAATAGGAATGGCTGGTCCGGGGTAATATCGGTGTACGATTGGAAAGAATATATATGTACTCCCACTGCCGGCAATATACACTAGAGCTGGTAGCCTGAGGCAGGTCAGATAACACTCAGCTCTACTAGCATTCCCTAGATTGCTCATAATCAGCTATCCGCAAAACCTATTTTCAACTGCTACTGGGACCAATCTATTGTCAATTCCCTTCATCTTCAGGGAGGAAGCTTCATCATGGCGGCTCATTTTCCACTTCAACTTCCCCTAGCCTTCTGGTCCGCAGTCGTTTCGCCATACTAAATCCCTTGATTTCTTTGGTTCTTTGCCGAATTTATGATTGCAGCTCCCGTAGACATGGATCCTTCACCGGCCAGCCCAGCCAAAATTGCCACCCATCCCCAGATTGCCTAAGCCTTTTCTCGATTCATTGACCGGTCTCTTTGCAACTCTCCCTTGGGCCTTGACACCTTCCACAACCCGATCCAACTATAAAGTCAGTCCAATTGCCCTACATTCCAAACTGAAGATAGAGTAAACCTACTTGTGTCTCGATAACCACACCGCCAACAATCATCTCCGCCAACGCTGCATGCAACGTCTCAAAGTTGAAAATCAAATCCAGCTCACATACATTTTCGAACAAGCGATCCAGGGACTCCACATAAACCTGTATTAAATCAATCAATGCCAATGGGCTCTCTGTACTCGTACTGATTATTATGAAATATAGAGTGGCGTAATGGCGGTAAGTGACGAGGGAGGGGACGTCGTTATGTGGCGTAGAAGGATTGGATGAGTGTGTATGAGATGTCGAGGCAGAAGAGAGGAGAGGAGGGAGAGGGAGGAAGTTGCAGGACCCTGGGGCGCGAGTGGAGACGAGATGGAAGATTTCAGAGATGAGACGTTGTTGGACAGAAGTTTCCTGTGATCGTTAGCAGATTGTCTATTGCTACGGAAGATACGAAAGAGATCTACCAGCTGGGTATAGAATTTTGTCAGGCGTGGCTGGCCAGCGTTGTTGAAGACCAGGACGGCGTTGATCATCTTGACGCTGGCGGGGTAGTTTGGAGGTGCTAGATTTGCAAAGTTAGTTATTGTCTACCACGTAGCATTGCGGTAGCCATACCAAGTAGCGTAGAGGTTTATTGGTATTGGTATTAGTATTAGTGACGGTATATGCCAGTCGTGAGGGTTCGTCAATTTGATATGTGCTGTACGGGGATGCTTGGTGTGTGGAAGTGTGGAAGAAGAGGAAGGGTAAGGCTGTCAGGGAAGGCTGACGATGAGGTGAGGTGACGGTGCATGGTAGTGTGAGGTATGGTCCTGGCTTGGCATTGAAGCGAAATGTGGGGTAGTCCGAAGCTTGAAATGGAGCTCCCCTGGTATAGTACAGTATAACCACCCACCAACACCAGTCACCACTCAATCCCACATCATCCAACCTCCTACAAATAACAAACAGCAACTCTCGTCATTTCACCTCCCGAAAGCTCTGTCCAACGCTCATCCCAACCCATCCCCCATCATAAACCCAACCAATCGCCATGATGCAACGAAACACCCTCTCCAAAGCCCTTCGCCAGGGACAGATCCGTTCCTACACATCCAATGCTTCCCGGGCATCAATAATCCTCCCATCGATGTCCCCGCAGCAAAGACGATCAACATACGGCAATTTCTCTCCTCTCGTAAAGAGCAAACAACAATTCAGAATCCAATGCCTCTCTACTTCGCACATCCGCCCCAAAGGCCTCTCCCCCGAAACCGAAAACCCACAACCTACCGAACGGGAAGAGGTCACTGATGCCGCCGTTCCCGCTGAACTTACGACTGAGGAATACACAGAGCTCAGTGATATATACATGGATGCAATTGTGGAGAAAATGGATGAGTTGCAGGAGGAGCGTGAGGGGATTGATGTTGAATACACTGTATGGCCTCCTGCCTTCCTTTCCCCCAGCCGAAACCTTCCTTGTCTATCATCTAGGGCTATACCATAATACAACCTGCTAAATCAAAAATACAGG
>Ga0247734_1002232_pt1 | contig 13090 bp, 10 predicted proteins | sample UWRJL103311B2_FD_180933 | JGI IMG/M metagenome (GOLD analysis project Ga0247734, IMG submission 180933) | Plant litter microbial communities from Arlington Agricultural Research Station in Wisconsin, United States - UWRJ-L103-311B-2 | ecosystem: Environmental > Terrestrial > Plant litter >... | reverse complement strand
TAACAGAAAAAAAATCAACGTATATGGAAGTATGGGGTATAATTACGACAGAAACTATACGGACGATGACTTTGACAGGAGTTTTTATGACGCGGCAGGGAAACCTGCAGCATTGATTTCCCTGGAAAACAAACAGCTGAACTGGGGTAATACGCTAAACGGGAATCTGGGCCTTGATTATGCTCCTTCAGAAAATACCACTTATGGATTACAGGTGAATATAAATGACAACGACCGAAAGGGTAGTGTAAACTATAAAAGTCAGAACTTCAGCGTTGGACGACTGGACAGCACCAGCAATGGTTATAACAGTGGGCGAAATGACAGGACTAACCTTGGAAGCAGCTTTAGCCTCATCCATAAATTGGATAAAAATGGTAAAGAGTTGTCTGCTGACCTTAACTATTTAAGTTACGATGCCAGAGGCGATCAATCTTTACAAAACTACTTCTATCAACGTGACGGCTCCCTCAGCGCTGCGGATGCTTTTTTATATCATCTGCCGGCAACCATGCATATTTATACCTTAAAAGCCGATTACGTGCATCCGCTGAAAGGCAAAGTAAAATTAGAAGCAGGCATAAAATCCAGTAGGGTAAACAATAATAATAAATCGGATTACTATCAGATTATTGATAACGATCAGCAAATAGATAACTCAAGGTCCAATCATTTTAAATACAAAGAGTATATAAATGCAGTATACCTGAATTCCCAGAAAAGCTGGAAGTACTGGTCGGTCCAGTTAGGTATTCGTGTTGAAAACACCGTTGCCAATGGCGAACAGATGGGTAACGCGGCTGTGGCAGGCAGTGACTTCAGGAAAAATTATACCAAAATGTTCCCCGCGGTATTTTTGAATTATAAACTGGATACCAGTGGAAAAAACAGCCTTGGTTTCGCCATTACACGCAGGATCAACCGTTCCAATTATCAGTTGCTGAATGAGTTCCTGTTTTTCCGCGACCAGTATTCTTATTCCACCGGTAACTCGATGTTAAATCCCCAGTACCAGAACCGTTACGAAATTAAGTACCAGTACAAACAGCTGCTGAGGATGGGTTTAAGTTACAACCGCTTTACCGATGTGATTTTCCAGACTACCAGGGTGGAAGGCGATCGGTACATTAGCAGTCCGCAGAACATTGCCACTGGATTTATGTACTTACTGAGCACAGGGATTTCTGCTACCCCGGCAAGGTGGTGGAACCTGAATATGGATATCCTGCTGTCGAAAGTTGGTTTAAATGGCGATAATTTTGGTGTTCCCTTAAACCCTGAAACTTATATGGCAAGGATAAATGTGCTTAACCAATATCAGTTTGGAGCGGGCTGGAGTGCCGAACTGAGTGGATATTACGCGAGCCGCGACCTGAACGGACAAACATATACTGCTGGAATGTACCGCGTAAATACAGGTGTCCAAAAGAAAATCATGAAAGGACAGGGGAGTTTGAGAATTGGTGCCGATGATATCTTTCATTCCTGGATCTATAAAAACCGGTCAGTTGCATTGTACCAGTCTGACTATACCCAAACCAGTAGTTCGGATACCCAGCGGTTTGGTTTTGCCTTTACCTACCGATTTGGTAAAGAGACCTTTGCCAGAAAAAATAAACATCAGAATAACGCACTTGACGAAGAGAAAAGCCGGATGTAAGGAATGACAATAAGTAACTATTGATGTTTTTGTTTTTTTTTGGGATATTGATTAAGGATGAACAGGGTGCGTTTGTCAATGAACTTAATCGATGTGTTATGCCTGATTATAAAATGCCTGGCGTTTATATTGACGAACTTGAAAAGTTGCCAGGTGTAATGGAAGAACTGCCGGCTACTGTACCTGCTTTTATTGGATATACTGAAAAGGCTGCACTGAAGGATGAAAATGACCTGCGGGATATTCCATATCTGATAAAAAACCTGGCGGGGTATGAGTTATATTTTGGCTATGCCGATAGCGGAAGGGATCCTTCCGCTTTTGAAATGTATGCCCACATGCAATTGTTTTTCGGAAATGGGGGAGCGGGGTGTTTTATCTGTTCTATCGGGGATTTTGTGTCAACTGAAGGCAGCGTATTGGTAGCCGACCTATACCGCGGTCTGTATGCGGTGTGCGAAAATACTGAGCTGAACTTATTGATGTTTCCCGATGCGCACAAGTTGGGTAATCCAGCCGATTTTTATGCGCTGCACACCAGGGCTATTGAAAAAAGTGCTGAACTACAAGATCGGTTCGTCATCATGGATGTGTACAATGACCCGGCTAATGGAGAGGACTGGAAAAAAGATATTGCAGCACTGCGGGCCAGCTTGTTATTACCGCCAGATAAACTCAGGTACGCGGCTGCTTATTTTCCCTGTGTATACACACCACATAAAGCTGCAGCACAACTGTTATCTGTAGTACCTGCAATAGCTGGGGTATATGCATATTCAGGAAGTGCCAGGGGCATCTGGAAGTCGCCAGCCAACATGAGCCTGCAGGGGGTAATAAGTCCGCAGTACACGATTACCAACGCTGAACAGGATGTTTTGACTATTGATGCAGAAGCTGGTAAATCTGTAAATACTATCCGTAAGTTGAATGGTAAGGGTAACTTGGTTTGGGGTTCCAGGACATTAGCTGGTAATGATCACGAATGGCGTTACATTTCAGTCAGCAGACTTTGTATCTGGATCAGTAGTACCATTAAAAGAAATCTTGGCAGATTCATTTTTGAGCCTAACGATTCAGCTACCTGGGGGACGGTTAAAAATTTGGTTGAAAACTATTTACTGTCGCTCTGGAAACAGGGAGGTTTAGTGGGCAGCCAGCCGCAGCATGCCTTTTACGTCCATGTGGGGGCGGGCATCACCATGAGGCAGACGGATCTCCTGGAAGGAAGAATGCTGATTGAAATTGGCGTAGCGCCGACCCGGCAGTCAGAATTTATCATAATGAAAATCAGCCAGCAAATGGCCATAGTTCCTGTCGAAACACTCTTCGAGGCTAAACAGACGAAAGTTTTTCCCACCAAAAAAATTCCTCTGGACAGTCGGCGTACATTACTTTACGGCAATTCAAATCTTGCAAAAATGGCGGCTGTAGCCCACCTGGGTAAAGGAACGGGCAAAAAAGTGGTGAAGGTGAATCTCCTGGCCCTGACACCAGATCCTGAGGGTGCTAATAACAAGATAGGTTATTTAATTGCGAAGGCCGGGGCAAAGGACTGGATATTATTATTTGATGAAGCCGATGCATTGTTTGGAAAGCGCTCTGAAATCAGGGATAGCCATGATAAGTATGCCAATGTGGATACTAATTTCCTTTTGGACAGCATTGATGCCTACAATGGGGTATTGGTCTTATCGGCCGCCAGAAAAAATAATATCGACGACGCCTTTCTGCGGCGGTTCAACGCAGTAATCAAATTCTTCTGAAATTCAAACAGAACGCAACGATTGACATACTGAAGTCAGATGTAAATTTATACAGTAACAAATTTAGCGCAAAGAGGTAAGTATTCTGTAGAATTAATTAATTTCACAGCATATCTGATATGCTATGAAATTACAATATTTAATGCTCCTGGTTCCAGTATTATTTTTGGGCTGCCAAAAAAAGGAGGCAGGGAAAGTTTATCCCTCCAGAACCTTGACTACCAACGAGGATTTCAATCAGTTTGAGAAAGGCAATGAAAATTCGCTGACGCTATACAAATACGAAGATGACAATGCTGAGGGCGGGACCGGGGCAAAGGAAGGCTTTGGAATAAAATTCAGGGATACTGCTGTCCGGATTCAAAATGCATTATCAGATAAGGCTGAGCCTGCGGACCGCTTCTCTGTGGCAGAGTTCTTAAATACACAAAAAACCGCATTGCTGGTACAAGCTGCAGATAGCACAGGTTTGGTAGCACCATTTTACCTTGTATCGTTAAAAAACGGACAGCTCGATGTGGTGCGGATTTATCGATCTTCAAAAGGAAAAGAAGACGCCCGGTTTACCAAAGGGTTAAGCAGGATTGGCCGTTCAGGATACCTGATCAACAACGACTATTTTATCACCACTGTAAACGCAAAAGTTTACCCCTTAACAAGGCAGAACCCTGATGAAAGGATACAGGGATTGCATTTTATGAATTCAACAGATAAAAAAACGCTGGTATTCCTGGTTTCATCCTCTTTGTACCAGGTCAACTATCCCACAGGAGAAGCTTTTACGCAGCCATTGGGAGAAAAAGTCCCTCAACGCCCTGCTGAGTTGTTCCAATGGATTCAACAGAATTACAGCTGGCAAACCAATGCCAATGGAGTTTCTTTCTTGAAGTCAAACAAAGATGATAACAGGGTTATAGATATCAGCGAATTTAAAAAGTCGTAATCTCTTTAATAACCACAGCCGCTACGCGCAAGAGCTAGTCAATTGGGGTAAGTTCAAATGCACTAACCCTCAAGGCCGATAGTGGCATCTTCTTTGATTGCTTGAAAAACAGATAAATTAGTTTGTTCCAGTACAATTTATATATAGGGGTGTGGTAAATTGGGAATTTACGGGGTTTATATTCCTCGTATTTATTTGATTTATCGATCATAAACAAGCTTGCGCCCCATTGTAACACTAAAATTACTTTTAGAGTCATTTTTATTTTATCTATAGAATATAGGGTGCAAAGTGGCCTATACGATGTTTAAAGCCCATTTTTGTAATTAAAACTTAAATATATCTTAAAGCGATCGGGATATTTCCATCACACAGTTCCGGATACAGGTAAGTCAGTCGTCTGTATAAATTTTTTTAATTATACTTGTACATAAACACTAAAAAGATGGATCACGCCCTCTTATTTCGAAATATTTCAAGATATATCAAACTTGACAAGGATGAAGAAGAATATTTGCTTTCTGTGCTTCACAATGGCAAGGTGAATGAGAAGCAGATTCTACTGGAAGCAGGTGATGTTAACTCAAAAGTCATCTTTGTAACGGGAGGTTGCCTGAAAAGTTATGCCCTTGATTTCAATGGATATGAACATATTCTCCAGTTTGCACCACCGGGTTGGTGGATTATCGATATGTTGAGCTTTATCACCCAGGAACCCGCCAGGTTGAATATCGGGGCGATTGAAGACAGTGAAATTATCTATTTATTGAAATCTGATTTTGATACATTAAATCTACAGATACCTAAATTTGACCGTTTTGTAAGGATTCTCACGATGAACGGCATGGCTACATTCCAACATCGCCAGATTGACAATGTGTCGTTATCCGCGCAGGATAGATACTCCAACTTTTGTAAACTATATCCGTCCCTGATCCGTAGTTTACCTCAAAAACAAATTGCTTCGTACATCGGAGTTTCTCAGGATTTTTTAAACAAAATGCTGGTTACCAGCAAGGCAATTTAGTCTTCTGCCTATATTTCTTCTTTAAAAACCAGCAATGGGATATGAGTTCGATAAGCCAGGTTCCTGGTTAGGCTCCTGTGAAAAATCCGTTCAAAAAAACCGTATTCCTTTGGGACCGTAATCAGGAGATCCATTTGATGTTCGTCTGCAAAATCAATGATTGCATTCTCAATTTTCTCATGATCGGTGTAATAGTATTTGACAACGTGCTCATCCCATATCTGATGCAGGTTTTCCAGTTCGGTTGCTGCCCCTGAATGGGCTTTCTCATCTGTTTTGTTTACAAATAAAATGGAAAATTGTGCCTTTATAGCTTCAACAAGAACATTGATCGGATAAACAGGTACAGTTTTAGTCACGTTTTTCAAATCACATGCAAACAGTATGTTTTTGATAGGATTGAATTTTGCCTGATATGGCACTACCAGCAGTGGTATCCTGCATTCATTGGCAATAGTTATAGTGTTGCTGCCGGTAATTACCTTTTCAATCTCACCTTTTCCGTCCATACCCATCACCACTAGCGCAATTTGTTGTTGCTCTGTAATGGTGTTCACTGCAGAGATTAATGTCCGGCAGTCCGAAATAAGTTCGATTACTGTATCTTTTGCAACCAGTTCCTCGAGGCTTTCCTTTAACTTCCCCAATTTTACATAACTTTCTTTTTCTGAATGGGCTTGTTCTGGCGGAACCAGTGCGAACGGGGTGGTTGCCACAGGTACATAGTCATAAGAATGATATAAGGTTAGCACGGATGCACCTATCTGTCTCGTTAAGGATGCCGCGTACCTGGCGGCGTTAAAAGAAGATTCTGAAAAATCCGTAAGCACTAGAATTTTACCTGAACTGTAAAATTTACTGAGTTCATTTTCAATAACTTGCTGTATTTCCTTAAATTGTTCACCTGATAATGCGCGTGCACCGGCATTTTCAATAGACCATTCGCCAGTAACCGAACGCCTCAGCAATATTGGGTTTGGTTCGCCGGTGACCAATTCCACTTTGAACTTTTGATGCCGGTCAGATACGGTTACTATAGCATCTAATTCAAGGCTGCCTGCTTTGAATTTTATCGAAAATGTCTTCATCGTTTTAGGGTTTAAATAACAGATAAAAAACAGGTATATATTGATGAAGATATAACAAAAGTCGTTACAATTAGTTTGTACATCAATTATTTAAGTATCAGTATAGGGTGATTGGAATCCTTTGCAAGTGCGTCTGTTGTGCTGCGGTGCGTAAATTTATAGAAAAAGCTGTATTTTCCGGGAAGAGCGGTAATCAGCTGAACATCATTTGCCCTCGCAAATTTAAGAATTCCATCTACAACTTTTTCGTCTCCGGTATAGTAAATTTCAAAGTCGTAACCAGCCAGTTGATCTTTCAGGGATGTAATATGATCATTTTCATGTGAAAGGTGTTTCAGTTGTGGATCTATATTCAACACCATCAATTTGGGATGTGCCCAGTCGATCGGGTTATTTTTTCCTTGTAAAAGAGAAAGACGCGAAACTGCTGAAAAATCGCAGGGAACCAATGCACGTTCGATTTTACGATAACTGGCATCAGCGGGCACAATCAATACAGGAACCGGACTTGTTTTGGCAATGCCAATGACCTGCTGGCCAATATAACTTTCTTTTAGCTGTACAATACAATTATCACTTCCAACTATCAAAAGATCCGGATTTTTTTCAGCAATCAGCTGATGAATTGCCCTAAGCAAAGGAAGTTCACTGATGACAGTTTGAATTGCGATGGACGGGTTACACTTTTTTAATATACTATCTGTAAGTGATCTCAGCTGTTCATTTACTTCATTTCTTTCCAGCCATATATCTTCTGTGCTCAGTTGAATGAAGTCTGCACTGGGCAACAGTTGTTCGTACACTGACTTATAAAAGCTTTTAAGCAGGATGATCTTTTCAACTGGAATATCCTTTATCAACTCTGTTGCATATTTTAACGCATTGGTGGATGTATCAGAAAAATCTACAGGTATCAATATTGTCTTCATTTGCTCGTTCTTTTTACTTCTACAGTGGTGGCACTCAATCTTGTTTTAAGGCATTTGGATTCAAATCGCTAAGTGACCAAACATATACAAAGTATCCTGATTATTATGTGCGCTTCGTCACTTAAACTGCTAAGCTATCAACGCTTCATGCGAATACTAAGGTATAATGTTGTATCAAGTAGGTGGTATAAAAAGATACAAAGAAATTATATACTTTTAATAAATTAAACCTTCAGGCAAACTTTACAATAATTATAACGTTAAGTATCTGAATACAATTGACTCATACATTTTCATCTGCTTAGTCCCAACCTATGATAAAATATATATTCGTCCTCGTTTTTTTATGTCCAATCGCATTGTTCGCGCAAAATACACCGAACATGCTTCCGCAAAATAATACTGTGAGAGATACAGCCAGACAGACTGACCTGATTGATATTGCACGTGATCTGTTCAATATCAACACGAAAAAGGTAAGAGTACAAACCGGTAAAAGAGTTTATTTTTCAGTTCTTCCAGTTAGCGGTGCTGTGCCGGGCGGGAGCGGACGTGCGTTTGTGACGAGTACGACTGCAGCAATGTACCTGGGCGACCGAAAAACGACAAACATTTCGAGTGCAACATTTGCGCCATACTGGAATTTTAAAAGCCGTTTTGGTTTGCCATTGCGTTCAAACATCTGGCTGCCAGACAATAAATGGACTATACAAGGGGATATACGTTTTCTGCGGTATCCGCAACTTACCTGGGGATTGGGAAGTAAGCGCGACAATGATGAAGGTACGTTGGTTGGCTATAATTATATACGTTTCTATCAAAGCGCCCTCAAACGAATCAAGCCTTATTTATTTGCGGGCGTAGGTTATAATCTGGACTACCGCTCAAGCATAAAAAGTGATGACGACAAGGTACCGGATTTAAAAGAATACACAGGTTATAATTATGGATTAAGTGGGCACTCGGTGTCATCTGGTTTAAGCTTCAATATGTTATATGACACCCGGAACAATTCAATTAACCCTCTGCCAGGTGCTTACGCCAACCTCATTTTCCGCGTAAATCCAGCATTCCTGGGGAGCGACAACAATTGGCAATCGATGTTTCTGGATGTAAGAAAATACTTCTCTTTAAACCCGGCCAGGCCAAATCAGCAAAATACTATCGCTTTCTGGTCATATTACTGGACAGTGTTTAACAACAAAGCCCCGTACCTCGATTTGCCAAGTATCGGCTGGGACCCTTTCAACAGGTCGGGCAGGGGTATTAATCAAAACCGCTACCGCGGCAAGTCACTGTTCTACTTTGAAACTGAATACCGTCGCGACATTACAGACAATGGTTTGCTTGGCTTTGTGGTGTTCGCAAATACTAATACCGTGAGTGGATCAGGTTCTTTCCTGACTTCATGGCATCCCGCCGCAGGTACAGGACTGAGGGTCAAATTTAACAAAGGTTCGAATACCAATATCGGCGTAGATTACGGGGTTAGTAAGGGATATAGAACGTTTATCTTTAGTTTGGGTGAAGCATTTTAACGCGCTGGCTTTTTACTGTCTGCTTTTTCCCTGTAAACATTATCTTCAGGTGATTTCTTTGGATGAAACTTTTTCGTGACGTTTTCCATAATTGCTTGCTGATCGTTTAGAAATTATATACCTTATGGGTAATTAATCAAATATAAACATCTGGTATACACAGCTGTATAAACTTATACTATGGAAAAATCACGTCAGCATTATCCTAAGGCTTCTCTCGTCACGGCCTTATTGGTTCTTTTTATCGGAGGCCGTCTTTGTGCCCAAACCCCTGAACTCCTTTTTGATGGCAAAACCCTAAAGGGTTGGAAACAGGTGGCGGGAGCCGCGACTTACCACGTAGAAAATGGGGAAATTGTTGGTACTACCGTGGCAGGAACAGGTAATTCGTTCCTTGTAACTGAAAAAGACTATACTGATTTCGTTCTGGAGCTTGACCTGAAACTGGAAAGTGCCAAGGGAAACTCAGGTGTACAGGTAAGAAGCCACTACGATCCCTCAGGCAATAAAGGAAAGGGAAAAGTGTACGGAAGGCAGGCTGAGCTGGATCCTACCAGCAGGCAGTGGAGTGGTGGGGTGTATGATGAAGGCAGGAGGGAATGGCTTTATCCAATTAGTTTAAATCCATCCGCCGCTAATGCTTATCTGCCCAATAACTATAACCACTTGAAAATTGAGTGTATTGGTAATGTGATGAAAACCTGGGTAAACGGTAAGCCTGCAGCATACGTCATCGATACACTTGATCGTTCGGGATTTATCGGCCTGCAAGTACACGGCATTACAGATCCTTCGGAGGCGGGTAAAAAAGTATATTTTAAAAATATTCAAATCAAAACAGCAGGGTTAAAGCCAGCGGCATTTCCATCTGGTATTTATGTAGTGAACTATCAATCGAATGCCCTCAGCAATTACGAGAAAACTGATGGCTGGAAACTTTTGTTTGATGGCACAACCAGCAATGGATGGCGATCAGCCCATGCCACTGCCTTCCCTTCACGCGGCTGGAAAATTCAGGACGGAATTATCAGTGTACTGCCGGCCGAAGGAAAAGAATCAACAAACGGAGGAGATATTGTAACCAAAGAAGAATTTTCAGCGTTCGACTTGTCGTTCGAATTTAAACTTACTCCCGGTGCCAATAGCGGGGTCAAATATTTTGTTACCCTTAAAGAGCAAAGCTCTGGTTCTGCAATAGGATTGGAATACCAGGTACTTGATGATCAATTGCACCCTGATGCAAAGTTGGGGCGGGACGGAAACCGTACACTTGCTTCATTATACGATTTAATTACTGCCAATAAAACTTCGCGGTTCATTCATCCGATTGGCAGTTGGAATACGGGCCGTGTGGTTGTCTACCCTGACAATAAGGTAGAACACTATTTAAATGGGGTGAAAGTACTGGAATACCAGCGTGGCTCCGCTGCTTTCCGTAAATTGGTTGCCGCTAGTAAATATAAAGACTGGAAAGACTTTGGTGAAGCAAAATCTGGCCATATCCTGCTGCAAGATCATGGAAATCAGGTAAGTTACAGAAGTATTAAGGTTAAGCGCTTAAAATAACACTTTAATCCCGTAGCCAGTCAAAAGGATGTGCCGGTTAAAGGCGAATTATTACTTGTTCATTCATGATCTTTTAACCAAATAATTTCGTAATATTTGTATAGTAATTTACGGGTATTAGCTACGAAATACTGATTCATCCCAGCCGACAAACAGCATATTCATGCTTAGTGCAACAGATTTATTTTAGCATCAACCTCATGTCAACCTTTAGAATTAAAATGTGTGAGACCGCACATGCAATCACCATTGATATCATGGATGAAACCGATGTGATTCAACTCAATACCTTTAATAACCAAATGCTCAACCTCACCTGGATCTGGGCGGGGACAAGAGATAAGACCGATGAGAAACAAAAACTGATTGATGAAATACAAGACGATCTGTTGTTTGTAGAGGAAACATTTGGGGACGAAATAGCAGGCAATATTTTGCAACTGCTATATACCAAAATCGACACAGTATACCGTTAACCTCAGCTTTGTAATTAACCGGGGCTTAGAGCTCGCCCCGGTTAATCGCATTAATTGCGTAATCCACTGCCCTGGCAGTGAACGCCATATACGTAAGTGATGGGTTCTGGGTAGACGTTGATGTCATACACGCCCCATCTGTAACAAATACATTTTTGCAGGCATGCAGCTGGTTCCATTTGTTAAGTAGGGAAGTATTTGGATCATGCCCCATTCTCACCCCGCCCATTTCATGGATATCCAATCCCGGGGCCTGACTGGATATATTTGGAGTAATCTTTTTGAAACCTGCTTCACTGAACATCTCTGTAAGTTGTTCTATATAATCTTTTTTCATTAGTGCATCGTTTTCATCGTAGGCCACGCTGATGTTGAGTAACGGAACTCCCCAGTTATCTTTTTTTTCACTACTCAAATTCACAAAGTTAGATTCTTTGGGGATAGTTTCGCCCATCATATGTGAGCCAATAATCCAGGGACTCAAACGTGCATGCAGCAAATTATCTTTAAGCGACTTGCCAATTCCTGAGCGGTCACGTTCCATATACCTACTGGCATAAATACCTGCAGCATATCCTCTTTTAAAATTAGTCTCCTGTTTAAATACATTTCTAAACCTTGGCATGTAACCGCCTCCCGCAGGATTTCTTCCATCTGTGGCGAACTGTTTCAGTCCGTCAAACTCTGCACTAATACGGGCACTATAGTTATGGAAAGCTACGTATTTCCCAAGCAGGCCATTGTCATTTCCCAATCCCTGTGGAAACCTTAGTGACCTTGAATTTAACAAAATGAGGTTTGTATTCAGTGCGCCAGCATTGATAAAAACAATCCTGGCAAAATATTCTGTGCTTTCTTTGGTGATGGTGTCTATTACCCGCACGCCGGTAACTTTTTCTTTTTTATCATCATAAATGACAGATTCTACTACCGAAAAGGGTCGTAATGTGAGGTTTCCCGTTTTTGCCGCCCAGGGCAAGGTAGACGCGTTGCTGCTAAAATAACCGCCAAAGGGGCATCCACGCTGGCAAAGCGTCCTATTCTGGCATTTGGCCCTGCCCTGATCATAATGGACCTGGTTTGGTTTTGAAAGATGCGCACACCTGGCGCTGATCACATGGCGGTTAGTGTACCTGCTGGTTATTACCCCTTTAAAGTAGTCCTCGGCAGCATTTAAAGGGAAAGCCGGAAGAAATTCTCCATCCGGCAATTCTGCTAATCCATCCTTATGACCAGAAATCCCGGCAAATTTCTCTACATAGCTGTACCACGGTGCAATATCTTTATAACGTATGGGCCAGTCTACCGCAAAATCATCCCTGGCCGGCCCTTCAAAATCGAAGTCGCTCCAGCGTTGCGTTTGCCTCGCCCATAAAAGCGACTTTCCACCAACCTGGTAGCCTCTTATCCAGTCGAACGGTTTTTCCTGTACATATGGATGTTCTTCGTCTTTAACAAAAAAGTGCATCGCATCCTCCTTGAAAGCATAACACCTACTGGCTATTGGATTGTCTTTTTTAATGGCCAGCGATGGCTCACCCCTGTGTTCAAATTCCCAGGGATATTTGTTCGTAGTAGGGTAGTCCTTAATGTGTTCTACATTTTTACCGCGCTCCAGCACTAATGTTTTAAATCCTTTTTCAGTAAATTCCTTTGCTGCCCAGCCTCCGCTAATTCCGGAGCCAATCACAATAACATCATAAGTATTAGCTTTTGAGGCATCTATGTTAATATTTGACATATTCGTAATCAGGCTTTTTGATGAGTAGTAATGGTTTTGACAGGAAAGTAGCCGTTGTAACGGCCTGGAATCAGTTCATAAATAATCAGGTTGGTCATCACATATTTTGAATTAAGGTATCCGTTAATGGTTTCATTTTTGAAAATCTGATAAAAATTTGAACCGGCATTTTCAACATGCGTTAATATACTGCGCCGCTGGCTCCCTGACAATTTTTGAAACGACTTGCCAAATGATCGTGTGTTTGATCTTCAAGTTTCGCCAGATCATCCATAAATTTCTGCTGATCAACTTTTTCATAACAGTCGTCCAACATCTTCAAGGCATATAAATGCAGTTTCAATTCTTTGGCGCCAGGC
>Ga0247734_1002231_pt1 | contig 13090 bp, 9 predicted proteins | sample UWRJL103311B2_FD_180933 | JGI IMG/M metagenome (GOLD analysis project Ga0247734, IMG submission 180933) | Plant litter microbial communities from Arlington Agricultural Research Station in Wisconsin, United States - UWRJ-L103-311B-2 | ecosystem: Environmental > Terrestrial > Plant litter >... | reverse complement strand
TCAGACGGTCCGGTGCCCTCGGGGCGCAGGCCAACGCCGCGGTCAACGACTTCGCCGCGCGCGCCGACGGGCGGGCGATCGAGGTGGCCGAGCGCGCCGCGCAGGTCATCGTCGTCGCGGTCCGCGTGCTGCGCATCCCGACGGCCGTCGTCGGAGCGGCAGCGGTGCCGTTCATCGCCGCGACGCTCGTGCTCGGCCTGCTGGCCGACGGGGTCGGGGCGGTCCTCATCCTGGCCGCCGGCATCGTCATGGCGATCGTCAGCGCCTGCTTCTGGGGCCGACGGCACCGGGTGCTGGCCGCCGTCGAGGACCCCGCCCGCCTCGCGTCCGAGCTCGCGGTCATGATCACGATGACCGGCAAGGTCGACGAGACGCGCGGGGTGCTGACGCAGGTCGCGGGCGGCGGCGGGTGGCGTGTGCTCGGGCGGCTGCGCGGCATCTGGCAGGGCACGCAGATGACCGGTCGGTGGATCGACCAGATCGGCGACCTGCCGCGAGCGCGCTACTTCGGACCGCCCAAGCTCGGCACGACCATCACGATCTCGGTCGCGGCGCTGTGGCTCGTGCCGATCTCGGTCGTGGTCGCGCTGTTCGCCGTGGTCGGCACGGTGGCCGGCTCGCTCTGAGTCGCTCCCGGCGCGGTCAGTCGGTGGGCCCGGCGCCCAGGTCGGCCACCGTGCGGAGACGATCACGCGTCCCGGTGTCGAGGTCGGTGGCCCGCCGGGACATGTCGAGGACGAACTGGGCGACGCGCGCTGCGAACAGCCGGGCGCCGATCGCGTCGAGGCGGTCGACCAGGTCGACGATCGTGGGGATGTCGTAGGTGTGCGCGGCCCGGGCGAAGGCCTGCCAGAACAGCGGTGCCCCGCTGGGATCGACCAGGTCGTCGACCGCCTCCAGCAGCACGGCGACCTGCGGCGGGCCACCGATCAGGACGCTGGTCGCGGCGGCGTCGATCTGGGCCTGGCGCAGGCCGCGCCGCTGCGCCTCGTCCACGACCTCGGCCAGGATGTCGAGCGCCTCCTCGGGCTCGGCGAGGGCGTCGTACGTCGCCGCGATGTACGTGCGCCGGGCCAGATCGGTCTGCGGCAGCTTGGACGGGTGCTGCTCGGCGGCGGCGAGGGCGTCGCGCGCCTCGTCGATGCGTCCCGCGTGCACGAGGCTCTCGGCCGCGATCGCCTCGACCCATCCGCGGATCTGGTGCGGGTCGTTGGCGCCCAGCCCCGTGAGGCAGACGTCGGCACTCGCGATGGCCCGGGGCATGTCGCCGCCGACCATCGCGAGGTACGCCTGCAGGCCGGTCGCGATGCGCCCGCTGCCCGCCCGGGCGAGGATGCCCGAGGAGTAGGCCAGGAGAGCGCGTTCGGCACCCGGGACGTCGAGCGCCGACACCAGCGCCATGATGTGCGTCTCGCGGGCGGTGTCGAGGTGGAAGGCGCTGACGGACTCGCGGTCGGCGATCAGGTTGCCGAGAGCGAACTCGGCGGCGTCGACGGCCTGGGTCGGGCGGGCCGAGTGGTGCAGGACGGCGGCCAGCGTCGCGAACGTCACGGCCCGGTTGCCCGGCGTCAGCTTGGTCGAGAACGCCAGCGTGCGCAGCCTGTTGGCGACCCGCTCGTCGCCGGTCCCGGAGGCGGTCTGCGCCAGGTCGGCCAGAGCCTTGACGGCCTCGCGGCGCCGACGGTCGGCGGGATCGTCGGCCGAGACGGCTCGGGCGACGAGACGATCGCGGTCGCCGTCGTGGTCGAGGAGGGTCACCCCCCGCAGGTAGGGGAAGAGCTCGTCCTCGGAGAGGTGCTTGGGGTCGAGATCGGTGAACATGCCCAGGAACGCCGTGTCGTCGCCGAGCTCGTTGAGCGCGAAGCCACGCTCGACGGGCACGATCGCGGCGTGCTCGTCGTTGTTCGCGGGATCGGTGTAGATCAGGGCACGCCGGTAGTGCCCCAGCAGGTTGGCCTCCCGTGCCGCCCGGGCCGCGAGGTCGACGGGCAGGAGGTGGCCGGCCGCCCGCCACCAGTCGGCTGCGGCGACCGAGGCGCCGTGGCGCCTGACGGTGCGGGGGAACGCGGTGGCGAACCGGTCGAACAGCTCGATCCGCCGGTCGTGCGACAACGACCGCAGGACCAGCGTCGCCTCCGCCTTCGACCAGAACACGATCGCCCCGTCGACCGTCGTGAGCCCCCCGTGCTTCGTCGTGGCCCGGTCGACGACGTCGGCGCCGACCGCCGAGCGCGCCTCGTCGACATCGAGCTCGCCGAGCAGCGCGGCCAGATGCACGAGGTCGCCCAGCGCCTCGCTGTCGGGGTCGTCGGTGGCCGGGGCGGTCAGCAGGCTCGTCAACCGGTGCCGGTCGGGCTCGGGACGCCCGGGGTCGAGCAGCAGCTCGCCGTCGCGGATGACGATCGCCCCCGACGCGTGGCCGGCGTCGGCGACGTCCTGCAGGACGGCGTAGGAGCCGCCGCTGCGCTCGAGGAGGGCCTCGGTGAGCCGCGGGCGAGGGGTGGCGCCGAAGCGGATCCGCAGGAGCTCGGCGACCGTCGCGTGGTCCAGGGGCGCCACCTCGAGCACCGTGCCTGCTGACAGCAGCGACTGCTGGACCGTGAGGGTCTCGGCCGTCAGGGTCGCGACGAGGCGGAGGGCGCCCAGCTCGGCGGCCCGCACCAGCAGGTCGACGCTCTCGGGATCGCACAGGTCGGCATCGACCAGCACGACCCGGGGCGGCTCGTCCAGGTCGCCCAGGCCGCGTTCCAGGCACGCCTCGGCCGCGGCCACCGCCGCATCGGGCGGCACGACCCCGCGGAAGAGCTGGCCGATCGCGAAGTACGGCATCTCGCGCTCGCCGTGGCGGGCGACGTGCCGATGCCTCGACGGACCCTCGGGGAGGTCGGCGACCTCGGCGGCGAGGCGATCGCGGCGGCTGTCGACGGGACCCACGACGATCAGCACCCGCCGCTCGGCGAGCAGCGCACGTGCCTGGTCGACGAACAGCGGCGAGAACGCCGGCGGCCAGACCGGTGCGGCCGCGACGTCGACGGGGTCCGGCACGGCGCAGCTCCTTCGATCGGCCCCCTGGCTGGTGCTCACGATAGTGCGGGCGGTGGACGCCCACACGTCGACCTCCCGGTGGCTGACCGACAGCGTCGGACGGCGTCGTCGGCGGTCCGTCGTGATCCGGCGCCACGTGCGGCCACCGCCCTGACGGAATGCCCCGCCTCGCCGGGTGGTTGGCCCTGAGATGCCCCTGCTCTTCGAGTCCCTGACCCTCCGCGGCGTCACCGCCCGCAACCGCATCTGGCTCGCGGCGATGTGCCAGTACAGCGCCTTCGACCGCGACGGCCGCCCCACGGACTGGCACCTCGTGAACCTGGGCCAGCACGCAGCCGGCGGCTTCGGGCTGGTCATGACCGAGGCGACCGCGGTCGTGCCCGAGGGACGGATCAGCCCGGAGGACGTGGGCATCTGGTCCGACGACCACGTCGCGTCGTGGTCGCGCATCGCCGAGTTCGTCCGCAGCCAGGGCGCGGTCCCCGCGATGCAGCTCGCGCACGCCGGCCGCAAGGCGTCGACGCACGGGCTGGGTGGCGGCACCGGGAACGTGACGGTCGCCGACGGTGGATGGGAGCCGGTCGGTCCGTCGGCCGTCCCGTTCGACGGTCTCGCGACGCCGCGCGAGCTGACGACCGCCGAGGTCGAGCAGCTGCCCGCCGCCTTCGCCGCCGCTGCACAGCGGGCCGACCGGGCCGGCTTCGACGTCGTCGAGATCCACGCGGCCCACGGCTACCTGATGCACCAGTTCCTCTCGCCGCTGTCGAACCGGCGCACCGATCGCTACGGCGGCTCGTTCGAGAACCGCACGCGGCTGGTCGTCGAGGTGGCCGACGCGATCCGTGCCGTCTGGCCCGACGACAAGGCCCTGTTCGTCCGCTTCTCGGCCTCGGACTGGGCCGACGGCGGCTGGGACGTCGAGCAGACCTCCCGCCTGACGACGGTCCTCGCCGATCACGGCGTCGATCTGGTCGACGTCTCGTCGGGAGGCGTCGTCGCGCACCAGCAGATCACGGTGGGCCCCGGCTACCAGGTGCCGTTCGCGTCGCAGGTGCGGGCCGCCGCCCCGCTGCCGGTCGTCGCGGTCGGCCTGATCACCGAGCCCGCGCAGGCCGAGCAGGTGCTGGCCGACGGGCACGCCGACGCCGTCATGCTGGCTCGTGCGGCGATCCGCGAGCCGGCCTGGCCGCTGCGCGCCGCCCACGAGCTGGGCATGGACCCGAAGGACGCCCCCTACCCGGCGCAGCACGTCCGCGGCGCCTGGCGCTGACCGCGACCGGCGAGGACGACCCGTCCGACCGACCTGGGACGGGGCGTCCTGCGCCGCTCGTGGGGATGTCGGGGGACAGGCGGGTGGCAGATAGGATCGGGGAGTGACTGACGCAGCCCCTCAGACCGTCCGGCAGAGTCTCGACACTGTCGCCCTCGCCTCCACGACACCCGATCAGTCGCAGCCCTGGGCCGAGCTGGGGCTCAAGACCGACGAGTACGAGCGCATCCGCGAGATCCTCGGTCGTCGTCCCACCGGTGCCGAGCTGGCCATGTACTCGGTCATGTGGAGCGAGCACTGCTCCTACAAGTCCTCCAAGGTGCACCTCAAGAAGTTCGGCGACCTCCCCCAGGAGACCCCGCTCGGCAAGACGCTCGCCGGCATCGGCGAGAACGCCGGCGTCATCGACATCGGCCAGGGCTACGCCGTGACGTTCAAGGTCGAGTCGCACAACCACCCCTCGTACATCGAGCCGTACCAGGGCGCCGCGACCGGCGTCGGCGGCATCGTCCGCGACATCCTCGCGATGGGCGCACGCCCCGTCGCCGTCATGGACCCGCTGCGCTTCGGACCGCTGGGTGCGGACGACACCCAGCGCGTCCTGCCCGGCATCGTCGCCGGGGTCGGCGGCTACGGCAACTGCCTCGGCCTGCCCAACATCGGCGGCGAGGTCGTGTTCGACGAGACGTACGTGGGCAACCCGCTGGTCAACGCCCTGTGCGTCGGCGTCCTGCGCCACGAGGACCTGCACCTGGCCTTCGCGTCGGGGGTCGGCAACAAGGTCGTGCTGTACGGCGCTCGTACCGGCGGCGACGGCATCGGCGGCGTGTCGGTGCTCGCGTCCGAGACGTTCGACGCGACCGGCCCGTCCAAGCGTCCCGCCGTCCAGGTCGGCGACCCGTTCATGGAGAAGCTCCTCATCGAGTGCACGCTCGAGCTGTTCGCGGCCAAGGTCGTCAACGGCATCCAGGACCTCGGTGGCGCCGGGCTGTCGTGCGCCACGAGCGAGCTGGCGTCGGCCGGCAGCGGGGGGATGCACGTCGAGCTCGACACCGTCCCGCTGCGCGACTCGACGCTCTCGCCCGAGGAGATCCTCATGAGCGAGTCGCAGGAGCGCATGATGGCCGTCGTCGAGCCCGAGCACCTCGACGCGTTCATGGCGATCTGCGAGAAGTGGGACGTCGAGGCCGTCGTGGTCGGCGAGGTCACCGACGGCGACCACCTGGTCATCGACTGGCACGGCGAGACCGTCGTCGACGTCCCGCCGCGCTCGGTCGCGCACGACGGCCCGACGTACGACCGTCCCTACGCCCGACCCGCGTGGCAGGACGCGCTGCAGGCCGACGGCGCCGAGCAGCTGCCCCGTCCGTCGACGGGCGACGAGCTGCGCGACCAGCTGGTCGCGGTCGTGTCGTCGCCCAACATGGCCGACAAGTCATGGGTCACCGACCAGTACGACCGCTACGTGCAGGGCAACACGGTCCTCGCGCAGCCCGAGGACGCCGGAGTCATCCGCATCGACGACCGGACCCACCTCGGCGTCGCGGTCTCCACCGACTGCAACGGCCGCTTCGCGAAGCTCGACCCGTACGCCGGCGCGCAGCTGGCCCTGGCCGAGTCGTACCGCAACGTCGCCGTCACGGGCGCGCTGCCGCTGGCGGTCACGGACTGCCTCAACTTCGGCTCGCCCGAGAACCCCGACGTCATGTGGCAGTTCGAGCAGGCCACCCACGGCCTGAAGGACGCGTGCGCGGTGCTCGGCATCCCCGTCACCGGCGGCAACGTGTCGTTCTACAACCAGACCGGCGAGACGCCCATCCTCCCGACGCCCGTCGTCGGGGTGCTCGGTGTCATCGACGACGTCCGCCAGCGCATCACCCAGGGCTTCTCGTCCGAGGGCAGCCACGTGCTGGTGCTGGGCGAGACGCGCGAGGAGCTCTCCGGGTCCACCTGGGCCGACGTCGTCCACGGCCACCTGGGTGGCCAGCCGCCCGCCGTCGACCTCGCCGCGGAGTGCGCCCTGGCCGACCTCATGGTCGAGGCTGCCAAGACCGGCGTCGTCGAGTCGGCCCACGACCTGTCCGACGGCGGGCTCGCGATGGCCCTCGCCGAGGCCTCGTTCCGGCACGGCATCGGCGTGACGGTCGATCTCGACGACCCGTTCCTCGACCTGTTCAGCGAGTCGTCCGCCCGGGCCATGGTCGTCGTCGCGGAGGACCGCCACGAGGAGCTGGTGTCGCTCGCCGAGAAGCACGGTGTCGAGCTGGCGTCGGTCGGCCGCACGGGCGGCGACACGATCGAGGTCACGGGTCGGCTGAGCATCGCCGTCGCGGAGCTGAAGGCCGCCTGGCAGGCCACGCTGCCGGCGGTGCTCGGAGCGCACACGGCCTGACCCGGTGGCCCGTTACACGCCGTTGACGCATGCGGAGTTCGCCGAGATCTGCGCCCGGCTCGACGCGGGCGAGCCGGCGCGCGCCGACCTCAAGGCGGCGACCAAGCACCTCGCGGCGCTCCTGGTGCTGAAGGCTCCGGGCGCGAGCGTCGAGGTGCGGATCCCGCCGTACGCCGCGATCCAGGTCATCGCCGGTGCGCGGCACACCCGCGGCACCCCGCCGGCGGTCGTCGAGATGGATGCGCCGACGTGGATCGCGCTGGGGCGCGGCACTCTGGCGTGGGCGGACGCCCGGGTCAGGGCGTCCGGCGAGCGGTCGGACCTCTCGGGCTACCTGCCGCTCGACGTGACCTGACGTTCACACGGACGGAGCACGAAAAGGATGCCGCAAGACAGGCTGTGCCGATAGTCTGCCGGGACGACACCAGTGCGGGACAGACGAGGGTGCGACGTGGACCAGGGACAACAGGATCCGGCCGTGCAGTGGGCCGAGCAGCTCGCCCGGCTCCCGGGTGCGCGACGCGACGCCGTGACCGCCGCGCTGCGCCACTCGCAGGACACCGGCTGGCCGGCCTCGCAGGAGGCGGTGTCGCTCCTGGTCGCGTACGCGCTCGGTGAGATCACGTCGGGCGACTACGCGGCGGGCATCCTGCGGTCGCTCGGTGCGGCGTCCGAGATCGGCCGCCCCGCGCCACCGGCATCGGAGCCGGTGCGGGCACCGGCCGGCCCGACGACACCGACCTCGGAGGCGGTGCGGGCGCGCACCATGAGCCGCGAGGAGGCCGTGCAGGCCTACGTGACGGGACAGATCCCGGTCGGGGAGTTCCTCCGCCTCGCCCGCGGCTGACGTCACCGCACCGCGGCCAGCGCCCGCTCCGGATAGTTGGTCGTCACCATCCACACCCACGGGTCGTTCATCCAGCGGTCGAGCTCGTCGGGGCGGTCGACGGTCCAGACGAGCAGGGGCAGTCCCCGCCGGTGGGCGTAGCTGCGCAGCGTCCACCGGGCGACGGCCTTGTGCGAGACGACCAGGTTCGCCTGGCTCAGCCACACCCGGGTGCGGGGGAACGCCGCCTGCAGCTGCACGAGGCGACGCCGCCACGGGCGGCCGTCCCACGACCGCGGACTCGACGACAGCCCGACCAGCAGCCCCTCGGCATGGTCCTTCGACCACGCCACGATGCGTCGCACCGACGAGTCCTCGGCCGTCGTGATGATGACGGAGTCGACGCCGAGCACGTCCACGATGTGCGCGACGAGCTCGACCTCGTGGCCGCGCACCTTCAGGTCGACGTGGGCGCGGACCCGTCCGCGGATCAGTGCCAGGACCTCGTCGAGCGTCACCAGCACGACGCCGGTGAACTCGTCGAGCCGGTGACCGGCGATCGACCGCGCGCTGCCGTCGGCCAGCTCGTCGTCGTGGAAGACCACGGGCGTGCCGTCGGCGGTCAGGCGGACGTCGAACTCGACGTAGTCGCAGCCGAGGGCGATGGCAGCCTCGAAGGCCGCCAGCGTGTTCTCCGACGAGCGGTCGTCGCCAGCACCTCCGCGATGCGCCGAGACCAGCACCATGACGACGAGCCTAGACCGTCTGACCGCGCTGCAGCTCGGCCCACACCGTCGCCTCCGCCGTCGTGTAGCCGGGAAGCCCGCGTGCCGTGCGGTAGGCGCGGACGGCGTTGACGGTGCGCGCGTCGTAGACCCCGGTGATCTTCAGGCGTGCCCCGGCCGCGACCAGCGAGCGCTGCAGGCGCCACACCGACGGCCCGACCGACCCCTGCTTGAGCACCCGCGGGTTGCGACCCTTCGCGAGCAGCGCCGTCCACGTCGACCTGGACGCGGTGCCGGTGGGCGCCCAGCCCATCGTGGCCCGGAAGACGTCGACCGCGCGGGCCGTGCCGATGCCGTAGTGCTGGTCGACCGAGGACAAGAAGCCCTGGCGGCGCAGCAGGCACTCGAGCGCCTTGACCTGGGGACCCTTCGAGCCGATCTTCAGGGTCGCGTAGCGGCTGAACGACTGCGTCACCCCGCAGGGCTTCGACTCCTTGCCGGCGACGGAGCCCTTGCCGACGTCGAGGAAGTTCTTGTCGATCAGCACGGAGGCGCCGCCGTACGTCGCGATCGTGTCGAGCCGGTACTGGTGCAGGCGCTGACGCTTCCAGCCGCTGTCGGACAGGTACGGGCCGCCGTCGGTGTCGGCCTTGCCGTTGCCCCACGCGACCCACAGCTGGTCGGGCTCGGTGAAGCCGCGACGATCGGTGCGGCGTGCGGCGTCGATGGCCTGGATCGCGGCCGAGCCGCTGCCGTAGACGCCGGACTTGTAGCCCTTGGCGTGCAGGTACTCGGTCCAGGCGTCGACGAACTCCAGGACGATGCGGTCGCAGGACGCCGTGCGGGCGTACCACTCGATGTCGAGGTAGGAGACGCTGTGCTTGCCGAAGCCGTACCGCTTCAGTGCGGCGATGGTCTCCTGCGCCTCGCCGCGCGCCTGCTGGCGAGCGGTCTTGGCGCTGCGCGACATCGTCTGCTTCTGCACCGTGCTCTGCGGGTTGTTCACGAAGCAGGGGGCCTGTCGGCCGACGTGGATCGGGAGGAACCGCCACCCGTTCCGGGCGTTCTGCGCGACCCACTCGGGGCTGAGGTTGGGCTGTGCGGCGTCACCGCAGTAGCGCGAGCCGCCCGAGATGTAGATGCCGACGGCGGTGAAGGGAGACGTCAGGTTCCACGCATCCATGACCGCCTGGCTCGGCGCGACGCACGTGTCGAAGCCGTGGCCGGTGAACCCGCCGGGCGCCTGAGGGGTCGCGGCGCGGGCCGGCGCCGTCAGCAGGATCGACGCGACCAGGCCGGTGACGAGGCCGAGGATCGCGAGCCGTGCCGGGTGGGTGGGTCGGGTGGACGGGAGTCGGGGCGCCAGACGCATGCGGTCGAGGGTACGTCGTGATGTGAGGACCTGTCACGACGGTCCGACCGGTCCGGCTGATCGCACCGCCACGAGGTCAGGCGGTCTTGCCCCGCTGCAGCTGTGACCACACGGATGCCTCGGTCGTCGCCCACCCGCTGAGCTTGCGAGCCTTGCGGTACGCCGCGACGGCCTTGACGGTCCTGGTGTCGTAGACGCCGCTGAAGCCGGGCTTGAGACCCGCCGCGGTCAGCGCCCGCTGGAGCCGCCAGACCGACTGGCCGACCGAGCCCTCCTTGAGGACGCGCGGGTTGGAGCCCTTGGCCAGCAGGGCGGTCCAGGTCGCCCGGTTGGTCGTGCCGGAGGAGCCGAGGCCCTTCTTGCGGCGGAAGGCGGCGACGGCCTTGGCGGTGCCGTTGCCGTAGGCGGTGTCGACCTTCTTGAGGTAGCCCTGGTTCTTGAGCAGGCACTCCAGCGCCGCGACCTCGCGTCGCTTGGCACCGACCTTGAGCGTCGGATAGCTCGTGAACGAGCGGGTCACGCCGCACGGCTTGGACTGCTTGACCGCCACGGAGCCGCGTCCGACGTCGAGGAAGTTCTTGTCGATGTTGAGCGTCTTTCCGCCGTAGGAGACGTTGACGCCGTTGTGGTACTGGTGGATCCGCTGGTGATCGGTCCAGCCGCTGTCGGACAGGTACGGGCCACCCCTGGTGTCGGCGACCTTGTTGACCCAGGCGTTCCACATGTGGTCGGGCAGCGTGAAGCCGGGACGGCCCGAGAGGCGGGCCTCGTCGACGAGCTTGATCGCGGCGGAACCGCTGGAGTAGAGACCGGACCGGTAGCCCTGCGCGTGCAGGTACTCGGTCCAGGCATCGGCGAACTCGAGGACGACGTTGTCGCACGCCGCCGTGCGGGAGTACCACTCCAGATCGAGGTAGGACACGCTGCCGGGGCCGAAGCCGTACTTCGTGAGGGCGGCGATCGTCTCCTGCGCCTCGCCGACGGCCTCGGCCCGCGCCGTCGCGACGTCGGTCGACATCTTCTTCTTCTGCACCCGGCTGGCCGGGTTGTTCTTGAAGCAGGGGGACTGGCGTCCGACGTGGATCGGGATGAACCGCCAGCCGTTGTTCGCGTTGCGCTGCACCCAGGCCTTGGTCAGGTTGGGCTGGTAGCGGTCGCCGCAGTAGCGCGAGTTGCCCGACACGTAGATGCCGATCGCGCTGAACGGCGACGTCAGGTTCCACGTGTCCATGACCGACTGGCTGGGGGCGACGCAGGCGTCGAAGCCGTGGCCGGTGAAGTCGCCGGGCGCCTGCGGGGTCGCCGCGCGGGCCGGGGTGGACAGCAGGACGGACGCGGCGAGGCCGGTGACGAGACCGAGGACCAGGGACCGCTTGGTGGGGGAAGACACCGAAGGCATGGGGTGAGGGTACGTGTCGGGAAGGTCACTGTCACGAGACAGGGGCGTCGGACGGGACAAGCACCGCTCCCAGGGATACGATCGACCAAGCGTGGCCCCGGTCCCTCCCCTGGATGATCGGGGCCACGCGCTGTTCGGTGGGGGCTACACCTGACGGCCGTCGTCGCCCCAGTAGGGCTTGCGCAGATCGCGCTTCAGGATCTTGCCCGACGGGTTCCGCGGCAGCGCCTCCACGACGTCGATCGACGAGGGCGCCTTGTACGCCGCGAGCCGCTCGCGGGCGAAGGCGATGAGCTCCTCGGACGTGGCGGTCCGACCGGGGCGGAAGGCGACGACGGCCTTGACGGTCTCGCCCCACCGGTCGTCCGGGACGCCGATGATCGCGATCTCCGCGACGGCCGGGTGCTCGGCGAGGACGCGCTCGACCTCGGGGGAGTAGACGTTCTCGCCGCCGGTGATGATCATGTCCTTGAGCCGGTCCTCGATGAACAGGAAGCCGTCGTCGTCGACGCGTCCGAGGTCTCCGGTGCGCACCCATCCGTCGGGCGTGACGAGCTCCGCGGTGGCGTCGGGCCGACCGATGTAGCCGACCGTGGCCTGCTCGGTGCGGAACCAGATCTCGCCGGAGTGACCGGGCGGGACGTCCCGGAGCAGCCCGGGGTCGACGATGCGCATCTCGGCGCCCGGGACGGGACGACCTGCCGACACGAGACGTTCGGGGTGGTCGGCGTCGCGGTGGGCGGCGTCGTCGAGGATCGTGATGACGCCGCCGAGCTCCGTCATGCCGTAGACCTGCTGGAACTCGGTGTCGGGCCAGGCCTCCATCGCGGCTCGCAGCACCGGCAGGGGCATGGGTGCCGCGCCGTACCCGACGGCCCGCAGCCGACCGAACAGCGCCATCGCCTCGGGGCCGGCCGCGACCAGCGCCGCGACGACGGCCGGGACCAGGAAGGCGTGGGTGCAGCCGGCCAGCATGCCTCCCGCCATGAGCGTCGCGTCGACCTCGCTGACGACGTAGGCGGGGACGCCGAGCGCCGGGCCCAGCAGCGCGTACGACGTGCCGCCGACGTGGAACATGGGCATGGCCACGAGCATCATCGCGTCGTCGTCGAACGGGGTGTCGCCCGAGCCGATGCGGGTGTGCACGACCATCGCGTGCTGGGTCAGCTGGACGCCCTTGGGTCGGCCGGTGGTCCCCGAGCTGTACATCGCGAGGCAGACGTCGTCGGGGGTCACGTCGGGCCGGCGATCGGTCGGGGTGCCGGCGGCGAGCCACGCCTCGTACTCGTCGTCGGGCCCGCCGACCACGACGACCTTCTCGACGTGCCGGAGCCCGTCGCGCACCAGGGCGAGCTGGTCGAGGAGCTGGTGACCCACGAACAGCACCTTCGCCGCGCAGTCGTTGATGACGTAGTCGAGCTCGTCGCCGGCCAGCCTCCAGTTGACGACGGTCGTGGCGACGCCGAGCTGGCAGCCGCCGAGCAGCACCTGCAGGATCGCCGGGTCGTTCTTGTCGAGGAACGCGACGCGATCGCCCCGCGCGACGCCGTCGGCCTCCAGCGCGCCGGCGGCTCGGCGGACCGACTCCCAGGCCTCGGACCACGACCACGTCCGCTCGCCGAAGACCCAGCACGTGCGATCGGGCTGCTCGTGCGCGCGGGCGGCCAGGAAGTCGGGCAGGAAGGTGGCCGGGGGGATGGCAGCGGTCATGCCGGGCTCCTGAAGGTGTGACGTGGGTCACTCCAGGGTAGATCGCCCCTTCGACGCTGTCACGACGGCGACCCCCACCCGGGGCGGTGGATCCGCAACCTCATCGGGCCGAATGAGGTTGAGAACTCACCGCCCCGGGACGGAGGCGACCGAATGCGGTGGAGAACTCACCGCCCCGGGCCGAGGTCGCGTGGTTCAGTCCTCGAGCCTCTCCGCGATGCGGTCGAGGGTCTTGCGCATTCCGTTCTCGGCCGCCGGGGCCAGCTTGCTCCGCTTGAGGAAGAAGCGCTGGCGGTCCTCGGACACGTCCCACGTCTCCTGCACCCGCGTCCCGTCCGCGACCGGCTCGCG
>Ga0247734_1002230_pt1 | contig 13097 bp, 14 predicted proteins | sample UWRJL103311B2_FD_180933 | JGI IMG/M metagenome (GOLD analysis project Ga0247734, IMG submission 180933) | Plant litter microbial communities from Arlington Agricultural Research Station in Wisconsin, United States - UWRJ-L103-311B-2 | ecosystem: Environmental > Terrestrial > Plant litter >... | reverse complement strand
GATCTTGGAGCACCGTCGGTGATGATGTATTATTGGGCCGAAAAGGTGCCAGACATTGGTGCTTCAGGCATACACAAATAAAGACAGCTCAGACCACTCCCTATCTTGTGCGCGCACAAGGTGGTGTGGAGATATTAACCTTTAATATCCGGCAAAAGGAGGGTTTCGATGGCCAAATAACTCCATAAATGCAATGCAGCTGAAGCACCAAATTATGGTAAAGTTACACTGTTCCATCCCTATCATTATTTATGAAGGAATCTGGAACAAAATTGACATCCTTTTTTTCTTCCATTCAGATTTGTTATATAGTCACGTGGCAATCGATCTACCTCCTAGTCACTCGAGGATCAACAACATCTTAGCTGGATGGATGAGAATTGCCAGCTCAGCATAACAACACTAAATCTACGGATCCCAGTCGTTGGGCAACTTTTCCTGAGCCCGGACAATACAGTAGCTTACTGCTCACTATCCTCTCGAAAGCTTGCTTTTCCTTTCCAAACTGAAGAGGCAAACAATTTTAGCGGGCACGCCGTTTTGAGCCAACGTAGTACAGTAAAGGCCCTCTCTCCCGTGTGGGGTTTCCGAACAGAGAGTCTATCACCGATGGCGCCAGCATTGTACTGTACAGAAGCGAATTCCGAAGATCCAACACACCTCCATTAACTGCGTTGTAACTAACGACTGAAGATGGAGATACAATAAAATCGATGTGCGAATCACGACAGGTAGAACGACTGCCGCTATTAAGCACAAAGGCATGTTTACTCAATTTGTTTCTCAATCAAAACTCAAGAGAATTCGCTCTAGACAGGAACTGTTTTGAAGTACGACGGCAGTGAACTAACAATAAATAGGTTTCGAGTCGGGTGCCTTTCATAATCTATTAAAATATAGCTTCTTCGGCGCTTCTATTGATGGTATAAGCGGCAAATTTTGTGACGAGGTGTGTGATATTAGCGTGGTATCCCACAACATTTGGTTTGGGTTTATTGTAGTAACTAGTGAGTACTGAGTATTGATATCTTTTGATATCTTTTGATATATCTATATGAACATGCCCTGTTATTTCTATTCCAGCTGACTTTCCTCCGATAAGTGTTATAGCGCTTCACTTGCGGCCCTTTATACTAGATCAATCATCAGGCTCTTCTAGAAGCAAATAGTGATAGGACAAGCATCTAAGTAAGACATGTTATCCACTTATCTAAATTTGCTATAGCCTAGAGGGTTTGCGAAACTCAACTCGGTCGTCATATTCGCTTAGTGGTCGCTCCTGCCTCAAGTGGTTACTCAGTATATAGTCATATGATTTCCACATCGGGAGACAATCTTTCGCTGAGATCTGCTTATGTAGCAACTCAGCTTTAACCTCATGATATCGTTTAGCATATAATATTTACGATGTCCCAAGACGGCCGTGGAAACATAACGCCCTCAATAAACACATTTAGCTATAGTGCCGAGGCACCATTTCTGGTTTTGATCTCGCACACTTAGGATTTTGCTTATTTACATAGCATTCATCCCTTTGCGAGGTCAGATGGGAGAGATTCAAGCCAGCCTTAGTGCTGCTCCTCTTGCTGCTTATTTCAAAAGAAGTAGGACCCAGACTCAAAAGACTGTAGAGAATTAGAGAACATGCATGACGGGAGGGATGGTCTTCCTGGCTCAACAATCGGGTTTGCAACAACAGGAGAGGGAACTTGGACTTTTGCTAACTGGCTCCCTTATAAGTCTTCTGGGAAGAGGGAGAGAAGGGAAGGGAAGGGAGTAGCATTCAAGTCAACGGTCATGGTTGAAGCCCTTGTGGACAATCATCTCTTAACACAAAGTAGAATATGAATTGTGCACATAGTCTGAAACTTTTATTTCTTGAAGAGCTAGTATTCCCGATTTCATAGAGGTATCATATTTGGCACACCTAGTCAAGTCCCAAGTTCCAAGCGCACGATACATTCACCCATAACAATGGCCCGACCCGTCACTTGGCCAACGGTTCGAATAGTACATCCCGCTTACATGACTCAGAATGGTCAACGAGATACCATCGTCATCCTTGCTGTTAAATTTGACATTGAACATCCGGCCTTGTTCCTATTATTAGCGCATCTTGTCTCGTCACGACACAAAAGACAATGCACAGAATACAGACTAAGAAGGACACCAAATGGGTCCCCACGAAATACTCACAATTGTCATAGTAGGTATTTCTCGTGCTGCGATATTGGTATGACTCGCAGCCGGTAGCAGCTTCACAAAGGGTCTGGCATACGAGAACTGTAGACGCGGGCTGCCCGCCCATATCGTGTTCCAAAAGACGGGTGCTTGGAAGTCCCTTTCGTGTGATAAGTTCAGCCTTCCTCCGATACGATTAGCGGAGACGAAGTTCACAGACCTGATAATTGCAGTCTGGCACAGAAGTTTTGCTTGGGATGATAGTTGAGACGGTGCTTGTGGTTTTGGTTGCAGTGGTAATATGACTTGGCGTATAAGTTTGGGCTGGAAGTGATGATGTTGTTGGTGAATTGAAGGTATGCGAAGTGGTTGCGGTGAGATCGAGAGGATAGAAATTCGGGATACCTGGCTTTGCGACAGAGATGCCTAGGAAGGCAAGGAATACCAAGATGAGGATGCGCATCTTGCTGATGTCGTTTCACTCAACGTTCAGATAAAGTCTGGTTTGCTGTGGAGTAGGTAGGTGGAGATGTATGTAATGGCACATTAAGAGCCGGAAGTTAGATGGTAAGACCAACTCATATGGGTTAAGCTATCTGAAATAACCTTTTCACTAGCCTTTTATTAGCGCGTTGATTGTGCATGTTGGGTAATTGAATTGATGGGTGGGTGGCATCAATTTGTACACCTCCCTAGGCCACTGCCAATCTAAATCCTTTCTGTTCATATTTCAGCATTCACTCCCCCGTGTTCCACTGAATATGAAACAGGCTGTAGCTTTTATACGAACTAAGATCTAATTGTGAAAATCTTAGCGGCGACTTTGCAGTTCGGCCGAATAAGCTTTGTTAAATTCGGCTTCTATTCAGGGGCTCGTTTAGCCGAATCGTTAACCCACTCAGCTGCGAGGAAGCCACGCAAGTAATATCGGCTTAATGAAATTCTTATTGCCTCTGATTACTCAAGAATAAAAGCTTTCGCTCATCAATGAGAGTCTTAAAAATAGATACACCAACTATATACAGTAAGGCTAGTCCTACAAGACAACTCCTTATGATATCAAAACATCACCAGTGCCATAAAAACACATGACTCGTTTAGAGCAGCCATTGTTACACATATATTGTATATATTAAGTGAAAGTAGTAGATGTAGATGTAGATTATGTAAAACAGAAAAATGAAGAGATATCTGCCCATATTGTTTTCCAAATCATCAATTCCCAGCCGCAGCGGCTGCTGACGCAATATGTGTCAACATAGCGAAATCATTCGGAGTCCTTTCCATTCGACGCTCCCTAGAATCAATTATTCCATGCATGTGATCTCCGGAATCCGACAGTACGTTGTTACTCTCAGGTTCATGACTGACTACAAGACCTGGTTCGATGCTTCCTCTACAAAAGTACTGTATCAGCATTGTGTTTTACAATTCCTCCAAACAGCTTACTCTTGGGTCGTCGTGGCATACTCATGCTCTCCAGATGATACATTTTGCCCTGTACCACCATTATCATCTAATTCTCCATCTCTGATATCCTTCCACGAACATTTGGCGTGTTTTTTTGTGCAAGCTGAACATGCGGTGAGATGTTTAGTACACTCAAATCTGAGTCGCCTACATCGGTCACATGGTGGATCTATCACATCCCCCCTAGTCAGCTTTTCGATTTTCCCAGCCATAAGTACCCGATAATGACTTTCTGTAACGTCATCAGAGAAGGACACAGGATAAGAAATGCGTCTTGTATCGGAATCTCCATTGGAGCTGTCAGCCGTTGTACGATTTGCTTTTGGGCGAGAAACATGTGCTACAGAGCTCCGGCGACCATTGGCCATGAACTGTTCTAGTAATTCCTGTTGTATTTTGGAAGTCTCCCCATTACCTGGCTTTGGGGATTGGTTGATGGCTGAAAACGGCTGGGGAGAGAATGTCCGCACTTCGGGGGTTTCTACTACTGTTTGATCAACCTTTCGAGCCAGGACAGCTGCTTTCCTCCCCTTGAGGTGGTAATTAAGCTGTCGGGCTTTACTCGCAACTGCATCCGCTTTCTTGATCAGCATGCCGAGCCGTGATTCCAGAATGTTCAGTGTTCCGAGTTCAGCAGCTTCATCCTCAGGACTGGCTTGCGGTGGAATCATCCTCTCCGGCGCACCGGACATGATCAGTCTGTAATCATCTTCCGGTATCTCAAGCTGGCCTCCCTTCATCCACACACGGCAAGCTTTCCCATGGCTAGTATCATTCAAGACAAAATCAGAGAGGTTGGAACGGGCGAATGTGACGATATCGAGCCATGTGATTGGTGCTTGTTCCAAAGCAAATGAGCTTTGGATGACTTTTATAGGCCCATCGAAGAGCTTCTCAAAAGACTTGAGAAGAAGTGGGCCAACAAGCTTTGCACCGAGATTTGCAGCTAAACTCTCTTGTCTTTGGAGAACACCTAGAAAGGTTAGTTTTTAGGATGGCATCAACTATGAGATTCCCGAGACTAAGAACGGAAGAAAGACATGGGAGGGCTGTGGTGTCCAAAGAGCCATGCCGAAGTCGAAAATTAGACATAGCAATCATGTCACTGATCAATTTGCAAGCGAACGCAATTACTTCCGGAACTTCCAGATCCCTACAGAACTCCTGATTCCTGAACTTGAAGCAGCTGCGGCATTGTGAGGCGACACACGTGATTTGACAATATTCAAGTACGAGAAGAAACACACCTTCATAATCATCAAGCATTCCCAACACATCTGCAAAGGTCTCCGAATCACCCTCAATCAATCTGAAAGGTGCAGTTCTCATTTTCATCAGATAATTGATTTTCGTTACATCTCTGGTATGAGTGATTGGAGCAGATCTCGTGACCGCATCATCAACCATGGGAGAACGTTTACGCTTCGCTCCTATCACTTCGGGCGCGGGAGATGCCATGGTATGGTATGGTATGGTAAATCTAGCAGACAGGATGAAATTTGGATCAGCGTGAAGCTGGAGCTCAGGAGCTCATGAGAGGTGCTCTAGCGGAAGCGGGGCGTGAATCTCCGCCCGGGTGCTCTTTGTGAGCGTCGAGGGACAGACGGCGTGGGAAAACGGTGGTCGGAAGATAGCTTGAAGTCAATACCAGTTACGCGCTATCAATAGGAGGTGCGGAAGCAGAAATCGTCTTGTGGTGCAATTGCATCTTCTGGCGGTGATCGGTCGAGTTGATGGTGGGTGGAAACACGGGGGGTGACCGCTACAGTCAAATCAATCCGCCTGCAAATCCGGTTGAGAGCAACGGGCGGGCCACCGAAATATTCAGTCAGCAGCGGAAGACGCTAGTTCGTGTTGGCCGGCTCTGGATTGCAGATGTCGCGCATCGATGGTGATGATGGATTAATTATTATGAATGGAAATGGAGATGGAAATGGAAGAGGGAATGCTGGGAATGATGGGGGGGAGGAGGGAGGGAGGGCTGATATGGAAGCGCGGGAGCTGCCCTAGCAAACGGGAATTCTTTCCGGGCACGGGGCGGGGTGTGGTGGTGGTGGTGGTGGTGGTGGTGTGGACAACTCAAATCCGGACTCGTTGCGAGAGGAGGTGACGATGATGCCCGTGACGCTCCCACGCACTCAAAACGGGACGGGCTACAGACTTACATATTCCAATGGGTTCATTCAGATAGAACGGCCACCGAGCCACCCGGCTATCTTCAGGAAGGTGTTGGCTTTTATATCTGTATCCTTCGCATATGCCCAATAAAGCATATGGTATTTCTTAAAATCTCGTGCATTTGCCTGACTTCTAGGGTTGAAGGAGGCACGTCGTAAAGCTCTCCCTCCAAATGGCAAACAAACCTCAGTAATGCGCAACCTGCTCACCATTGAAAGCGCAAATCTATATACGCGACCGCCAGCAAAGAGAAGAATTTAGACATTAAAGTAAATCATATGTGTAGTCTGTAATAAAAGTGCTACTATCTATCCCTGTTGACTTTATTCGCAACTAGCGTTTTCAACCTCGCAAGGCTACCAAGGCCAAACCGTCCAAGCCTGAACATCACAAAATCACCGAAACACCACCCCAAAACACCAAGGCACCACCCCAAGATGTCTTCGCAAGAACGTGGCGGACGAGGCGGTGGACGCGGAGGTGGCAGAGGCGGAAGAGGAAACCATGAAGGGGGAGGACGTGGAGGAGGTGCTGGAGGTAGTGGTGAACGTCCCAAGGTTCGTTTTCGCAACCATTGTTCCATGGGGCACATCGCTGATCAAACGGTGTGTAGAAGGAGAACATCTTAGACTTGGGAAAGTATATGGATAAGAAGATAAACGTCAAGTTCACTGGTGGACGAGAAGGTACGAGTTTTCCCATTGCGCGCGAACAACTTTCGATGCGGGGATATATAGATTGGGGGGGCAGAGGCGCAAAACCGTATAGACGGGAGCGGAAAGCGGGCTGGATTGAGAATGCAATTGGAGAGATTAGGGCTGACAGCCGAAACAGTAACAGGCACCCTCAAAGGTTACGACGCGTTGATGAACCTGGTTTTAGATGATGTGGAAGAACTTCTCCAAGGCAAGCACCTCCTGGCCCCGCCCATCCACCATCCAACCCAGTCCCTAATCTAACACGCGCACAGATGGTGAAGGCAATACCTCATCGCGAACCCTCGGTTTGGTAGTAGCGCGTGGAACACTGCTGGTCCTGGTCAGTCCCTGCGACGGCAGTGAAGAGATCCCCAACCCATTTTTGGCACCGCAGGAGGACGAGTGAGGGGATAGATGGACAATAGTTGATGCGGGCAATATGAAATACCGTGGATGCGAAGCAAAACTTGCAGCTCCACATGAGTACGGTGTAATTGACACCCAACAAAATAGTCACCAATGTGCTGGCATTATCTTAAGAAAAGCCATGCGAAACAATTCAAGCCTCGTCGATTTGAGCAACACAGAGACCAATTCTATTATCTTTAACGTGTTTTTTATTTTCTGTTGCTTCTGTATACCCTCGCTGTGAAATTACATTTGCAAGTTTCTATTCAAAGTCCATACTCGCTGCTTTGATCCACCGCTACTGTTCCACATCGTGTTCCCCCAGTACCTCCATCTAGCAGTATATTATCCAAGACCACTACTAATACCTTCGCTGCCCTTTCTGTAATTCCGCGAATGCCGCGGCAACTCGCATATTCAACTCCTTGTATGTGACCACATACACACTTTGTTCATCTCGGCTGGTCAATCTAACCTTTTCATCTATTCCGGCATCCAGCTTATTCATACACCTTATCATATGGCCCAGATCCAATACAGGCTTTCCCTCCGCATCAACTTGATGGAATGTGTAATCTCTGAATAAACTCAGAATGTAGTATTTGCCATGTACAGCCCAGTCACGGTCATTGGCATACTCGGGTCGATCGATGATGCTGTTCAACTTAGCAGTTAGCCGAACAAGTCTGCCGTTTTCGAGTTCGCGGGCGAGCTCTGAGTTCTGTATATCTATAGCATGTTGCGCACTGTCAAAACTAGCCAGGATATGCCTGGAGATATTGTTCAATAAGTAATCAATGTTCTTGGTCCCAGGTTCGGCTTCAGGAGACACCAGCCAAGAAACGACATCGCGTAGCTCTTTGGTATAACTCACACCGAATTGACTAAAAAGTTTAGGTCAGCCACTGAGTTACGGCGTAAAGACGCAACAGATCAACAATTCTCATGCAACTGAGAATAAATTGATGATATTCACTTACTCAACAGCAGTATTGCTTGCGACCATGCTTGGTGTCAAGTTGTTTATCCCTAGTCCCAAGATAAGCCGTCCAAGGCTAATCAAATCATCCCGTTGCAGATCTGCGATAGATCTTTGCTCGTCATATTGAAGGACATCTAACACGGAGCATGCACTAAGACGAATGCGATTTTTGTCCGTCAAAATTATCTTCCCAGGGTCCAGGCATCTGATGGCTAGCTTGGCATCATGGACGCACTTCATAGCCGAGCCAATTTGTACGAGATAACTCCATAACACATCTTCAGCGACGGCACTGGACACGGCTCTTCCGTATCGATTTGTGGTCGGTGAGTGCTGGTCGGATAGCGTCTTGGCCAAGGGGAAGTAGTCGGTTACAAATATTAGAGAGCTGTCACGATTAAACTCATGAGTAGTGAAGGCTTCGATAACAGAAGCTATATTTGGGTGATCGATTTGCTTCCATGGTTGCACCTGGCGAATGGCATTCTCATTTGTAAGCCGATATCCTAAATCATGTTAGAACTGAGCATATAATTTCATGTAGAATGCTTACCATGCAGACGTCGCAAGCAATATGTTTTGCCGTTCTTGCTTGATGTTGCTCTGTAAACCCAACCTGGATAGCCCAATGACGGGGCGGTTTTTATCTGCGTATTGGTATCAATGAGGGGAAGTAAGGTATGATATTGCCCGACCGACAACGGCAGTGTGGAATCTTAGAATGGTCAGCAATTACGCATCAGAAGAAGAGGCTAGCATACTAGATAAGGTTTGGAGAGTAGCGGCAGTTTTCCGTTGCAGCTCCTCTCGGAGTTTCTCCGGCATGAAGAAATCATGAACATGCTTTTGATAGGGGTGAAGATCCTCTCGGTGTGGCCCGATGGGAGCATAAAGGTGATAATTCGGCTATGATTATTTAGCATGTAACGTGTTCTTCTTCAGGGATACTAACAAATAGCGGCGGTGGTGGCTGGTTGTATGCAGGCTGGAATTGCTGATAATTAACTCCATTGGTAGGAATACTGCTGGCATCTTGAAAAGCAGTAAATTGTGTATCGCTCATGACATGTGCAATAGGACCCATATTGAATGGGTCGGCATAGGGTTGGGATTCGTGGGAAGTGCCATTTGTTGTCTTTCAAAGAGGTCAGTTGAGTCTTAATAATGATATTTGAATTCGGTGTATCGAGTGTGATATAGGTCGGGGGAAGAACACAATCACCTACATCCTGAGTGAGGCCATATTCCACAGCTCCAGGTATGAAGTCTCTACTCTCTGCGGGATTGAATGCCAGCGGCTCGGGCTCCAGTTCTTGTTGGGGGATAGGTGTTACAACGCCTGAACGAGGTGTGAAAGATGCTGCTGCTGCCACCTGGGATGTAAAAGTTGAAGCTTTGGGAACAGCTAATGGTTGTGGTGAATTGAAGGCAGGCGCTTCAACATTTAGACTCTTCTTGCTATGTTCATCAACGACGTCAGCCAAGTTCCTCGTTACCGCAGGTTCGAATAACATTTTTGTTTATATTTATTTTTCAAATAAATGATTGTAAGACCTGGAATAATTACAAGTGGTGAGAGACGGAAGGTTCCACCCGGGGCAAATGTTTTGACCAGGCAAGAGTACCTAACACTCTCTGCACTTGAATTTGGTTATCTATCTCAATGCTCGTATCGTAAGAGTTGAGCTTGATTTTGTCATCCAAGAAAGCCCCAGTGGTGAAATCGACAATGCACTTTCATCTCTCACCAATTGCCTGCTTATTCTGGGTTGGCTGATGGCCTTGGCGCATCTCCTATTCTGTATTCCTTCCATGCTACATGAGGGATTATATGTTTTGGAGTTGTAGGAGCAACACGCACTCAGAAATTGATGATGAGGACCATTCTGCATCTTTGTGTAAAGTAAATAGATCACTTACGAATCAGATTGCGAAGAAGCATTTTTGTTTGGGTCATGATTGAAAGCGCAGCCTTGATCTTCATATCGACAATGGCCGTATATCAACACATTTCTGCAGAGTGTATCCTTTGCGTGTTCTTGGCCAGTCAGCTCCTCTGCTCACATATATCACTATACAATAGCCACATACCACGTCCCTTGGGTCTTGGGGAACCAGCGGGCTTTCGCGATTCCGGCTGGAATCTGGGTGTTGCCATTATGCTTTATTCGGTCTTCCGATCTATCTGCCACGCCCCGATAACACGTTACCGGGCCTATCAATTAGATTAGCCAAATCCAGACCAGTTCAGCTTTTGAGGGGCGTGCTTTATCTTCCGCAGAAGTTATGTCTGTTTTGCATTGCCCAGCCAGCCAAAAGAGAGATAAAGCAAAGCTCTTGTACCACAGGTCCAGCTGATTCTGGTACTCACTTGATTCTGAAGGACATTTCTTGAGGCGGTCGATTAGGATGATGGTTTTGCCATTAAAGTAGGAGCAGCAACAGTTGTCTAAAAGATGGGGTCGGTAGAGGCGAGGGAGATAATAGTATACTCAAAGATCCTTGGGAATAAATGCTCTTTGTTGGCCTGGTATAAGTAGAGAGATGGCCAGAGGGACAGAGGGATAGAGGGATGACGGTACGGCACTGCACTGCACAGCTGCTGCTGTCGTTGCTTGAGGCTGAAAGGCAGAATGAATCGTGGGGGAGCTGGGCCCCTGCTAGTCGTAAATTAGTAAGTAGTAGGTCGCCAATATTCAACCACCAGAGTTACAGTACTATAACTGTATTATATTTCCGCTTTACATCTGTCAAATCGATTTGAGAAACTTTAACATCTAGAGTTTACATTTTAGTTTAAGAAAGCTTTAATTCTCATCCGTCTTGCACAAATCTAAAATACATCATACAATTCAACTTCCCCCACATTCAGTCAAGTCAGCCTTCTGATTCCGATCCCTGATGACGGGCTTGGCACGAATGCCAAACTAACATCGTCACTTGAACATGGATCAAACTAACAAACTCACTTCTTGAACAAAGCTGTCTCTGCGAACTCCTTTCCCTTTACCCTCAGCATCCTACAAACTGCTCTTTGAACTCTTCTAAGCATCTGAAATGCAAATATAATACAACGCTACTTGTCCGAGGACACATTACTAAAATGGCTACCCCCGAATTGGATGTTGGCCAGCTCTCTGAAGACCAGCAGCTGGCCTTGCAGCAGTTCACATCTGTCACTGACCAAGAGCCTGCTGCTGCCATACCTCTACTTCGACGATCGCAGTGGAATGTTACAGTGAGCATCCCAAAATTTGAGTAATTCAAAGAGTATAAGTTAATTTTGGGACAGATTGCAATTGCCAAATTCTTCGATGGCGAAGGCGCCGATCCAGTCGCAGAAGCCTTAGCAGCACAGAATGTGCCGCCACCTCGAGCTGCACGACATGAAAACTTGCAATACAGTCTCCTGCACGGCTCCCCTTCTTCAACCCCGGCTAGGCCACAAAATGATCCTGCTCCCCGCATAGTTCCACAACCAGATAGCCAAGTTGCTACGAGGCCGCACTTCCTCGTCGGTCTACTATTCACGCCTTTCAATCTTGTGTACAAGCTCTTCGGCATGACTTTCGGTTTGCTTTCCTACTTTCTGCCATTTTTGCCCAGAGCTTTCAGACCAAACCCGGTGACAGGAGCTGCGAGGCAGGCAAATACAGGTGGCAGGAGGGCTTTGAAACCAAGAGATGCAGCAGCCAGATTGAAACGGGAGGTTGAAGAGGAATATGGTGATAATACCCTCTCTTTCTACGAAGGTGGCTACGCCCAGGCTTTGGATCTTGCTAAGAAAGACCTGAAATTTCTTCTCGTGATTCTTACCTCTCCTGAGCATGATGATACATCATCCTGGATCCGAGAAACTCTGCTTTCCGATGAAGTGCAATCATTTCTGAACAATCCGGTAAATGAGATCATCCTCTGGGCTGGAGATGTTAGAGATTCGGAAGCGTATCAAGTTTCGACAGCTTTAAGATGCAGCAAATTTCCTTTCACAGCTCTTATTGCGCATACACCACAACAAAGCACTACTTCCATGTCGATACTCACCCGTTTGACCGGGCCAATGCCGGGAACTACTTACATAGCTAAACTACAATCAGCGATTAACGCACATTCTGAGCAGCTTAGGACCGTCCGAGAAACTCGGAATGCTCAAAATTTCGAGAGGACGTTGCGACAAGAACAAGATTCTGCATATGAGAGATCATTAGCGCAGGATAGGGAGCGGGCAAGAATAAAGAAGGAGGAGGAAGCGCAAGCTGCAGCTAAGGAGAGAGAGGAAAAAGAAGCCGCGGAGGCCACAGCTACTCTAATTAGAAAGAGAAAACAATGGCGCCAGTGGCGAGCAAAGAGTGTGATGGCCGAACCAAGCCAAGATTCGAAGGACGTGGTTAGAGTTGCACTAAAGATGCCGGAGGCAGCAAGAATCATACGACGATTTCCCTCGGATGCAGGAATTGAAGAGCTATATGCTTATGTGGATTGTTTTGAATTCCTCCAAAGTGATTCTCTCGACAAAGATATTACCGAGCCTGAGGGTTATAAGCACAAATTTGATTTTCTATTGGTATCAACACTACCCAGAGTGGTATACGATCCAGCTGATGGAGGTACGATTGGAGAAAGGATTGGCAAGAGTGGCAATCTTATCGTTGAGCCCATACTGGATGATGAGGAGTAAACTTTTCGGCATAGGTGGTGTTCATAGTATTAGTATTGTGGCAGGTCTCTGGGTGTGTCTGCTTCAAATACAAGCATGTCTCCAGATAGTGGAAGAACCTAGCAAGTGCAATCCAGGCAGCACTCTTCTGAGATAGTCACGAAAGTCTCATGCATGCTAAGGCAAAGCATAGACGGCCTGTTTGTAAATCTATATTTCTAGGATTGTTGATGTTTTACTATAAATTAGACTAAATTCAACGTTCAGTCACTTTTGTTCATCTGGGCTAGATCTATCATATATAACTCTAATCGTATGGGTCATTGCAAGGCAACAGTATTTCACACAACTACTTAGCCTTACTTTGATCGATTATGATTTTAGCATTGGTGGATTGGGGAGTTATTGTATCAGGGATCACGGTAGTGAGTCTGAAATAGTAGTAAAAGTGTCTGATTCTCTTCTACTAAGGTCTTGAAGACCTTATACCTAAGTTCTACTGTTGCTAAAGGAAGGTGCGTCG
>Ga0247734_1002229_pt1 | contig 13105 bp, 14 predicted proteins | sample UWRJL103311B2_FD_180933 | JGI IMG/M metagenome (GOLD analysis project Ga0247734, IMG submission 180933) | Plant litter microbial communities from Arlington Agricultural Research Station in Wisconsin, United States - UWRJ-L103-311B-2 | ecosystem: Environmental > Terrestrial > Plant litter >... | reverse complement strand
GCTTTCGCCGTTACTGCAGACCATATGAATAAGTTTGGCGTCTTGTGACGTGGCAGCGTCGTCCTTCAAAATGCATCTTCATTGTAGTATTCCGTCCTTATTCTCTACAGTAAGGACGTGAATGTTGAAAAAGGTGAAGACGCAAAATCGGCAGGGGAAAGAAAGTGGTAAGACCTTTCCTAATCTTCCGGCATTCGGAGGCTTGTACTTGATACGACTCTTGAAATGAAGAGAATAAGGTCTTGGAACAGTTTGGACGGAAATTTTTGAATTCAAAAGTCTTTAGGAGGGTGCAAGACGAAGCCATACTTAAGTAGATCAAAACTCGACCCCAAATATCGGGGGCCGTCACTCTTAGCGCAATGGGGGCGAGGAAATGTGAACTCTGTTGGGGTCCATATCTAGGCATTGAACTCTTGTGTTGGTCAAACATTGCCAAAGAAAGATTCAGCCTGAAAGAAGCAGTCTTCCGTGTCACCCACCATCATCAGGCGGTGATGTGGCTTTCTGGAACGGCCAATCTAAGTGACTGGATTAGTTCGGCACCTGCCGGCTAAAATATAATCAGGCTGCATCTAGATATCTAGATAGAAGGGACACTTGCATGGAACGGGAAAGAACTCCTGCAAAACACAGCGAGTCGAAAGCATGAACTTGACACCCTGCAGAGAAGACATCCAAGTTTGTAGATAATTACTAGGCCAAGAAACATATCTAACATGAGCCATAGGTCGTTGTTTCATGCAGATCCCCCCAACCTCGTTCTTCCCCAATTTAAGAATGTTATCATGGAGGAAGGAAGTGTTGGGGTTGGTAAATGTGGTCAGCGGTCACGGACATACTAGCTAAATTCAAGGCCGGTGTTGCCATCGTATGTCTTTCGACGTCTCAGATTCCCGAGTTCAAGAAAGTCATTTAGATGTTTCCTTTTCTTTCTTTTTCTTTTAAAAAGAACGCGCCCGCCCATTACTGAAATACTCCTGGAACTGGTTACTTGATAGCCAGAGCTAATGCGATTATGTGATACTCTAATAAGTATTTAACTCTCCTGTACCCTGCTTGTTTTTATTTGGGTAGAAAAGCTTCTTTCTTAAAATTCTCGGTATATCTCTGTTACTTTTGGCGGTATTCGGCAAGCAGGACGTAACACTTGTCCTGGGGGGGGGGGGGGGGGGGGGGGGGGGGGGTGCGTTCGATGAGGAATATATTGTTGTAACTATAGAAGACCGAGGCGTTTTAGCTTCCCCAAACAGCATCATACATATTCTATATCTTCCTTCACCTTCACCTTCCTTGTACTTTCTGTATAAATAAGAGAAAAAGGTTTAGCTTTTGAAAGTTTTTAGAAACTATCTATCATCTCACTATCTACCAAGTCCTCTATCATTGGGCTCGGAGGGACGATTGACTTCCAATCCAGAGCCGCCCCAAATATCATCTTTGAATCAAAGCTAGCCCGAAATCTTCTTTAGAAGGTTAGAATATTCCTGAACATTTCGCCACTGGAACTTCACCACAACCAAGTTGATTTTCAAGATGTCTGCTGATGTGGTTAGTCCAAAGTAAGCTAAGATAGTTATTCCATCCTATATTTGGCGGAATATCTCTAATCATTTCGTTTATGAAGGAAAAAATCGAAATCACAAAAGGACGCAGGAGTCAGGAGCATCACACGATCAAATGTGAAGACGATCTCCGGGGGACCCTCTAGCTTGCAGAGATATCTCGATCGTGATCAGAGAGAGGAACGGTTGGTACTTGGCCTGCCGACGAACAAGCAAAGTCAGAAGTGAGGTGAGGGGTTTGGAGTTATTTTTATTTTTTATTTTTATTAAAGGAAGGGGGGATGTATGGTTTGAGTTGCCTTCTGGGCTAAAGCTATGTGTAACTCACCTGGTCGGCGTTTTAAACAGCCTAGCTTCCTTTGCTAAGCTTCATCTTTAAAAAAAAAAAAAAAAAAAAAAAGGATTACCAACATCTACCACCTTCTGCTTGGCTCGCCATGTATGTATGTGCACGGTACCATAATTTGCACTAGCTAATCCTAGAATTCGTCACTACCATAACCAGCAATACAGTTTCACAATTCTAACGGCTATGTGTGATTGGATGGGGTCCGCCCAATCTTCTTCGGTCTATGGTTGGTTGTATGTAAAATTAGCTCCACGCTAATAGCCCCCATTTTCAACCTCACTACGCTCTCGGTACTCTTCTGCGCCGTCTCCACTCAGGTGCTTCCGGCCTCCTGGAACCAGTGGGAGCTAAACTTATTGAGGCTTAGGTCAATCCATCCCTTGGCGGATTAATGAATGGTGATCTGAGAAACGACAACACGACCTTTTCAAAACAACACATCTCTTTAGTCAAAGATTTCCTATGGCCTTTGTATTTTCGAGAATCCTTTAGCTATATACTGAAGCAGATGGCATGTGCTAGAACACCTTCGCTCAAAATTATGCCGAGCTAGCTTAACCATATCACATACAATCGGGCCAGCTCATTATGTCAACTCTTCGCAAAGCTTGCGCAAATTGTACTACATCAAAACGAAAATGTGTGGTCCAGAATCCAAAATGCGCTCGGTGCTCCCAAAAAAATCTTGAATGTGTGTATGATCTTGAACCTCTTAACGCAGCGCCTACAGAATATGAAAAATTACTCTCATTTGGCTTCAATCTGTCGAATTGCAATTCTCTAGGGGTTTGTATCCTAAGGATTCTCAAACTTGGAGCCTCAAATACTGATCCAGCAATCCGTGGACGGGGTCATGATAATGCTTTAGAGATTACAAGGCTGGGATTTGGCACAGTGCCAGAGCAAATTAGAGCAGGGAAGCCTGCATTGTTTGTGCATCCCAACATACTATTACCTGGTATACATAATCACTTCACTGTCCTTTTACAAGAAAGGGAGAAGGGTGTGCTATGTGAAAACTTTAAGCGCCTCATCCACATTGATATCAAGACGGTGTCACTAAAAGAAGCCCTTACAGCACTTCAAGCTCTCCTAGTTCACTTAGCGGCATCTATTTTCTCGTCGTATCCAACCGAACAGGAAGAGGCAGATAGGTCTATCAGTATCTTATCTGAATGGACGCAAAATCTTTTGGCATGTGTTGATGCTGGAATGCCAACGGGCCAATCTCCGTGGCAGGATTGGTTGTTAGGAGAGAGTAAGTTACAAATTCTTGTATTCTCGCTTTGTGAACTTTCAGGCACCTGTGAGCTTGATTGGAAACTATAATCCAATATCGATATCGCACTACAAAGTGCAATATGTTCTGTCTAAGCTAATTTGTCGCACTTGGAAAGTTCATTGAACACAAATTTCTAGTTATGCTAATTTGTCGGTAGGTGTGCGGCGAACCCTGTTTATGGCATACGCACTCAATTTGTCAGCAGTCAGCTACAAGGATGGATATTGCTCTAATTGGTTGTTCATGGAATCTTTGCCGTTTGATTCCCGGCCAGGTCTCTGGATGGCACAGTCCCCACAGGCTTGGATTGCTGTAGCCCATGCTAGATTTGGCGAAGAAGTCGGGGAACGGCTTAATTCATACCATGAATTCGCAGAGGCTTTTTATGGGGAAACGCCAGACTTTTGTGGTGACGCGTTTCTAACTTTGTTGGCATTTGCACATAACGGTCTTGGTGGGAACTAAGCCTAACACGGCCTTAGAAACAACAAAATTCCTCAAATCATGAAGACAGGTTCGAGACGGTATAGATCATGTTTCCGGTGGCGTGTTTCTGGTGGCGTTGTTATGCCACAGTCTATATAAAGCAACAAATAATCCAAAATTCTAACACAATATCTCAAATCATCATACCCATATTGTTTACTGTTACTATCTTACCTCGGACGCAACATTATGTCCTCCAGAAAACCTCTTCTCGTCGTCCTTGGTGCTACAGGCAATCAGGGGGGTTCCGTCGTTGCACACTTCCTTTCTCTGTCTCCATCACCGTACGCAATTCGTGCGGTTACTCGAGATGTATCCTCAATCAAAGCTGCTTCACTTGTGTCGAAAGGAGTCGAGGTAGTGGCCGGTGATTTTGATAATCCCCAGTCACTTGATGCTGCCTTCGGCGGTGCATCAGTTATTTTCAGCGTGACTGATTTCGTAGAATCTATGATGAGCCCCTTGTTGCGCGAGAAAGCTGCCGCATCCGGAACAAGTGCTGGATTCTACATCAGGGACTACGAAGCCCAACAAAACAGAAACATCATCGATGCTGCCGCCAAGGTTAGCACACTTGAAAAGTTTATCTACTCCAGCCTTCCAAATATGAGCAAGTTGAGCGGGGGGAAGTATACCCATGTCTACTATGCCGATAGTAAAGCAGTCGCTGAGGAGTACGGGAAATCAACGTACCCAAAGCTCTGGGAGAAGACCAACGTTTTTTATGCTGGATTCTATCTTGAAAACTTTATTGGCGGGCCTCTCTTTTGCCCTAAACTGGTATGCTCTTGAGAACTTTCATTCAAGTCTCGCCGGTGTCCCTTTTGCACTCCGAACTATACGGGATCCTTGTTCTAACCTGTTTATTAGAACAAGGCAAAAGATATTCTTATCGCGTCGAGTACGGAGCCCCTCACCACATTTATATTTCCATGGTACTCTGTTATACAGGACACTGGCGCACTCGTTGCAGCTTTAATCCGTGCTGCCCCTGGCAAGAAGGTCATCGGCGTCAACGAATGGCTCAGCCTCCAAGATATCTCTAGGCTTCTGGCTAAGACCTTAGAGAAGGGCATTGAGTTTGTAAATATCGCACCTGACTTCAACCTGAGTGACCCTGAAATTCAACGAGCGCGTAAGGAGATGATAGGTTTCTGCGTTGAGTTTGGATATGACGGAGCGAAGGTTGACAAGACTGTTATGAAGCCAGGTGATCTAGGAGTGCCAGTGCAGCTAAACCCGGTGCAAGAGTGGATCAAGAAGCAGGATTGGGAGAAGATCTTACCGACAGAGTAAGGTGATTGTGTTTATGAATTTGCTTTGACGTAATCAATTCTGCTCCCACGAAAATTCGTACCAATTTAGTTCACTAACAACTTCTCATACTTGATGACTGGATTACGAAGTCATTCTCAAGTAGAATATGAACAACTTTCTTCCACATTCACAAAAGATGACCTCATCACTACTTTAATCTTTATTTACTTTCTGTCCATAGAAAACTTAGACGATCAAAAGATTTCACTCAAAAGATCCGTGGGGTTATCTATCTTTTAGTCAGTGTAAAGAATCAAGATGTGCAATTTCATTCTTACTATTACAACCATCCTACTGGATTCATTAATGCCTTTGGGATTTCGTATTCTGTTTTAACAGATTTCAGGGTATCTTTAACCAATATAACATAAAGGTAACGAACGTCTGGTGGATTCATGCACATTATTTCACTATTTATCACTTTATGTATATACGCTTAGCCCATAATATAATACCCGTTATAATACCGGAATCTCAATACATCTCCCCTATCCAGTTTACGTGATCTCACGCCGCCTTTGTGTCACGACCTGGTAAAGGTGCCCGCTTTTGGGGAGGGTACCCACTAGGGGTGCGCCCACAGAATAGAGGGCACCTACAAGAGAAAGGCACCTATCAAGGATAGGCACCTACTAGGAGAAGAGCACCCACCTGCAATAACTGTTATAATGGGAAATAGAGTATTAGTTGTGACGGTTAGCTAACAACCGGAATCGGGTGGCTCTTGGCAATGGTCTGTTCTGGCTTGGGGTCAGAACCGGTGTCACGTGATGGACCCTACAGGATCCCTAGGTCCTGGACCTAAGGATCCAGTTAGGTCCTGACCTCTAGGGATATATATAAGTAAATAGTTTCGTTAGATAGGAGCTTCGTGCTCAAAACATTATAGTTAGTAATACAGATTGTTTACTTAGTAACGACTTCAATTCTATTTGAAGACCCCGAATTCTAGTTAACTACTTCTCTCGTAATACCAACCCGACAGCCCTTTAGCCCTACACGGTAGGATATTAGAATCGTTACACTTTGATTAGGCTGGCTCAGGCCCGGCTTAGCTTCGGCTTATGTCTGCTTAGGTCTGCTTATTTATCTTACTAGATATTATTCACTTTTAACGAGGGATTTGAAAAGGCCCCCTTTCTTAGCCAGTGTCGGTTCACACCATATGCGCATGGTATTGATTAGCTTTGAATACGGGGCACCACTACGTGGTGTTATCACGTAAGTGCTTATTGTATTCGGTGGTAATCAGTTTGTTGTATTGTAAGGTCTACGTAGGTGATAGTGTTGATATAGGGATCGATGCGGCCGCATGTGGCCGCATACTCGGACCGACCTGAACTGTACGGAGTCACGTGTGCCGAAGCACACGTGACCCATACAATTCGGGGTCAGTTTATACCAACAGCCAGGGATCCTAAATCTATTCCTATTATACTTTTATAACTTATATTAGTCAAAACTTATTCTTAGATAATTATTATATAAAATGTATATATATAATAATATTTTCTTGCGTTTTACTTTAGAGTATTTATGTAACGATCCTAATATCCTACCTAGTAGGGCTAAAGGGTTGTCGGGTTGGTATTGTGGGAGAAGTAATTAACTAGAATTCGGGGTCTTCAAATAGAATTGAAGTCGTTACTAAGTAAACAATCTATATTGCTAACTATAGGGTTTTGAGCACGAGGCTCCTATCTAATAAAACTATTCTACTTATATAGAACCCTTCGTGCCAAGGCGAGGTCCTGGGATCCCGGGGTCCCTAAGATCCCAAGGTCCTGGGGTCCATCACGTGACTTGTCAGGGGTCAGTTCTGAGAGAGTCTCAGAGCCGAGCCCCTTCAGTTCCGGGGGCCTAAACCTCAGTACTTAGATTATACAATAAATGCTAATACGGGTAACCGGTAATGGTACGAAGAGAACCGGGGGTGCCTTTCTTGTAAAAGGTGCCTTTTATACCTAGGTGCCTACAACCAAGTAGGTGCCCGTATGAAGGAAGGTGCCTTCACGTGCAGGTCGTGACAATTTAATATTATTTTTTATAGTTTGCCTGGAGCTTTGTACTCTATAAATAGCTATCTCTCTTTTGCCTTTATATATTTTCTTTCTTATTTTCTCTCTTATCTTTTTATATATCTCCTTATATATCTTCTCTCCCTTTTCTTATTTCTCTCTTTAATTCCTCTTATTATCTAAGCAAGATCATCTTTTTTCGTTTTTATTTTAGATATACACTATTAACCCCCAACTAAAATACAATGTATCAGGCATCTTAAGTGTAGTGAAGTTACGGTGGGTCAAGCGAATGGTTTGCTCGAGGCTGGACACTATAAGAGCTCCTAGCTCCAGAGATAGTCGAGTTTTATTCGCAAGACGATGTGCGGTACAGGGACTATCAACGTGCTCCATCTGGGAGAAGCGAGTTGCCGGTCCTGAGCCGGGAGCAGCAGCTGGAGAGGGGGCTTGTCGTTGTGCAGGTGCAGTCTCGCTAGAGAAGTTTCTCGTCTCGTCATCTGCATCGAATGAATTTTGGTCCGGTATGACAACGCCAAGACACTTCTGGGCGCAGTCGGGCGCACAGCGACTGATCCTTGTGGCCTACGGGTTTCTCGAGTACTGATGCCTTGTAAAGTTTAATCGTTGTCAACATCCTATCCTCGACAGTCCTATGGCTTGTTCCTTCATTGTTCATTGTAATAACGGCCATAGATCAAAATGACAGGCCCGGGGATCCCATCAGCTGTCATTCGTTTCGCCTGCCATATTCCTCTGGGGATGTTGGCCTGGTCAGCACAGGGACAGAATGATATTGTCCACAAGTATGCGACCAGGCTTCTTGACCCTCGATTCAATCATAATATCCATCGAGGAGAGAAGATTCTTTATATCGCTGTGGGTGACTTTCTAATCTCTACTTCACATGCTTTTTTGGCTGACATTTGATACCTGAACCTAGAGCATGTTTGGTTTCTGGTGGAATTTCTTTATGTGGATTCCAACGGGTGCTGCTTCAGGCATTTTGCTTTTTTTCCTGGGGCTCGTCGATCTCGGGATAGTCATTGGCCTCGTTGTGGGGGTTTGCCTTCAGTCAACATATTTACCTCACTCGAAAGGAGGTTGTCGATATGCGGAGACATGGCAAGTCCCTAACGGCGTGGATAGTTGGTTTCATGTATATGCAAATGTCTCCGGCACCGCCAAGTACAAGTATAATCCTGGGGCAATGTGCGAGGGTTTGGTTGAAACTTGGAACCTTGGGGTTGCAATGGCGTAAGTACTGGTGGAGGAATCTTAGAACAGCTTTACTTTACTACTTCAGACCTTCTTCCTCTCATACCCAAACTCCATCTAGAGCATTCAGGCTGATCATATGAATATGCAGAGTCATGTACTTCATCTCCGCGATGTTTAATATTATCCTTGGAGGTTTAGACGCCAGACCAGACGCCCGCGGGCGTGGTTATAGAAATTACCGCTCTAGAAGATATCCCTCCAACTACAACACTCCCCGTCGACCCTTTGGCAAAGTCTTACTTGAGACACTTGGCGCAATTCTGTTAGCGCCAGGATACGCCCTTTTAGCTATACTTCCGAAAAGCTGGCGAGCAAGAATACAATATAGCTGGCGTTATTTTTCGAAATCCACAAAGCGAGTTCCAACACAAGATATAAAGCTACCTTCTTTACGGAAAATGAAGACCAAGGCCGATCCTACCTCTGAAAAATTGGCTCACCTCCTGAGTTTGGATGTTCTAACAATGATCGCCCCTAAGTTACATTATGTGGATCTAGTCAGTTTGAGTCTTGTGTCTCGTAGTATTCGAAAGGCCATATTCCCGGATTCGGCTGTCGAGTGCAATGCAGAACATTTCAGAATTTTGACTTGCGATGATGGTACTAAAAGTCAATGTTGGGGATGTAACACACAAATTTGCAACGTAATATGAGAATCATTTCTATCCCAGATAGTGCTAACATATCTTTCCAGGGTTGTCAAGAAACTGCGATGATCGCCGCAACCGAAGCCTCTTTCCACATGGATGTGTGTAAGGCGCACTGCTCGGACTGTTACTACAATAAAATACACCGTCGCAACTACTATAACGATAACAAAAGTTGTAGCTGCGGGCAAGGATCCAGGCCCTACATATTCAGTAATGACGTGGGCTGGGTTAACAACACGTCAAACAACTCGTCAACTCTGCGATCTCTCTGCCGGCTTTGTAGTGGCCTTCCTCTCACTGGCTTGCAAGATAGGAGAGAGGCTAGGGATAAAGATGAGATTGCCAGGCTATCAAGACAGCCATTAAGTTGCTCTGGGTGTAAATTACCCTTAAGTTCAAAAGGTCCAAGATGGTGGATATGTCAATCGTGTCTTGGTGAATGTAGGAATACGATACACCCGGCATGGGCACCTAAGCTAGCTGTTTAGATACAAATTCAAGACTGTTTCTATTTGAGTTATTTTCAAAGTTGAAAATCTGGATTGCAATTTGAATTCAGTGATTGCCAGTGGAATTTAATTCGGGTCCCTCCTGAGACTACTTTTGGCTGTCTACTCGAGTGGGAAGAGCTCTCCCAGCCCTCCTCGCAACCTCAACGGCACGGTAGAACATAACGCTATCAGCAACCTCTTCAGCAGCCAGCTTTAATTCGCTCGAACTTTCGCCATCTCTTTCCTCATCCCTACGTTCCACAGCATCCAGCAATGCCTCACAATCCCAACAAGTACAAACCGCATACTCCTTCCCAAACCTAATCCTAAACAGAGTTTTCGTCTTGTCTATTCCCTCATCTAGTGTACTTTTCTCCAACTTATCATCGTGGTCCAAAAATCTCCCAGCAATATCGACTGTTGCATCGACATAGCGACTAGGAGAGAGCTGGTGTGTATGCCACACCAGATCAATGTCCAGGGTGGGTACAAGCATTGTACCCGGATAGAGTTTGAAAAGCTTGAGGAATCTATTGTACCTATCCTGTGCCCGCCGGAGTGTTCCACAGAGGGCGGGAGATCTGATCCAGAGCTGTGCATCCATTTTCTGCACGAATGACGCTTGCCGTTGTACCGCTGCCGCAAGCTGAATGTAGTCTATAAAATTGGCTAGAGTAGCACTGATGATACGAACAAATGCTGTGTCATTAGTAGATAGACCCCCAATATTTAGTGTCAGGGAGATTCCGGCTTGTGTAAGTGTTTTGGTGCCATAGGATGTCAGAATACCTTTGACTGTGGGATGCTTCGTTGTTGTGGCAAGATATTCGAACATGTCAGAGGGGAGGTTTAAGTTTTCTTCCCACCAGGTTGAGGTAGTTGGGGGAAGATTGTACTTCCAATTATTATTATCGATTGCTTCATGCTTTGGTTATAGACATGTATCAGTACACAAGTCAACATTCGACAAAAGGGTTTGGTACCAAGGCGGGGAACAGTTGCGAAAACGATTGCTAAATGTGATAATGTAGTGACTTGATAGATACAAAGAAAGAGTGACTCACAATGGCCTGCCATGGAAACTCAACTTCAGGCATACTCTTTATTAATTTTCTCTTACAATAGCTCTGAAAGTATTTCGGATTGAGAAGCAGAGAATGCCACACCATCAGCACATCTAGAGCGTTAGCGGTGCTTTTCGATTCAAACGGACATGCAAAACTTACCCAGCGGCGGTATTATGGAATTTAAGGCTTCTCTCTCCCTCGGATTCGTCAGAGCAATGTCGGCGAGACGAAACCATCGGTCAAATCTGACCACAGCCAAATCAAGAAACAACGGCCATTTCTGCTTTCTTCTAGTTTCGAAGGTAGGATCCCTCTTCTTGATTGTCTTATCTGGCCCCCAGCGCTGCTTCCGAACGAAAATCTGAGGATTTGCTACTATTCCGAAAGTCTTGTCAAGTGAAGTGGATTTTAGGACTTCAACTCGCAACTTGTGGAAGCACTGCAGGAGCTCTAGATGAACTGCACACTCGGTAATCGTGGGAAGTATGGTACTTTCCACGTTGCGGGGCATATCAGTGAGTGATTGGAAAATTGACGGCCATGGGATGATGGGCTCTTCGGCTTTGGATTTCGCCGTGGGATACACTTTTTCGGGTCGCTCTTGCTTGAGGCTGTTCAGAGAGGCTTTGCTGCAGTCATGAAGCGATTTCTGGTCAATGCCAATAGCAAGAGCCATAGTAAAGAAGCTTAAACACTCAGGTATCTGGCTACAAGACTTGAGCGATAACAAGCGCGAGGTCGAGGGAATGTGGGAGTCTGCTCGGATAATGTCTTCCCTGAGAAGTGCCACACCACTACCTGTATCATGATACACAAGATATGCTTGGGCAGACCCATAGGCTGATAGGCCAATCAAAATAATTACGCCGACCTTCCGGTGCGCTGTGTGTATCTGAGATCGAGGGGTGTGTCTCTGCCTGGTGCACTGCCACCGCCACAAGAGACAAATCGGGCGACTCAAACACAACTCACATATGTGATGCTTGCCTATGACCTGCCCTATCTTGAGCTTCAATACAGTTCAATTTTGCAAGTCCAATTGTTCTCATCGACTATCTTCTGGGCCTAAAGTGTTGGGTTGGGTTAGTTTGTCGTGTACTATGACTCGAACTCTACCAAATCGGCTACTATGGATGAAGGCACTTAGGAATGGTACGCCGTCCAGCTCGCCGAGCAGCAACAATATCACGAATGCTCCGAATCTGCCATGGACTGAAATTGGCGACGCTGAAACTTATCTTCGTCAAGAGTTGACGAGCTTGTATTGGGAAGGCGTTAAGCGCGAGCTCGAGGTTATTCTTCTCACGCTGAAAAAGTGGCAGGAGCCAGAGTATAGTTCGGTCGTACTTGATGACGAGAAGGAAAAGTTTGTCCATGGATTCGACACTTTCATCGATCAAGTCAGTCAGGAATCTAGGGCATTTGCTATACGATATGGTATGTTGATATTTATCCTCTGATGTCGACATATAGGTTGAGATTCTGGATAGAACATTTTGTGAAGGGTGGAGAGCCGTCATATTCACCTCGTGACCAGTCTTTGAAGTTCTTGAATGATTACTAATATCAATTCGTTGAGGCAAAGGAAAAGATTCAGGTAGTAAAACCTACCAAGAGGCGCTACATGCTCAAGCTCTAGATATCAGCGCTGAGAATAGCAGTTCTGCGCTTAAGGCTAGAGTGAGAATGAAACTTGAAGGTAGATTCACTCTGAGAGGGATCACTCATCGATTTGTTCAATTAATGATTCAACAGAAACTCAGCAAACTAGAATTGTTGAAAATCGTGCTAAAATGCTTCTTCAAAGTGCAGGTGAGTCGGATGTTCCGTTCAACCCAAGGTTTTAGATGGAATATAGCCAAAAAATAATACGAGAACACTCAAAGTTTCGATATTCTTCTATCCAAGAAATTCACGGTGTAAATTATCTAATTAAAGAAAACAGGCTTTCTCGATATTGACAAGCTTATTGAACACCGGCCCCCGCTTCACAACATGTCATTTTGGAGAAAGCCGTCAGTTCCTCAATGTAGGCTATTCCAATCCTCATCATTGAAATTCCTAACATGAAATGACAAGTGACGTTAACGAAATTTGATAAATACTGGATACCAATCTTCTCACCAGCACGGTGTTCATCATGCAGCAGTACGCTTAGGGGTAGTATGTTCCGCAAAACTGATGGAGACGACAAGGGAACCACCATATGCGAAGAGTGTTATCGAGAATCTCACTACGGTCATTCGGGCCTAATTAAATCTTACAAGCATTGCATTCTCGAAGAAGTCATCACGCCGAGTGCCAGTCGGGTCATCTGCCGATGCAGCACCATTCCACATTTTGACTCCAGTGGCCGATCACGAGTCTTGTTTCCAGTGAACGAAGAGGATCAGCATCGAAGCGTTGACGAAGGTGGGATGCAATGTGGACTTCTGAAGTTGGGAGAACTGGTTGCTGAGGCCAAATACGATGGGATACAAACCACAATAAAAAAGCGTATTAGGCTCGGCGAGGAAAAAAGAATGCACGAGGAAGAGGTAAAGAAAAGAGAGGAAACTCAGGCAAAAATCAAATCAAAGGAGGCAGCAGCCAGGAGGGG
>Ga0247734_1002228_pt1 | contig 13110 bp, 12 predicted proteins | sample UWRJL103311B2_FD_180933 | JGI IMG/M metagenome (GOLD analysis project Ga0247734, IMG submission 180933) | Plant litter microbial communities from Arlington Agricultural Research Station in Wisconsin, United States - UWRJ-L103-311B-2 | ecosystem: Environmental > Terrestrial > Plant litter >... | reverse complement strand
GACCATTCCAGGAAGAGAGCATGGAGGGAATTGTGATATCAAGAATCTATCTAGGTGAACTGCTTGTTCTCGTATTTGAAGGTATGGTCGTTACTGACTGCTGTTGGCGAATAGGGGATCTAGGTGCTATTTCCCAGTTTTTGTGAAAGGTGCAAATCTGTCGGTTGGAGATCTGCATTTCAGCCAAGGTATAGTCTTCAGAGCGTATTTAAGATGTTGCCATGTCATGATATTTACTTGTTGCATCATTAGGTGACGTGAGTAGCGTTGATGATTTTGACGAAGTCTTTCTAACCGACTTGCTTATTTAGGGCGAGGTAATGCGTCAAGTTGATTTCTCACGGCGATCTTTATTTTGAAGCCCCTGATAGCTCTCGTTTTGTGGTGCTATCGAAATGGTAAGGCGCGGTAATCCAGTGGGATGAATCCATGTCTGATGATGCGCAGGCTGGTATTATTACGCTCAGTACCAGTGTCATCAAAGGTGGCGTAGAGAAGTTTGCATTGAAGCAGCCGATTTTCTTGGTTAGCATGCTGCATCCTTCGAAATTGGCCCAGGAATATTGAGCTATTCTTCAGCCCTCTCCAGTGGATCCTGTTTATTCATCCAAAGTCAGTATCTTGAGCTCAGTACCAATTGTGTGGAATCTGATCTCTAGCGCCACTCCTTAGCTGGTCTTTGAAGGCATCAGCGTCGACTATCGTGAGTTTGATGTCGCTGTGGATATTGGCGTCTCCTGATGCGCATACACTAGATGGAGATGGGAAACAGTACAACATGGACGCGTGAGGATTGCTCTGTGGGTTTATGGGTATGTTGCTCACTTGGTTTGACAGAACCGTCGCATACAAACAGGCAGCCTTAAACGCAATTGCGTACTTGCAGAAGGTATGTTGTGTCTGTTGTCAAAGCGGGGCTACGGTGATCTGGATCTTTTATTCCTGATAGCTGGGATACAGTGAGTACCGCTACGTCTCTTGACATGTTTCGCCAGTTACTCACTATTTGTTACCACCACAAAGCTCGAGAACAAGCATGTATGTATTTATTCTTTCGCTGCTTTCAGCGATCTGACAACCGAGAGATATAGACTTGCTGCTATCTGCAGCTCCTGTCGAAAGTCATGTCGGTGCGATCGTCGTAAGCATAGTGTCTGGTTTGGAAACTTGGCTTCTAATTCCAAGTCTTAGGACTCTCCCAACGCATGCGTCACTTTAGCAATCCCTACTGGTATTTTCACGCATGTGAGTTCGTACTTTAAGACGCGGTAAAGGAAAGCTTGCTGACTGGGATGCCATTAGGATATTCTACCCAAAGAAGATGGACTCGCCAAGCAGGATTTTGGGCAATGTGCTATCCGCAGCGATGGGATTATTTGAAGACTACACTTTCGACTTGTCTAAGGTAGCGAAAGGTTGAATACATATGGCTGTTTTTAACATTGTTTCTACCTGAGCGCAAAGGTGCGATGAAATCGCGCTTCAAAGTCCAGCAAGGCCGAGATCGGGATCTGCCCTGTCAAGATCTGCTTCCTTTTTCGTTATCGCCCCATATTCGCGCACTTTCGCGTCCGCTTTCGCTTCCGGATGCTTCTCTTCGCGTCCGCTTTCTCTTGCGGGGTGCTTCTACTCGCATCCGAGCTCGCGTCGGGCTCCTTGCGGTCTGTAGATGAGTGGGTCAAGGGTATGACGCAAGGGCTGGGAAATGGTATAAATACTGGCCCACCCTCTGGCGTGTTTTCCTCAGTTCCCCCCTGCACACGCAACCTACACTCATTCTTTTCTCGAACTTTCACACTCACTACTACTTCGCCACCATGCAGTTCAACCTCTCTGTCATTCTAGCCATCGCCATGGCTGCTGCTGCCGTCGCCGTCCCCACCTACGAGGGCGGAGGCAAAAGCGAGTTCAGCTACGACCGCGAAGACACCGACGTCAAGGTCAAGGACATTGCCAGCAACCAGTGCGCTGTGACTCAGACAGCTAGCTGCTGCAACGCTGTCAAGGTTGGCTCAGAGAAGCACAACGAATGGTCCAAGCGTTACGAGCACTTTGGTGGACGTGAGGACGGAGACTACCTGGAGTGCTCTGCCAAAGGTGCCGATAGCTCTGCAGGATGGTTCGTGTCTTTTTATTCACATTTTATCATGACCCTTTTCTAACTCTTTTCTAGTGCTCAAGATGCTCAGCCCTTCTGTTGCAACGCCACTGGCAGTAAGTCGTCCTTGTTTACTGGTTCTCTCACGCTTGCTTATGTCATGTTCTCAGGCAAAGTCAGCGCCTTGGACTGCACTCCCATCGACCTCAGCGTTCCCATCTCTGGCCTCAACGGTCTTTTGTCGGCTGCGAGTGTTTTGGGCAAGAGAAATTAGAGAGGTGCATGCGGGTTGGAGTTTGTAATGGTGGATTGTTTGGACACTACTATGTCATGTTTTATTTTTTTTGGGGGAAACGAAAAATCATTTTAATATCTGGAATTATCTCTGCCGGCTAAGCACTCTTGTAAGGCTGAGCTGTGTGCAATAAATGTTACTCCAGATAATGTTGCTCTCAATAGTGCTTTCTAATCGGGTTATCGATGTGTCAGCCAAGCGGGTCTAGACCTGAACTCCGATCTCCCGACGACTCTGTAAGCAGGCGCGCCATCACGACATTCTGTCTCTACGACCTCCACCATCCCCAGCACGTAGCTGGTCCCCATCCACTCGTCAGCTCACTCCTTAATATTCTCGCCAGTTCAATCTGACGACGACTCAGTCTGCGCGGCGACATCACCCCCACATAGACGGCCATGAGCCATTGGTTTGCGCGCATTGGTCGACAGGCTACGTCCTCGTCAATTCTGTTGCCGACAGCCCACCAACGCGCTTTTCATCCCCCAAGAGCACTGTTCTCGACTGGAACCCGAGTCGGTCTTGTCCGCAGAACAGCAGGAGTAAACAGGCCGCGATGGATCAACTCGAAGCATTCACCATCAGACTCAGAGGACAATGCTGGCGAGAAAGAGACAGAGAAGGAGAATGAAAAGCAGGAAGACTCGGAAGAGACTGACAGCGAGAAGAACCCAGAGAAAAGCGAAGAAAGCGCGACTTCAGAATCGTCTACTTCAAGCCCAGCATCGCCTTCCTCTTCCTCTGCGTCTTCTTCCTCTTCGTCATCACGTTCATTGGCCAAACCCCAGATACCGGAAGTCTACCCTCACGTTCTTGCGCTCCCCATTGCTCGTCGCCCATTATTCCCTGGCTTCTACAAAGCAGTCGTCATTCGCAATCCCTCCGTTGTTGCCGCTATCAAGGACATGATGAAGCGTGGCCAACCATATATTGGCGCCTTCTTACTCAAGGACGAAACAGAGGACTCGGACATTATTACGGACTTGAGCAAAGTTCACGACGTTGGTGTTTTCGCACAGATTACTTCCGTCTTTGCTGCCAACTCGGCCGGCAAAGATCAGCAAGGAGGTCTTGCAGACGGGGAAGAAGCATTGACCGCAGTGCTCTACCCACATCGAAGAATTCGGATTACAGAGCTGCTGCAGGCTGGCGGAGAAGCAAAGGTGGTACCAATTGAGGAGGCTCAAGAGTCAAATCCCCCTCCGAGCCCATCACCGGAAGCAGGTACGTTTCTTCTTGTACTAGTGCGATGAACATAACTGATGTCGCTCGTAGGTCCCATTCAGACGTCATTCTTGCGTTCGCACCCCGTCTCTGTCGTCTCCGTCGAGAACCTGGCTACAGAACCATTCAATAAGGATGATCAGTACATTCGTGCTTTCATGTCCGAGATTGTTTCTGTCTTCAAGGATATTGCCCAGTTGAACCCCCTCTTCCGCGACCAAATCACCAACTTCTCTATCAACCAGATTGCTTCCAACGTCTTTGACGAGCCTGACAAGCTGGCCGACTTTGCTGCTGCAGTGTCCACTGGAGAAGTCGTGGGTGAGCTCCAGGAAATCCTGGAGTCGCTCAAGGTTGAGGAGAGACTAAGCAAGGCGCTGATGGTGTTGAAGAAAGAGCTTATCAACGCTCAGCTTCAGTCCAAGCTGTCTCGCGATGTCGACTCCAAGATTGCGAAGCGTCAAAGAGAGTATTATCTCATGGAGCAACTGAAGGGCATCAAGAAGGAACTCGGTATGGAATCTGATGGGAAGGACAAGCTTATCGAGAAGTTCAAGGAGCGGGCAGCGACTCTAAAGATGCCTGATGGCGTGAGAAAGGTCTTCGACGAGGAGTTGAGTAAGCTTGCTGGTTTAGAGCCAGCGGCGAGCGAGGCCAACGTTACGCGGAACTACCTCGAATGGTTGACCCAGATTCCGTGGGGACAGCATTCTCCGGAGAACTTCTCTATCAAGCATGCGCAGGAGGTTTTGGACGAGGATCACTACGGGTTGAAAGACGTCAAGGACCGAATCCTCGAATTCCTCGCTGTTGGAAAGCTTCGTGGAACTGTGGAAGGCAAGATCATCTGTCTCGTCGGCCCTCCTGGTGTCGGAAAGACCTCTATCGGAAAGTCCATCTCTCGCGCTCTGGACCGCCAGTTCTTCAGGTTCTCGGTTGGTGGCTTGACGGATGTGGCGGAAATCAAGGGTCACAGGCGGACGTACGTTGGTGCTCTGCCCGGAAAGATCATTCAGGCGTTGAAGCGAGTCGGAACCGAGAACCCTCTTGTTCTCATCGACGAGGTAGACAAGATTGGACGTGGACACAACGGTGATCCTTCCAGTGCTCTTTTGGAGATGCTGGACCCAGAACAGAACTCCAGCTTCTTGGACCATTAGTATGTTCTTCATATTTTCCTGTCGATGATAGGCGCTGACGAGCTTTTACAGTATGGATGTCCCTGTGGATCTCTCACGAGTGTTGTTCGTATGCACTGCCAACAACCTCGATACCATTCCCGCACCTCTTCTTGATCGTATGGAAGTTCTTGAAGTCTCTGGATACGTCTCGGAGGAGAAGGCCCAGATTGCTGAACGTTACCTCGGACCTCAGGCGAAGGAAGGTAGCGGACTTAAAGACGCTGACGTTGGTCTCAGTCGTGAGGCTATTGACGTGCTCATCAAGTGGTACTGCAGGGAGAGTGGTGTCCGGAATCTGAAGAAACATATCGAGAAGGTATGTCAGAACAATCGTAACCTCCGTCACTCAACTGATTGAATTATGTCTTAGATCTACCGCAAGGCTGCTTTCAACTTGGTCCAGGATCTTGGCGAAGATGTACTACCAGAGCCTTCCGAGGCGGAGAAGGCTTCCGTCGCCTCTGCTGAAGTTGAATCTCAGGAGGCTCAGCCCAATGAGCCCAACACCACTTCGTCTGCTTCTTCCGCAGCACCTGCCGAGAAGCCTGTAACGACCAATGAGAGGAAGCCTATGACCATTCCCAGCTCTGTACACCTCCAAATCACGCCCGATAACCTGAAGGACTACGTCGGCCCTCCGGTCTACCAGAAGGACCGCATGTACATGAACCCTCCACCAGCTGGTGTTAGCACTGGTCTCGGATACTTGGGCAATGGAAGTGGTGCTACCATGCCTATCGAAGCTATCGTAAGTGTATCCAATCGCTTTCACTGTTCTCGTTCTGACTTGCCTTTCCAGAGTATGCCGGGTAAGGGCAACCTTCAGCTGACTGGTAAACTCGGCGAAGTCATTCGTGAAAGCGCGCATATTGCCCTTTCATACGTCAAGGCCCATGCCACAGAGCTTGGAATCCCTCCAGAGCAATTCGAGCGTGACATCCACGTCCACATGCCTGAAGGCTCAGTCGGTAAGGAGGGACCCAGCGCTGGTACTGCCTTGACCACCGCCTTCGTCTCCCTCTTCACTGGTCGTCAAGTCCCACCAGACATTGCGATGACTGGTGAAGTCTCGCTGGTCGGTGTCGTCCTTCCAGTCGGTGGCTTGAAGGAGAAGATCTTGGCTGCACACCGAGCTGGTATCAAGACCATCTTAGCGCCTCAGAGCAACCAAATGGACATTGAGGAGAACGTGCCGGAGAGTGTCAAGGAGGGTATTCGGTTCGTATATGTCGGAGATGTTAGAGAAGTCCTAGATGAGGTATTCGGAAAGGAGTTGTGGAAATCGTCATAGTGAACTTTGCTTGCTTTGTTACTAGCTTTCGTTTTCTTTCGTACCTAACATTGTATTGTTACCACTAATTATCCATCGTACACACCCCACGACTCATCATTTATAACATGTTTCTTTTGGCATTCCTTGCGTTGGGTAGCTGTAGTATTGAGGTTGAGAGGTTTCCTTGAGCGCCTATGTCAGTCTTAGAGTGTAAGACTGACTTGTTTGAGAAGGAGTTGATCCTCTCTGATATGAGCGAAGAACTGACGTAAAATGTAGGGCAGAATCTATCTACATAAGTAGTCTCGGTTGAACAGTACTGTCGTAAGTGGTGTATTGCAAAGTTTAGCCAGCCCTCTTGTAGTTGCCTAAAGGGAGCATGGCCATTTACTTCTCATCTTCGAGTGTATAATGAACGCGGACTTAAGGATCAAGTCCTTCAAACCTTCTCCTTCACCCCAGCTCTGATTGAGCCCTAAGCCCTCCATCTGATTCTTCACCGAATGCAAGGTAATGAACTGCTTAGAGTGGGATACGGGGCGACCTATGTAAATCGCATGGCCTCTGACCTGAGTATACACACATGTTGTGTCGACGTGAGAAATATCTTAACGTTTCGTTATCGTTAACCCATGCCTCCGTAACTTAAAACATTGTAATGTTAAGATGTGATATCTTAGCTCGTTTTACAACCTAATTGTCAAGATACATTTGGAAGGGATTTACAGTTTGACCTAGGTATAAGCTAAGGAGAGCCTGATACAGGAAATCATATCATACATCGCCGAACTAATCTCCATGAAGATTAATACCGTCAGATAGGGCTCTTCAAGATTGGTGGAAAGGTTCTCACCAATCATTCCTTGGAGCGGGACACTAGAGCAACACTCTGCACAGCGAACACATCTCTCCAGGCATCATAATCACGGGCACAAGGCCGACGTATGTCAGGACACACATGCTTCTCTTTTTCGATCGCTCGTTGTCGGACCACTCCCACTATTTCTTCTCTCCCGTCGAAGGTAGCTGTGAACCTCAAATAACACTGCTCGCGAAGCTTCTTCAGTTCCTCGCGTGGTGAATGGGGGAGCGACATGTGAACGTAAAATTGGGGTGGAAATTCAGTGTAATCGCATTGAAGCTCGTTTTCTCCTTCTGCGGAGGGGTAATACTTGAGAATTCTAGATGGGTCACCAAGATCGTAATGCAGTTGGAATACGAAAAAGGCATGGTCCCGCTGATCCTGCCAATGTTTACTGTTCGTAAATTAGTCGACGAGAATCTGGCCTAGATTATATGGTTGAATAGGACTCACGCTGCCAAAGGCCCGCATATTATCCGATGTTCTTTCCAATCCTGTTTTGCGCAAGCCCGGGAGCAGTAGTATGCATGTCTGCATCCAGTACATCGCATAGCCAAATCGGCACTCTGAGCAGGGCACTACAAAATAACATCAGTTTGGAAGCTCGAAATGGGCTCGAATAACTTTGGCACCTGTGAATTGTTGCAGATGGGCTTGGCTGGGTATACGTCCACGTATTTCTTCAAAACCGCTTCCCGACTCACACAGTTGGTAGAGAAATCACGCCACGCAATGCCAAGAGTCACCGTCAGTGAAGACATAGTGGTTTCATGTTGCCCTCGGCTGAACAGAAGGCGGGAAGTCCTCACTTTCTCCCATGCATGAAGTGTTGGTGTTAGAACGGATAAATGAACCATCTGACGGCTCAGATAGTCGACCGCGCTGTGAATGGTCTTCATCTCAAGCTCGCGATGTGGAACTGTGGAGCACGTCTTAGCTATGAGTTGTAGATAATGTCGCTTCAGAGCGCGCCGCATGAGTATACAGCCACCCATTTCAACCAAGCTGTAAACGAGGCCAGTGCAATGCTTAAAAGCATGATGGCCAAAGACAGTGGAAAAGCTATTGTTGTCAAAGAGAAACTGCCAGAGCTTGAGCAGCTCGTCAATGATCTCTGGATACTGAAACGCCAAAGTTTTGGGAATCGGCGAAGGATATCTTGGTGGCAGGGGATGGAAACACAAGCGGACAGTGGTAAGAATCCGAGAAAAATCTCTGCACAGCTGCTCATGTAGCTGACTAGATTTAGCGTGCCTTTTTGCTTCGCGAAACTGCTTCCTCATAAGCATAAGGTAAGATAGAAAGACAGGGAAGAAGCGTGGTTCTTTCTCGATTTGTTGCTGTGCCCTGAAGCTGTCTGCGATGTGAAATGGAGGAACAAATTCCCTGGTAGGATGACGATCCATGTAGTGTAATAGAAGTCGTAACATGTATTCGTTGCCCTCCACAAAGGAATCAAGCGACAACTCGGTCAACGCATCCATGGAGGGGCCGCAACCATCCAAGATACCGCATATGCTATTGAAGGCGCACTCTTGGTTTACGGATTCGGATAAGAAAGGTTGTGAGTCGTCCAGGATATAGGTATCAATGAGCATCCGCATTGAAGGCCATATATGCGCCGCCCAAAGTCCGGAGACGCGCTCTTGCAATTGTGCGGGGAGGGCCTTGGTACGAGTACCACATTGCGCGTAAATCTGGTGTAACATTGAGAAACATAGGATTGTTCGCGAAAGCCAATCTAGGTGGTCTTTCCTAGCCAGGCTAAGCTTTCTGAATGCATTTGGCCGAGCGGCAGGACGAAGGTGATGGAGAACAATTTCCAAGACCTCTGCATATGCTATTTGGTGCCGAAGAGTTCTCTTCAGTAGAGAGTCTACAGAGATCATAGATTCTATGTTTCCTGTAAAGGCACTCTGGTGTAGTTTGAGGGAGATTGTCGCCATGGTGGAAGCATTCACCAGACTCGCGAAGCGGACTCAAAGCGGACTGGGATCTTGCCACGTGCTCATATTCCCACGCTTAAGGAAGCGTGTTCATCTTTTCTCTCCTCACGCTGTTTTTTCAAAGACGATGCGAAAAGTATACTCTCGATCCATTGAATCTGTGGCTAAATGCTGGGACGATGTTCTCATGTGAAGCCATAGTGCTACAGGCTTCGTAGTCGTTTCTGTTTCTTAGATCTGCCTACTACACAAGCTAATCTAAACGATGCAAAAGATGAATAGAACACGGATACGTAGGATACAAAAAATGGACAATCTACATATGATGAGCAGTGTATTTCTCTACCATACTTATTGTAAAGGAGAACAAATTGGAGTTTTAAAAGAATAAGCTAATCTAAACACCACTAGCTCGGATGAAGACGTGTGTTGACTCCTCTTTTGCTTGGAATATTTCATGTAAAGATCATCGGCAGATTGGCTAGGCGTAGTATACCCATGCCTCATGGAATATATGGCCTCGACTGAATCGATCGCATAGCTCAGCCAGGTGATTAGCACCATTACGCATTTGTGGTCGCTATGAACTTCGGCAAATGGCGACAACATGGTGGACTGGGCCGATGTCAGTGATGTCGATGTTCATTCAGAGTCCTCTGTATCTTCTCGTATATCTAGTTGAGAATACGTTGAGAATACAGGTACGTCTCCATATCTTTGCAATGGGGGGTCGGCTAGCAGCGGGAGTGTGTGGGTAGCATCGGGACCTATCCGCGAAAGTGGAGCGGCCTGGATAGCTGCATCAATTGCAATATCAGATCCCCGCCTCTGTTCTCATTGCTCACCGGACCTCGAGGCGATGCAACGGATTGCTCTGACTAGACGGGAGGCAGTTCGAAGGCTACGTATTTGCACTTGAGGTTCACACCCGCGGATACGTATCGCACTTCTCATCTGTCCTCATGACAGTGTTAGTGCTGAGAGATATATTTCGGCGGGAATCCGCCTTCGCGTAATTGAGAACGCGTGCTTATGCTATTTTTATATTTGACAGTTCTGATACACGAGGCGCTTGGTCATTGACAAAGATGCCTACGTATGCTAGAGTGTTGGATTCCTCTGACCCCTTCTCTGAACGTCTTAGTGCACAGCGACTGCGCTATCATTGACAACCTTGTACCCGTATTTGACCTATCCCCCTAGGCTACTCTCTGTGAAATTTCAAAGGCTAGCGGTCAATGATCACCCTGTCTCGAGCGTTTCAAGTTGAACGTAATGGGAAGAAGTACCGGCACTAGTATTACAACAACGCGGGGAGAACTATTTTTGTTGAACTTCTCCCTGCATCGTTCGTTCATTTCATCTCGCCGCTTCTTATAAAGCGACGCTCATTTCGACTGAGAACCCCAGACCTCAGCCATGAAGTTCACCGTTTCCAGCTGCCTCTCTGTCCTCTCTCTGTCTTCCGTCGCTCTCGCTGTCTCTCAGAAGCGAACCCCGGGACAGGTCATCTACTCATGCACTCAACCCAACACTGCTGCACTCACCTTTGACGACGGTCCATATATCTATGCGAAAGAGATCTCTGACCAATTGGTTGCCGCCGGTGCAAAGGGTACCTTCTTCGTCAGTATGTGTCTAGTATGAGTTCTTCCTTGAGTATCAAATGCTGACCACTTGAACAGATGGCAATAACTACGGGTGTATCTACGACGATGAGAACAAAGAGCGCATCAAGTACTATCTTGATAATGGCCATCAGCTCGGTTCGCACACTTGGGACCACTCTGACTTGACAACTCTTAGTTGGGATGAGCGTACGTTATTTTTCCTGTTTACTATCTCGTGGTCCACCTTTTGACGTACTTATCTTTCTCAGTTCATGATTCGTTCTGGAAAACTGAGCAAGCCCTGCAGAGGATTGCCGGTGTTGTTCCTGCTTTCATGCGTCCTCCATACGGCAGCACGAACTCGCTCGTTGAAGAAGTCGCGCGTGTCCGCGGTCAGGGCGTTGTCATCTGGGACTTTGAGTACGTTCTGCCCACGCTTTTCCACCTAATTTAAAAGCTTATTATCCTTACTATCCGTAGCTCTGGTGATTCTGTCGGTGCCTCAGTCGCAGAGAGCAAGGCTGTCTACAAAGATATCGTCTCCCAGCACCCTGACACTGTTCTAGCCCTTAACCACGAGACGTATGAGACCACTGCTCATCAGGTCCTCCCCTATGCTATCAAAAAGCTTCAGGCTGCAGGATACAATCTCGTTACCGTTGCAGAGTGTCTCGGGCAGGAGCCTTACCAGAGTCAGGGCGAACCTGAGGAGGTGAGTACATCTTTGCAACTAGTAATTCACTTTCGCTAACACTTTTCTTGATCCTCAGGGTAACTGGACTTGCTAAATTGCTCTCTGCCTCCTACCTTGATGTTTCTCACTCTCGCTTGGACATTTTCCGCTTTGGACACTTATACCACATGAATGACTCTGATGCTTTACCTACATTACCAGTGGACCTTTTGTGTTTATTTGTCCTTTACAAATAAGCATCCTTCATTGTTACGGCCCAATTCTGAACCAATCGACCATAGGGACAGAAATCCGGTGCAGTTCTGCTGGGTGAGACTGAAACTCGAAGCCACAACTGACTGTGTAAGTCACTCAAAAACGAGGCGTGCCGGCGGCAACCTAGCACTTGAAGATGAGTTATGAAGATGTTGCTGAGTGAATTCATGGAAGAAAAAATCAGTCGACGTCCGGGGGACGGGACCATCGCTGGTAGCTTTATCCTTCCTTCCTTCCTTCCGACGTAAAACATTGCAAATGAGACAACAGCCGGACGAGAGCATAACCATGACAAGCTCGCTTGCCCCAAGGCTTACACGCTACGTTACCACTGTTCCACCCACTTGCCGACTTCCACTCTGGAGGCTCTGAGTACGATAATAAATCGAGCAGTCCATCGAAAACACAAACCCCAGTTTTCAAGTCCACTATGGCGGAGCAGTCCAGAATTTTTGGCAAAACTCCTAATGGAAAACAGAGAAGCTAGCCGAGTAAGCGCACACCGTCCTTTTAGGGAAACCTTAGTTAGCTCAAGAAGAGCCCAAATCCAAGGAGCGTAGCAGCAATGTTGTCATTGTAGTGTCTCGGATCAGCAAGCATTTCACCATTGTAGGATATCGAGACTCTACACGATATCGTGTCTAATATATAAATACCTGGAAGAAAGGTCAGCAATCCGCATATAAGACGAAAGGGAAGAATGAAGAAACATACAATGAACATTCCGGCGGAACCACACGAGAAAGGCAAGAAAAGACGTCCTACGCTGTCGTTAATGAGTGTGCCGGAATGGCTAAGTATGGCTGAAACCTCCCCGGTTAATCATCATGCATCCCACGCAAACTTCGCCAATTGCAATGAGCCTTTCCAGAGTGTACAAAACACGGGAACATGTTAATTAACCACAGAGGAACAGATACCAATGCGGTCTACGACGAGAGCTGTGGAGATAGTTTGGAAAATGGAGAATCAAAGGCGTTAGGGGCAATGGACAGCGGTGATATGTCGAAGGAGGGAATACTATCGCCAGTTTCTCTGATAGAGTAGATTCAGCCAAAAGCCCTCGGACGTTAAATTGAAAAGAAAGGAACATACCGATCTGGGTATCAGTCTCCTCACCGAAATGAGCATTGTACATTGTGCACTATACACTATGTCCCATTCATGTCGGGCTGGGCCAACCACCACTGTCCGCCCAAGATCGTATCTGTACCCTGCTCATGTATTCGAACGAGGTAGAAAGGAAGGGAGTGGAGTAGATAGTGTTGAGAGGGCTTCTTCGTTTGGCTGTTCTTTAGAACCACAGGTCAAAATGTCGCATTATCTTGAATGACCGTGCGCAGGATCGAAGTGAATGTTGGGAAGCGAGACCTCGATGCTCATGAGCGACTACCAATGGATGAGCTGAAAGAAGATTCTCTCTCTCTCTGTCTCTGAAAGTCCTGCAGATCACTGTCAGTCGAGTGAGGACTCATCGAAAAGAGACACTCACATTCCCCAAAGATACAAGCGCAACTCTCGTTCGGTGAAGAAACAGAGCAGAGGCTCAAGCGTATAACGCACATTCTATCTAATTCACCTCTGACTTCGCCAGCGTACAGAGCCGATGTTGATTCTGATAGCTCTGGTCAAGCGCGTTGAGAGAAGAGGCTGGCGTAAACGCACATAAGTG
>Ga0247734_1002226_pt1 | contig 13113 bp, 11 predicted proteins | sample UWRJL103311B2_FD_180933 | JGI IMG/M metagenome (GOLD analysis project Ga0247734, IMG submission 180933) | Plant litter microbial communities from Arlington Agricultural Research Station in Wisconsin, United States - UWRJ-L103-311B-2 | ecosystem: Environmental > Terrestrial > Plant litter >... | reverse complement strand
TTGCGTATCAATCATGCTCCGATAGGTGTAGAGCTTTTTCCATTCGACATCGCCCACATTGCCAATCAACTTCTCCTGGATCCTATGCTTTGAGTCCCAATATTTGTAGTCCGCCTTGCAGAAGCTTCGCCATAACAAAGGTTCACTTCCTAGCCTTTCGAGTCGTTTGGAGACACGCTGCACATTCAAGATAATATCTCGTGGCGAGACATAGCAAAACACCTGTTGCAGGATCTCATCTGGAAGTGTGTTCAAGGTCGGCCTTTCGCTGCCAAATATTGCCATTACTAACTAAGCGGGCGGAATAGGGTATTATGGAGATACTCAGAAGTCGGTGAAATGTAGCATGTCCCTCAGGCTAAGGAGTCTTGAATGGTCGTAGGGTGTGCGACGGTGTTCTATCACTTAAATTGAAAGCACCAACACCAGCATAGGACGAGCTAGTCGAACAATCGGAATCGATAAGGTAGATGACTTGACGGTGGCAAGGCGAGAGCCGAAGGTGGAGGTGAGGTGCGGCGTGGAGGGGAGTGAGGTGGAGGAAGGCGGTGGAGGTCACATTTGTACCTTAGGTATTACTCAGAAGATTGTTGGTACAGCACTATATACGAAGTCTGAGGCCCCCACCTCTAGCTTCCCCAAGCCAAGTCTTCAACGGCTAGACCCGGACCCCTCCCCCTTCCCATCTGCTCCCATTCCGTACAGCTTCAACGTGGACATGAACCATTGCGAAGGCAACCCCACAACGTGATTTTCAAAACCATGCAAATGTAGATATTGGTCAAATTGAAAGGTTGAAAATGTACAATATCTCCAGGAACACGTCGTCGACTTTAGCCAGTACGGCAAGTTTATCAATTCTACTTTGACCCCTTGACAGACCGTATGTTGAGCAAGCTATGAAAGTGCTTGGAGTAAAGCACCACTCATTCAACTGTTGACTTGCACTCCTTATTCCAACGTGTCACAGCTATTGGCGCAATCTAGATCTGGAGAAACCTGCAAAGGAAGGTATATTACGCTGTGAATGGGGGTATCGATATAATAGTACAGTACAGTATAGTATAATAGTAGGCACGGTGATGGTGCAAGCCAAAAGAGGCGGCCTTACATCACCAAGCACCTCTGCTCAGAAGGATGGGTATAAAGTACACCAAATAACTCCCGGCCGTGTGCCGTTTCATTGTCAATCTGCTTTTGTCTGACCTCTTTCGGGAAAAACTTTTTAAGATAGCTTGAGAGTCTGGTTAAAATCAGTATTTGTTTTGGGTATTGCTGAAAACTGCGGATAAAGGCTATGGGCTACATACTCTTCATCAATGTTATCCGTATTTGCAATCATAACAACATCCCCTCGACAGAGTGGGCAAAACCGCCGACGCTGACGTTGCAAGACTACCGCGCAACGGGTACAAAGAGCATGTTTGCAATGCAGCATAACTGGCCGCCAGACTATAGAGGTGCAAACTGGACAGAGGTAGTCGCTGACTTGAGGCGTGACTTTTACGATATCATTATTCAGCTGTGAGCAAACGGCTTTCGCCATTTCCGCTGACATTATAGGATGTGCTGCGAGGAGCTTTGGAAATGTCTTTCTCGCTCCAAGGTGTGTCCGTTTATCGAACTCTATACAAACCTTAGTATGTGTCATGAAAATGGCCACGCTGCGACCAAGTCTTGACACTAAATTGAACGCTTAAAAGCATAGCAATTTTCTGTTTGCTAGGGGTTGTGGCACATTAAGGATTTAAGAATACTTACTTTTAAGAATCTTTCCAATCGCTTGCTTATTTATCTCCTGATACTTCATGTTCTGCCACAGAGTAACATTGATTTTGAGAAATTTTGTCAATGCCTCCTGGCTTGCAGGCAACTTGAAAGCCGATAAAATATCACGTCTTCTCACCTCACTCTGAAACCACTCCAGTTGACGCTTTGCAACGGCACTGTTCCTGTATCCAGGGCTATTCTCGCTTGTAGAAAAGAATACTCCAGCTTCCAGATATATCGCGAAAAGCTCCCTCCACCGGTTCATATCTGTCTTTTTGAACTTGGAAGGCTCGGTCAATTGCACAAGCTCTTTCGAGAGGCTTTCGATCTCCTCGATTATGTCATTCCGCTCTCTTTCTTGAATGGTGTCGAGAGTCTTGACATCTCCCTGCATAAGTTGGAAGAACTCCGCGTCAAATGTCAGCGGAATCACGATCTCAATTTGCCGAAACTCGGCTGAGTTCGATTTGTTACCGTGGTTGAGACCGTTGTTTGTCCTATAGGAGAGTCAGCTTGATGTACTGAATTCCACGGTACTGCAATGAAATGCTAAGGAGTAAAGAAGTCAAAGGCTCGAGTAATCTCAAACACTTAAACACGTTCAACCGAGACATTGTCGATCTACTGAACGTACTCCGCTTTTGAATTTGGAGGTTGAAATGTGTCAAAATACTTGACTCGGTCAGAATAGAAACCTGCCCACCTACGTTACCATTGAAGCCGAGTTTGATCCTTCCTTGGACGAGCCATCGAGACCCAGATTGGCAATAGTCTCGGCTGTCGTCGGGGGGTCTGGTGGAAAGAGTGACAACACAGTTCGCACGGGTTGTGTTGCGACACTGTCAACCTTATTCTCATAGATCAGGGTTAGCCTAGGGGTAAAGCCATTTCGATCGCCTGGTTTGGTGTGTCAGAAACTGCAATAATGATGAGATGAACAGCAAAGAACTTACCTTTGAAATCGTATTCAAAGGATCCTCCGGGCAGGTTGGCGAGATCTACATTATGCTCGTCCAGCTCGTTCCTCACCCTCTTGATCGACTTCTTCAGCTGCTTGTACGGAAATGCTGCTTTAACCCAATGCTCGGGGAATCCCTCCCGTTGGAGCGCCGCCTGAAATTCATGGGCGAATTTCATGGTGGCGGTGATGGTTTTGATGGCCTGGCGCTGAGGATGCCAAATCTTGGCCAAACAAAAACGGCGAGTTTGTTGTTCAGGGGGTAATATTATTTGATTTGATATGTAACTTATTCATGGAGTGGTTGACAGATATTAGAAGCCGAGAAGCAAGATTTTTCGAGAGTTGAGAGCGGGAGGAGGGGAGGGGGAATGATAATTCGCGAAGGTAGGTGCCTCCCACTGTGGTCAGTCAAAGTCAGTTGTGACACATCCCAAATCGTGAGAAATGACTCTTTCTTTCTTTCTTTCTTTCTTCCTCTGGAGGAAGCGGACAATTTATTTACCAGTTTTCGCAAGGAACTTTCCTTTTAATAGAACGGTAACGTGCCGTACCAGTCTGAGAGCATCCCAAGCTTTCATCTATATAATTGTGCACACTTACCAGAAGGAAAAGTGCAGTACAGTACCGTACCGTACCGTACAAGAATGGGCCAAGGACAAGGACAAGGATGAGGACAAGGATGAGGATGAGGACCAAATTACTTATATAATGTAAGGACAGGAACAAGAACAAGAACAAGAACAAGAACAATTTGAGTGTAGTAGTCTGTAGTAAACTAGTACGCACCACCGTAATATGTAATGTAATGTAATGTACTGTACTGTACTTCCCCGTACAGTACAGTACACGTGCATTGACTAATGGTGGCGCCTCGTCCTCATTGTAATTCTTCACTTTAACTTTTTGTTCCCGTAGTTGGGGAGGGGAGGGCGCCAGCTTGCTGTTGGTTGCCTGGCCAAGCAAGTGCCTTGCAGCCCTTGACGTACTCCGGACTGAGTTAGCTGGTTGATAAGGAGAGAATCAAGAACTTCTCGTAGCCTCTTGGCGGCGGTGGCGGCGGCGAACGGTGCGGTGTATATATAGTATGTTGAAAGGTAGATAGATACAGGTATAGATATAGATATAGATATATCTTAAGAAGATATGTCTATATTCTGGAGTATAAAAACATAAGGATCTCTACTGTACGTGCTGTATATACAAACGTAGGAGAGAGAGGTGAAGCCACAGGTCCCCGATATTTTCAACCCAGCCTCCAGTAATACTGTATATACAGTAATGTAATCCCAATACAGTAATAAATAAATCACAAGTAATCGAGGTTCTATACAACCGACCTCAACTGGATGTTATGTAAACTTACTGGATTGCTGGGCTGGAGTCCTGGACTGGTGGGCTGGAGGACTGCACACTCCTCCGTATCTTGTAGGCCAATCAATCTCATCAATCACATGGCAACCCAACGACCCCTCCAACGGGACAGTCCCGTACCGTAAGGCTGCAGTGCATTCTGCTGTGGTGTGGTGGCCCACAGGAAATACAGAAGGCTGAGAAAGAAAACAATCTCAACTACTTTCCACAAAGTGTTGTGCAGGACATGTACCTACACAACCTAGCCAAATCTTACCATGGGCGCAGACCAGTCTTCCCAACGCAACGGGTCTGGCGGCCAGGGCAATGCTTCGTCCCCGGTAAAAGCGTGTTACTACGAGGTTCTCGGCGTTGAGCGTACCGCAACTGACGATGAGTGAGCAGGAGGATATTCCAGTACCCCTTGATTAGCATCTGAGACTAATTACCATCCCGCAGGATCAAAAAAGCGTACAGAAGGAAGGCCTTGGAACTGCACCCTGACCGGAATTTTGGCGACGTCGAGAATGCCACCATCAAATTCGCCGAAGTTCAATCTGCCCACGAAGTTCTTTCGGATCCACAAGAGCGAGCTTGGTATGATGCTCACCGTGATGATATCTTACAAGGGAATGACGGCACTTCAAAAGGGAACCAGTACGAGAACAACACACGCCTTACAACTACGAGGGATATCGTGGCCCTGATTAGCAGATTTGGTCCAAGTGTCTGCTTCACCGATGCTTCTCATGGCTTTTACGGCATTCTAAAAAAGACTTTCGAAACCCTTTCAGAAGAAGAGTACGAGGCGTGCCGTTACGATAACCTTGACCCGGTAGATTATCCGGGGTTTGGAACATCCGTAGACGACTATGAGGAAGTGGTGAGACCATTTTATAGGGCGTGGGTTGGCTTCTCCACCAAAAAAAGCTTCGCCTGGAGAGACGAATATAGGACTTCTGATGCGCCAGATAGGGCTACGCGTAGAATCATCGAGAAGGAAAACAAGAAACTTCGTGATGAAGGGATCCGTGAATTCAACGATGCAGTGAGAGCTTTGGTTACTTTTGTTAGAAGACGAGACCCAAGATACCTTCCCAATTCGCAGACAGATGATGATCGACAAAAAATCTTAAGGGATACGGCGGCAGCTCAAGCTGCTCGATCCAGAGCCGCGAATCAAGCAAAGTTAGACCAACACGTTGTCCCAGAATGGGCCAAGTCATACAAAGCACCAGAAGATGCTACTTTTAGCGAATCCGAAGAGTCTGAAGTAGAGCATATCGAGTGTGTCGCTTGCGGAAAACTATTCAAAAGTGAAAAGCAGTATGAGACTCACGAGAGGAGTAAGAAGCACATTAAAACCGTTCGTCAACTGCAAAGAGAGATGCACAGAGAGAACAAACGTCTGGGGTTGGAGGACACATCAGATAGTGGTCTTGCTACGCCAAACGAGGACTTCAAGAACCTAGAGCTCGAAGGGACAGAGGGGTCTGAGCTTGAGGAGAATCTTGACCCACATGATGAACAACGGGACACCCCAATTCCTAAGCTGCAGACCCCAGTATCAAACCCTATTAAGAGTCAAGTCGAATTTGGAAGTGCTTCTGAGTCTTCTGGTATAGATGATGAGTATGCGCCCCGTGAGGAGGTTGAATCCCGTCTTGTAGACAAGATATTGGAGTCAGCCACTGTTGAAGACTGGAAAACCGATAAGATTTCTCATCCTGAGATTGAGAAGCCAAAAGTAGGAAAGGCAAAGCTAAAGAAAGCCAAGAAGGCGGCAGCACGACAAGGTTTAGAAGACCAAGATCCCCAAGAGGTAGGTTTCTACTAATTGCAAATGACTCCATTTATTTCGAAGTTGACAGTCCAGTTCACGTGTGCCGCTTGTAGCAACAATTTCCCCTCAAAAAACAAGCTTTTCGACCATATCAAGGAGTTCCCAATGCATGCTCAACCAGTCCCGAAGACTAAAGGCAAAAACAAGAAACGCTAGGTCTCGAATATGGGTTCTTCTCTAAGCGAGTGCGTAATGAGGCGTTAATGAAAAGACACTGGATAGAGTTATGGGCTTCATGGGTATACATTATAATCATCGTACGCCGTAAACCAAAAATCACAGATTTAGTATATTTCTGGTCTCAAGCCACTCCCTAACACCCACAGTGAAGTTTGTGCAAACATCGTGTCTAACATGCTTCCCTCCACCCGCTCTCCTTACGCCAATATACAAATGTTCACTACCTCGTCTATAAGCGATTATGCGTTTAATATGGTATCATCGTCGTCCTCATCGTCGAAGGTCTCTACCTCATCTATGGCACTCTCTCGCTCAGCTCCCATGCCATGCAATGCCGGGTCCTTGTCGGCGACATGGATTACGGCCTTTCCTTGGACCTCTTTGACGGCCCTACGCCATTCTTTCCAGTCATTTTCATCCCGAATCAAAAAGGCAAGTAGCATACTGGGGTCCATTTCCTTAACGTGAATTCTCCTGAGTCTTCGGGTATGGCATGAATCAATGTCATCTTGAGTATAATCATCAATTTTCTCTGGAAAAGGTAGTGCGGGACGCGTTTGGTGGGGATCAAGGTAGAAAAAGTCAGAGCCTTGGACTCCAATAAAGTAATGCGATGAGGACGGACGCCCACTTATTTTATTAGTCTTTTCATTCATGGGGTCTTATCAAGATACTTACCCAGCAATTCCGATAGACTGTGGCATTTGCAGTGAGGATTTAAGAGCCTCCCAGTAAACAGGGGTGATCTTATCCAGACCCAACCTTGTGCCAACTAAGATTAATGTTGGTTTGAAGTTAATGCCGTCCGGTTTTGCAATTCCCATAAATGTGTCCTCGTATACATCGGAGCCGTCACCTGTTATATAAACTTTGAGTTTTGAAGGCTCTTGCTTATTTGTTAGTGCTCTGGGTTATGTTAGTATAAACCCCATGTTAGATGGAAAGAGTATTACTGAATGCACCGAGCAGTGGCGGATGGTCCGAACCACTCCCCAGGATGCTTCCCACATGCAGAAGCGCCGTGTTCCACAAATTTATGAATGGAGTATGGAGCCTTTGGGTCATCGGCAAATAAAGATAGGAGCTTTCGTTCTTCGGAGCTTGAAGATCCTCTTCTCCAATCTATTAGAAGGTCAGCCTGTAATCTTGAACTACGGAACGGGGATTAGACCTCGTCCTAGTTCTAGCATAAGCAGAGAATTTGCTAGCAAGCTTTGTCCTGACCTAATCATACATCCCCAACCAGTATCGGATGTGAAGCCCCCTTGGTCTACAAGCTGGCTACGCAGACGCACAGATAAGGACATTGACGATGCTGCCTTGGGATCTTGGGACTTTGGAATCGCCGGGAAATTTGAACGATACGTGAGCCAAATCCTAGCCTCGAAGTCGTCTAGAAATGCTGATGGCCACCCACCATCCTGGCCACCGGAGTCGTACGCCAGTGTTGAGTCTACACTGCTTGCTGTGCTCTCTGGCGGAGTGGCAGATTGGATAGGAGGCGGGATTTCCAGCACCTCAAAGCTGCCATTATGAGGAGGGGTGCTTCCAGCTGTAGGCTGAGCAGCTTTTGGGATAGTTGTATACTCCTTGCCTAAACACCAAACTGGAGCGCGTGAAGCGCCATCTATTGTGGGTTCAGGATCCCAAAAGTACTGGACGATTCTCTTATATCGACCAAAATCTACGTTCGTCATATCTTCAGTGATGTCGTTGTTTACGGACGTGGCCGAGGGTTAGGCATGCAGTGCGGTGATGGATGGAGAAGTAATGGCGGGGAATATGCGGGGTGTTGCAATCGATCAATATGCTAGTGATGGTATATGCTAGCAGAGCGTGAATAGAAGTTAGGAAACCTTCATAAGCAAAGGATATGCGGTAGCATAAGTTGAGTGTGTGCAGTTCAGGGTTGAGTGAGGTCTTGGGTAAGTGAGTAATGGACTGTATGTACTACAACTGGTCGTCTGGCTCCAACTGCTGATCAACACGCTTCGCTAACGCCTAATACGAATGCCTACCTGACTCCCCATCTCTTTAAACGTACGTGTAGTGCTGCTTTATTGCCAAGGCGAATAATTGTCACTACACTTCTTATAGAATACTCATTTTTTTCGAATATTAAATAGAGTATACATAAATGTTGACGATATGTATAGACGTTGGCCATACCAGAGCCTCGTTCTGATCATCAACTTGGTTGATTGTATTAAGTGGGCCTTCATTACTTTTTATCGATAAGACTAGTGCATCGCCAACAGCTCCAAAATTAAACTACGGAGACTATGACTACCTAGCCTAGCTATGTGGCCGTAACACAACCCAATCTTCAACACTTCCTCTACACTCTTATGGATACTTGATAGGCATTGAGCTTCTCACATAAGATTTGCAGAGACCTAAAAAATGCCACGGGGCAAAAGGTCAACACCGTTTCGCGGTAAATCACCACGAGGAGGACGAGGCGGCGGCCGTGGTGGTTCGACATCCTTCATACCTTTCGCCGGTGCTGGTACACTCAAAGGAAGCCAGCATGCGCTATCTCTGCAAGAAGAAGCACGGAACACAACAGGAAGGACGCATTGGGGAGATTCGGACCAGAAGTTGAGGAACTTGAGGGTTAACTTCGTCAGCGCTGGAACTTATGATCCGCCAAACCTGAAGGATGCACTGGAGTCGTTGAGCTTGGTGAGCAATAGTCCTCGTCTGAGGACCTACACACCTCCTACCATGCTGTGCAACACTGATTCTAGGGACTTGTAGCAAGATCCCCCGCCAGCTAAATCTGGAGAGCAACAAACCGGAGTCACCATTGAGGATAAGATTGAAGTATTGGTGGAGGAAGACATTCAAATTTTGGCTGAGGATGAAGAAATTCAAGTCATATTGGAAGAGGAAGATTCGCTACCACAAGGCTTTGTGATTGATACGAAGGGTGTAAGTTCTACAGACTACTTATTTTGCTTGGGTTTACTGACATGATTGCTTAAAGGGTGAGCGGGTTCAAACAAGGTTTTCTGCTCCTCGGCCACGTTCTGTGTCACCTACATACTCCAATTCTAGTGAAGAGGTTATTTTATTCAGCGGACGAAACACACAAGCTCGTGCTGCTTCTACAAAAGAAACTAAGCTAGCTAGGACTGTCAACGATACCATCGATGCAAAAATCCAACTTGTCGAAGAAGAGATTCATCACCAAGAACAATTGTTAGATGAAACATTACATGCTAAAGATACTCCGAAGCTACAGGGCGAACACGAACCACTCAGTCGACAACGCGGTCACGGCCACGAAAAGAGCGAGGAAGATGCTATTATTGCTGACTATATTGCGAACATGGATAGTGCAGACGATATTTTGGGTACCTTTAATCAACGGGAGCTGGGTGGCACAAGTGATGAGGCTTGGCAGGAGACTGAAGCATCGTCCGAAGAGCCTAAGATTGACTTGAATGGATGGGAACGTTCGGATCTTCTTGACTTCGACGATTTGAGCACATCTGATGGAGTAGTCGGCGAGGTCCAGGCTATCTACTCCAAACGACAACGACCCACCGGTACACAATACCTCGTAGTCATGAAAAATCAAAATATTGATGAAGCCAGATGGGTTACTGCAGAAACAGTGTCTTTCTGTTGCGCTATGGATCTCCTCGAGTCCTTTGAGGCTGAAGAAAAACTAGTCGCACAGTTCCAGAGCAATTTAGACGAGTCAACCGACTCAGAGGACGACGATCTCTTAGACATTGATGAGGATGAAGTCGATGACCAAGATTCTATGGAGCAGAAGATGACGGACGAACAAATCGCCAGACTTTTGAGTAAGCAAGAGGAGCTCGGTATGGGCTCGCAACAGCTGCTTCTCTTCGATGACACAGCCGATGATCAGGATGAGAGTTTCACAGGTTTTAAAACAGTAATGTCAGCATCCAAATCAAGAGGCAAAGGCCGTGGTCCTAATCGGGCGCGAGGGGATTTTCCGGTAGCACGAGCATTAGCTGACGCATACGACGGATTTGATGTTATGGACTTCGAGCGACCGAGCCTCAAGAAAAAGCCCAAGGGCCGGAAGGGCAAGATGGCATTCGATCTCTCTGACTCGGAACTCGAGGCAGGCATGCAAATGGCATGGGATAATGACCGGCGGAGGAAAAAGGAGAAGAAGGAACAGCGGGAGGATTTACGGTCCCAGGGACTTCTTGGAAGCAAATCTGGCAAGGCTGATCTGAAGGAAAAGTACCAGGAGGGCATGAATTTCTCCCAAGTCAAAGCGGAGATCAAGGATTTCCTCATGGGAAATGACACTACGTTAGCACTGTCCCCTATGGATAAGGCAGATCGTAAGATCGTTCATGAGATTGCCAACGCTTTCAACCTCAAGTCCAAGTCTGTTGGGGGGGCTAAACAGCGCTTTCCGGTCCTTTACAAAACCGCGAGAACTACTGCATACATTGCGAGCACGTATGAACGTGTTGAGGCAAAGTGGTCCCATCGATTCCTCGCACGCAAAGATGTCGGCGGAGGGTTGGGAAGCAAACGCGCAGGTGCACGCGGACGCGGTGGCTTCAATAATGCTGCTGTCAGCTATCAAGATGGCGATATTGTAGGAGGATCAGCACCAGAAATCGGAGCAGAAAACAGAGGCAGAGCCATGTTGGAGAAGATGGGATGGAGCAGTGGTACAGCTCTTGGTGCCCTCAACAACAAGGGCATCATGACACCGGTCACTCACGTTGTGAAGAACTCCAAGGCTGGCCTAGGCTAATAAATTGCGTTTCTGGAAGCAATTAGGTGGCAGGACTAAAAGTAGCTGATGTTTGAGTATATGGCGTTTCCATTTCATCAGAAAGGAGTTTGGTATTCTTCCATGAAATAATGAAATAATAGGCCTAGCAGTTGTATACTAGTCCCTTCCAAAAGATTACCCAGACAGCTAGCCTTTACGAATAACATCGAGATGTATTCCTAGAATCAAATTACAAGACTTCTTCCGTTCACTGTTGGACAGGAATGGTAATATCGTCTACCAAACCAGAATTATTGCCGAATAAAAGTATTCCAGTTACCCGAAGGATGAATAGTTCCCAATTAGAAGGGTTGTTTTCTTTGCGGGGTTGATTATAGCCTTTATAAAACACATCCTAGCCTCGAAATTGATGTCAGCCCTGACGGAGTGGTTTTCCTATAAATTCCATGTTTGGTTTATGCGGCCTTTCCGATTAGACCTGAATGTTGGCATCGGGCGTCTTGAAAATTGGTCATCAATGTTGGTGCCAAGACTATACCCAGGTTCCAGACCTAGTTCTCCCGGTTTAGCTTTCTATTCTCTCAGAAGGCCAGTAAACTGATGCTTCATCGTGCCAAACTTCTCATCCTCTAAGAGTGTTTGCTCGTAATCTTGCCCAGCGACACTCTCCGCCCTTCTCGGGATCCCCCAAGTAAACCGATTTTGCCAATGTTCCACTTAAGCAGCGTTTTAAGGAAACTGATGATATGGATCGACCATTATTGTACTCTGGGACCTAGATAAAAACAAGCATAGTATTTTGGATTAGCGAGCCAGCCCTAACGAACAATTGTTGTATAAATGTGAGCATCCATGGCTTTCAAGGAGTGGCGGGTCCCTGAGCTCGTGTGAAATTCTAATGGCCGTGTTGCTTGCTTCCCTGGTAAGGTTTATGTTGTGTATAAACATTCCGTAAATGGTTGGTCTTCTAGAGCCAAGCGCTCCGTCGGCGCCCGCTTCGTAGCGAGGCCGCGTTGACATAACAGGTATACGTCTGATTTATTTTCGGCTTCGCCCATGTCCAATTGCAGAGCCGACAGTGTTGCGTGCATCCCAGATCTTTTCGTGGGCAGGATGCCAGTGCTTTGTTCTCCGGAATATTTGACCAAAGGTCCCAGCTTATAGATGCAAGCATCAAGCTGTTGTAGATATTCAGAACCGTCGCCGGTGGATGAAGTTCACGTGTCACGTTTCGCAAAGAGTGGGTAGATTCATGTTTCAATTGTCTCCTGGTTCCCTAAGAAGACCTCGTATTGTACACCCCAAAGCAAACCGTGAAGACATGTGCCCCCATAAAAAAAGCAAACCATCCATAACGCATTAATGACCCGAGAACCCCGGATGCCAGCCTTATCATCTTAAGATGCCCACAGCTAGAAGAAATCCGGTTGTCCTATGAAAACCCAAACAGAAACAACCGCTTATTTCGTGGATGATGAGTACTTTGTGACAGCCTTGGTACCTTCCGAAACAGCGTGCTTTGCGAGTTCACCAGGGAGGATAAGACGGACGCTATATGATGTTAGCCGAAGTACGGGTGCATTGTGCGGAGTAGACTTACGAAGTTTGGATCTCGCGGGATGAGATGGTGGATTTTTTGTTGTATGCGGCGAGTTTGGATGCCTCAGTTGCAACACGCTCGAAGATATCTGGCTCGCAAATTAGAGGTTGGAGGTGGAGTGGGGGTTTGAAGTGTGCATACCGTTGACAAATGAGTTAAGAATGGACATTGCGCGGTTGGAGATACCGGTATCTGGGTGGACCTGCTTCAAAACTAAAATCGCGGATGTTAGATAATGTGGAAATGTTAGGCAGCGCGCTATGTCTGCTCCGTGCAGCAGGATGAAATCCAATCCGGTGGTTTTGTAGTTCTTGACGCGTTGCGATGCGCGAGAAAGACGCGACTTGATACCAAAAAAATTGAACGTACCTTTGTAGATATATGAAGAGTATGTCTCCTTGCGGGTCTTGGTGCGCTTCTTCTTCTCGCCAGTGGCAGCGGTCTTCTTGCCAGCTTCCTTCTTCTCGGCGGGTGCCTTGGAAGCGGGTGCCTTGCTGGCGGGCTTCTTCTCTGCTGCGGCCTTTGGTGGCATTTTGAAGTTGGGGTGAGTGGGTAATTTGACGGAAAGTCGTAGAGCGATGTGAGGTGGAAGATGAAGGATGTGGTATGTCGTAAGTGGTGGGCGTTGATGTTGGATGAGGAGAGGAGGAGAAGGCGGGAATGTT
>Ga0247734_1002225_pt1 | contig 13116 bp, 9 predicted proteins | sample UWRJL103311B2_FD_180933 | JGI IMG/M metagenome (GOLD analysis project Ga0247734, IMG submission 180933) | Plant litter microbial communities from Arlington Agricultural Research Station in Wisconsin, United States - UWRJ-L103-311B-2 | ecosystem: Environmental > Terrestrial > Plant litter >... | reverse complement strand
GTAAAAAGTTGGTTTCCTGCTTATACACGTTACGGAAACGCGGAATGTAACCGCCGCCGGCCGGGTTACGGCCATCGGTTGTCCAGTCTAAAAAGCCATCATACTCGGCGCTTATATGTGCCGAATAGTTGTGGAACGCTACGTATTTACCCAGCACGCCGCTATCATTACCCAAGCCATTAGGGAAACGGTTTGAAGTAGAGTTAAGCAGTACTAAGTTACTGTTGATAGCCGCCGCGTTAAGGAAAATAACATCAGCATAATATTCTATAGCTTCCTTGGTGTTGGTATCAATAACCCGCACACCTGTTGCTTTGCCTAATTTCTCATCGTAAATAATAGACTCTACCACCGAGAATGGCCTCAATGTACACAGGCCAGATTTTAATGCCCATGGTATGGTAGATGAATTGGCACTAAAGTAACCGCCGAATGGGCAGCCCCTTTGGCAAAGGGTACGCTTTTGGCATTGTGCCCTGCCCTGCTCCAGATGGATAGGGTTCGGTTTTGATAAATGCGCACAGCGCGCGCTGATCACATGCCTGTTTTTATAATGGGTTTTAACGTGTTTACTGAAGTAGTTTTCTACATCATTTAACGGGAAAGCCGGCAGAAACTCCCCATCGGGCAGTTCGGCAAGGCCGTCCATATTACCGCTGATACCGGCAAATTTTTCTACATAGCTGTACCATGGCGCAATATCTTCATAGCGGATGGGCCAGTCTACCGCAAAACCATCGCGGGCGGGGCCTTCAAAATCAAAGTTGCTCCAGCGCTGGGTTTGCCTTGCCCACATCAGCGATTTACCGCCAACCTGATACCCGCGAATCCAGTCGAAAGGTTTATCCTGCACGTAAGGATGCTCGGCATCTTTCACAAAAAAGTGAGCCGCATCTTCCCCAAAGGCGTAGCAACGGTTAATAATAGGGTTTGCTTCCTGCACATCCTTGGGCATTACGCCGTGGTGCTCAAATTCCCAGGGGTATAAATTGGTTGTAGGGTAATCTTTTAGGTGCTTTACATCGCGGCCGCGTTCCAGTATCAGGGTTTTAAGCCCTTTGCCGGTAAGCTCTTTGGCAGCCCAGCCGCCGCTCATGCCCGATCCTATAACTATCGCATCAAAGGTGCGGTCTTTAACACTATCAATATTTAAATTAGCCATCTCTATCTCTTAACTACGCCGTTTTTTTAACCGGGAAGTGTGCGTTGTACCTGCCGGGAATTAATTCATAAACAACTTGCTCGGTCATAAAGTATTTGGATGTGGTGTAGCCAAATACCGTTTGTCCCTTCACCATACCATAAAAACTGTTAAGTTTTGATGGCTCCGCCTTATCTTTTGCAGCATCGCCTTCTTTTGGCTTGTTATCATTTTCTGCCTTTACCTGCTTTTCTACATCCAATACAAAAGCGGTGCGCTCCTGCGGTGTAAGCTGGCTGAAGCTTTTGCTGTGCTTTTTATCCACCGCATCGCTAAATTCTTTTAGCCCTGCCATAAATGTTTCGTGCTGCTCTTTGTTATAGCAATCATCAATCATTTTAAACACAAACAGGTTAATGCCCAGTTCTTTGGCGCCCGGTGTACTTGTTTTAGGGAGGATGGTGTCGGTAAGATCGGTTACCAGGGCTTCCTGGTCGGCATCGATCTTCAGATGCTTAAGCTGTATAGCAGATTTAGCCTTATCGTTACTAAGGCACGACGGTAAAATTGCCGCGCTACCTAAGATTAAAGCCATGTTCCTGATGGCTATACGCCTGTTCATGGGGGAGTTCAATGTATAAAATAATTAAAGGTTTAAAAATTAGTGCCGGATAAAACGTTTGACGAAATCCGGCACCTATTTTAGAAATTGAAAGATATAACTTTAAAACGTTAATATCCCCATTTTTTCATCGTTTGTAAATCAATTTTTACAGAGTCTACCGGATCCATCCCCTGGTACGACTCCTGCTCGATAATCAGGTGCACCGTTCCGCCTATTTTTTTGGCTTCTTTCAGCACATCTTTTACCGGCAATACACCTTTACCAATAATGGTGCTCTCGTAACCGGTGCCACTTTCTTTGCCGCTTTTTATCTCATCTTTAACGTGCATCAGCTCAAAACGGCCGGGATATTTTTTCAGTAAGGAGATAGCCGAATTTTCGCGGCCATACATGTTACCAATATCCAGCTGTTGGGCTACCAGGTTAGGATCAGTATTCTGCAGGATGTAATCAAACAGCCTGATATCGCCTACCATGGTGGTAAATTCAAAATCGTGGTTATGGTAGCCGAATTTCATGTCAGATTTTTTGCACAGCTCGCCCGCCTTGTTAAACTGATCCATAAAGCGTTTCAGCGAATCGGTATCGTTACGCAGCTTTTCATCCATCCATGGGCTTATTACAAATTTCTGGCCCAGTATCGCCGCATCTTCCACGGTGTATTTCCAGGCATCGGTAAAGTCGTTTTTTGAGGCATCCCAATGTTGGGCGGTCATTACGGTGTGGCCGCTTGGCATCACCAGGCCCAGGTCATTCAGTACTTTTTTAAACTCTTTGGCGGTGTAGCCGTAAAATTTACGGTCGATATAATTGGCGTGCTCTAAGTTAACATAGCCCATATCGGCCAGTTTTTTTAAGGTGCCTGCCGGGTCGGCCCGCATGGCATCGCGTACCGAGTATAACTGCAGACCTACTCGCTGGATTTTGGCCGAGGCAAAAAGGCTATCTGGTAAAAGTGCCGCGGCGGAGAGGCCGATGGCACTGTTTTTAAGGAATTTTCTGCGGGATGTATTCATATGTTTTTGAGATTTAGTTTGCAATTGGGAATACCGGGAACAACAAATTGCTGTTACTTACAAAGGCGATATGCTTACTATCCGGCGACCATGACGGGGTATTGATAGTACCCTGCCCGCCATATAAGTAAGCCACCACTTTTGAGGGGCCGCCTGCTGCCGGCATCACCCTGATGTAAACGTGTTTATAAAATGGATGATCGCCGGGCTCAACCTCGCTTTTAAGGAAGGTGATATATACTATCCATTTACCATCCGGCGAAATATGCGGAAACCAGTTGTTGTGATCATCATTGGTGATCTGTGTTTGGTTGCTGCCATCGGCATTCATGCGCCAGATCTGCATCAGGCCCGAGCGTACCGAGTTAAAGTAAATATACTTGCCGTCGGGCGTGTATTCGGGGCCATCATCCAGGCCGGGGGTATTGGTAAGCCTTTCTTCGGGGCCGCCTGCTGCAGGGATCCGGTACACATCATACTCTTTATTACGTTCACCGCAAAACACCAGGAACTTTCCATCCGGCGACCAGCCGTGCATGTAGGATGCACCTGCCCCCTTTTGCGTAACCTGCCGCGCTTCGCCACCTTTTGCGGGTACTACATAACCCACAGACGGGCCGCCATCGCCGCTGCTGATGGTAAGCCATTTGCCATCAAAGGAAAGCACATGATCGTTATTGTTATTTTTAGCTACACCTGTATTTACTAACGAGGCTTTGTTGGTAGCCAGGTTTAAATTATACAAAGCCCCCTCGCTGTTATATACTAACGATTTACCATCGGCCATCCAGTTGGGTGCCTGTAATGATTTAGGGGATTGATAGATAACCCTGCTGTTCTGCGTGCTCATATCCAATAGTTCTACACTACTGCCCAAGTATTTTTTATAGGGCACCAGGTCGGCAGGGGCCGGCGTTACAATGCGCACATTATTAAACACCACATTTTCGATAACATCTGCATTGTGCGAGCAAACAAATATGCCTACGTAAACTTCGTTGCCCAGATCAAGTTCCACCTTTTCTTCCGGTGCGAATAAATCGCCTTTACGCGCTACCGACATCATATAGGTATTACCTTTTCTTTCTAACTGTACAACATCAGCCGCAGTTAAGGTAGATTTTTGCTCTTCCGTTACGCCGCCTGTTGTTTTACGGTATTGCAGGGAGGTTAGGCCATCGCCATGCACTACAGCATTTACATGGGTTGAATTACCGTCTAAAGACTTGCGCACCATCCAGCCGAACTTGCGGTGCGGGTCGGTCCCCTTGCCTATAAAGGCAGCGTTGGTACGCAGGATAAAATCGCCTTTCATGCGTTTCCACACAAAGTGGAACTCATCTGTATTAACCCAAATGTTAGTACCCGATCCGCTGACCTGGTACTGCTGCATAGCGGCATTGTATTTAACTTCGCCCTTGTGCTTTACAGGACCAATATCCGTATGGCTGTCAAAGATCCCTATTGGTGTAGTTTGTGAAAATCCGCTCCCTGCAGTGCAAACAAAGCCCAGCAGTACAATAAAAAAACCGGTTAATTTTTTATTCATCAGAACTTAGATTAGTAAATAATTGGTTTACTAAGGTAATTATTCATTTGTAAAAACTGCCACTTAAAAAATTGCTTTTAACAAAAAAAGGGACGCTTTCGCGCCCCTTTAGAGTTTACCGGTTGTGGCCGGTAAAAAAGTATCATGTTTGGTTAAAATTATTCAGTAGCAAGAATCTGCTTGCCTGTTGTAGGGCAAAAAACCGGCTCCGGTGTAACTACTGCTACACTACCATACTCTTTTAAGAATTGCTGTTTAGAGTCTTTATACTGGCTAACAGCGCCAATTAAGCTCATAAATTTAATGTAATAAAAAGCGCTGTCTACCTGGTAAGCTTTAAAGCCAGAGCGGGCGCTCTTAGGGAACAGGTGGTGGTTATTGTGCCACTCGCCGGCAACAATGCCCGGCCAAAGCTGGTTAACCGACATATCCTTACGGTTAAAATCGATACCGTCGCGGCGTTTGTCTTCGCCTTTACCATGGCCTTCGTAATTAAAGGTACGTACGCCTACCGCCCAAAAGCCTGCTGCGCCAAAAATAGCACAGGCTAAACCAGGGCCTCCAATTAAATAAAATACTGCAAACCAGAAAGCCCAGTTAACAACCACACCTAAAACAGTTTTAAAAGGGTTGGCAACCGAACCGTATTTTTGATACTGCGCGTAAGTATTAGCTGATACACCGGTATGCTTCATTAAAGTAACGCAGCGCTGGTAAGCTTTCTCATCCATATTACGGTTGATGGGCTGATGGTTTGCATCGGCCAAAAAGCAGTACAGGAAACCGCCCTGCGCGTTGTATGGGTCGCCGGGCTGGTCTGATAACGCATGGTGCACGTGGTGCGATATAGCGTAGATCTCCTCGGGAATAATCTTAAGGGTTAAATTCTGAGTAAAAAAGCGCCAGAAATTATTGCTGAACTTATACGCGCCGTGGGTGCAATACCTGTGGTACCATATAGTTCCGTGGGTACCCATTACTACCATGCTATACAAAAAGGCAATAACAAGCCCCTGGATAGAGAAATATTTAAAGATAAAAAAGAACAGGAACACAGCCAATGTGGCCACCATCATCCAGCTCATAAAAGAGAGCCAGTTCTTTTTATTCTTAAAAACGTTTAGCCTGGTAAAAAATTCTTTAAGTATCTGGCTTTGGGTAGGCTTAGAAAGGTTGCCGTTCTCGTCTTTCCAGCCATAGGAAGGGCGCTCAAGCACATCATGTATAAATGCCATTAGTAGCGGTAGGTTAGTTTAATAATCAGGATTATAATTTTATAAAAGAGGGACGGATTAAAGATATGTAATCTTTTCGTCATACACGATATAAAAGATTAAAAAAATTAATAAATAATTAAATTTATAGTTAAATACCTCATCTAATGCAACATTTATATGACATAGCCTTTTATATTAAACTTCGTGATACATTCAGCGTCATTACCTGAGTTAACAACTTATCATGACAAAATCAGCCCCCCTTATCTTCATTCTTTTCTTACTTTTTCAGCATGCATTTGCGCAGCAGCCCCGCTCGGTTACCGGCTCCATTACAGATAGCATTGGCACAGTACCCGGTGTAACCGTGAAACTTACCTCTGATAAAGACAGCATGGTAACAGCCAGCGACGCCAAAGGCGGGTTTTATTTCAGCGCAGTGTTCTCTAAAAACTTCAAGATCAGTATCAGCGGTTTAGGCTACCAGCCCTTTGCACGCCGCTATGTAATGGATGATGCCAAAACCGGCATCCGGCTTGATCCTGTAAAACTAACGGTGCAAACCAACATGCTGAATACCGTGAATATTACAGCCATCAACCCTATCACTTTAAAAGAAGATACCGTTGAATATAAGGCTGCGGCCTATAAAGTACGAGAAGGATCGCCCGTGGAGGACCTGCTGAAAAAGCTGCCCGGCGTTTCGGTGGATAAAGATGGCAACGTTACGGCGCAGGGCAAGCAGATAACTAAGGTAAGGGTGAACGGCAAAAACTACTTCGGCGGCGATGTGCAAACGGCCACGCAAAACCTGCCGGCCGATATTGTAGAGAATATACAGGTGATAGACGATTACGGCGACCAGGCCAACCTTACCGGCATCAAAACAGGCGACTCGGAGAAGATCCTGAACATTACCATACAAAAAGGTAAGCGCACCGGCCAGTTTGGGCAGGGCGTTGTAGGCGCAGGTAACGATGGGCGGTACCTGGCGCGGGTATCCGCCAATACATTTAAAGAGGATGAGCAGATCTCACTCATCGGTACCGTTAATAATACCAATGCCAATTCTTTTAACCTCGGTTCGGGAGGAGGCGGTGGCGGCCGGGCCGGGCGTGGCGGCGGCGGCGGTAGCGCAGGCGGTGGCATCAGTACGGCAAACGGCATAACTACCAACCGCTCGCTGGGTTTAAACTATCGTAATGAATGGGGCAAAAAAATAACCGCCTATGGCAGCTACAGCTTTGCCGACCGCGATAAGTACAGTACCACCACATCGCAGCAGCAGAACCTGTATCAATCGGGTGCTTTAATAAGTAACGATAACAGCATCAGCCGTACCAACAACATTAACCACCGGTTTGATTTTAACCTGGAGTATCGCATGGATACGCTGAACTACCTGAAGGTGAATCCATCATTCTCCTACAATTCATCAAGAGATAACTCTACCGATGATTTTAACAACACACGCAACGAAAGCCTGGTAACGGGTAACGAAATTGCTTTAACTAATTCCAGCGCGCCAAACGGCGGCATCAGCGCTTTATTCAATCACAAATTCCGTAAAAAAGGGCGAAACTTTAGTATTAATACAAGCTTTAATTATTCCAAAAATACGCAGGACCTGAACGACCAGTACACCACCCAACAGGACAGTATTATTACGCCGTTGTTCCAACAGATTAATACCAACAATAGCTCTACCCGGGCAAACGTTTCTCTATCTTATACCGAGCCTATTGGTAAAACTAATTTCCTGGAACTGAATTACAGCCACAACTACACCAATACCGATAATAACCGTTACAATTATCGCATAGACCCGGATACGAAGCAAGAAACCTATGTAGATTCGCTTAGCACCTTATATAACTACCAGTTTATTACAGACAGGGTTGGCTTAAACCTGCGCGGTGTAAAAACTAAATACAACTATACCGTTGGTTTGGCGGTGCAGCCTACGGCGCTAAACGGCGAATCGCATAACTTCAGCACCTCCACCCACACCTTTAACTATATCCCTACAGCAAGGTTCAACTACAATTTCTCAAGAAATCATAGTCTGGCTTTAAATTATACCGGCACCAATAACCAGCCCGGCTTTACACAGTTGCAACTGCAGCCGGATTTCAGCAATCCGCAGAACCGTGTTTATGGTAACCCCGATCTGAAGCCCGAGTTTAGTAATAATATCAGCCTGCGGTATAACCAGTTTGATATTGCCAGCGGTAACTCTTTATTCACCAACCTGTCGTTCAATTCTACACAGAATAAAATTGTAACCAACAGTAAACCCATTACCGTAACAACCGGCAGCACCACAGGCGGCCGCAATAACACCGTGCAGGAAACCCGTTACCTTAATGTGGATGGTTTTTATTCGGCCAATGGCAACTATGCTTTCTCTAAACCTTTTGCCGAACGTAAGTACACCGTTACCTTAAACGGCGGCGCCAATTTTAATAACAATATCTCTTTTATTGAAAATCAGCGCAACGTAGGTAAAAACTGGGTATTTAACCAGGGCGCTAAGCTTAGGGTGGATATTGACAGCCTGATGGATACCGAAATAAGCGGAAACTACAGCATCAACACTACCAGATACAGTCTGCCATCATCTATAAATACCAACGCCAAAACCTGGACTTTAGGCCTCGACGGCCGCAGCTACTTTTTTAAAGATATTATATTGGGCTACAACCTCACCCAAACATTAAACAGCGGTTTCAGCAGTACGGTTAAAGCTAACCCTACCCTGCTGAGCACTTATGTAGAATACCAGTTTTTAAAAGGTAATATTGCCGCGCTGCGTTTCCAGGGGTTTGATTTGTTTAACCAAAACACCGGCATTACCCGTTCTGTCAGCGGCAGCCAGATCATAGATACCCGTACTAATCGCCTTGGCCGTTATTTTATGCTTACGTTTAGCATGCGCCTGCAGAAATTTGCCGGCAGGCAGGGTGGTCGCAACAATAGCGGCGGCGAAGGAAGACGCAACGGCGGAGGTGGCGGAAGGCGCAATGGGGAAGGGTAACAAGTTTTACTTTTTACTACCTTTACCACATGGCTGCAAACGAGCGTGTATATCCATCTAAAAAAGGGTTTGTAATTTATATCCCATTACTGCTGATAATTATTGTAGAGGCGGTGTATATATCAACAGGCCTGTATTGGGGTGCTGTATTATTGATGCTGATAATGGGTGTATCGTACATCCCCATGCTGGTGAATACCAGGTACACCATTATTAATGATGAAACGTTAAAAATAAAATGCGGGTTGTTCTTAAACCAAACGATAGAAATTAAGTCGATACGGAAGATAGAGGATACCCGCACGGTACTGAGCTCGCCTGCATTATCGTTAGACAGGATAGAAATATTTTACAATAAATTTGATTCGGTAATTGTGTCTCCGGAAAATAAAACTGATTTTGTGGTGGAGTTACAAAGCCTTAATCCGGCTATCGAATATCGAGATAAACAAAAATCTTAATACCCGGAATTTACACCCATGTTAAAGAACGTTATACTATTTTTTGCTTCTTTGTTTCTAACCCTTAACGTACTGGCGCAGGAAACCACACAAAGAAAATTAAGACTTACAGATAATGTAACGGAAGTGCTTACCGTACTAAAAAATGATAAAAACATTCGCCAGGGATTATACCAGGCTTTATACAAACGTAAAACCCCGGTAGCTACCGGTATGTTCGAAAATGATAAGAAAGCCGGCGTTTGGCGCTTTTTTGACCCGAAAGGCCAGGTAATGCAGGTGTACAACTACACCAGCCAGACCTTAAATTTTGAAGCTAAGGAAGACACCTCATCAAACCTGCGTTATTTTGTAGATAAACTGCTTGATTCTGGTTCGGTGGTAACCAAACCTATTAAAATTGGCGGCCGGTACTTTGGCTATATCCCCTACCTGCAGCTGTTTAAATTACCGAAGGATCTGTCGGATATTAACAGGGGCCTTTTTAGTGCTATAGTTGAGTTGCTGGTTAGCCCGGGCGGGCGCCTTGCTGATTATAAGGTGCATATAAACGGGGCAACCTATGCAGGGGTGTTTGAAAGAGTGATCAATATGAACACCCACCTGCCCAACCCTGATGATATGGTGTTTACGCCGGCCACTTTAAACAGCGAACCTATTTCCTGCCGGATAATGATAAAGGCTTATATTACCGATGACGGGCACCTGGATTTTGATTATTAATAAAATATAACAGCCATAAACAAAGAAGGGGCGCAAATTTTGCGCCCCTTCTTTGTTTATGGTATCAATTGCTTAGTGACCGTGGTGACCATCCGGACCGTGTGCGTGGCCGTGAGAAAGTTCTTCCTGTGTTGCAGGGCGAACGTTTAAGATCTCGCCTTTAAAGTGCAGTTCCTGGCCGGCCATAGGATGGTTAAGATCTACCACTACCGAATCTTCGGTAACGGTTACAACCTGGCCCTGGAAACGGTTACCGTTGTTATCCTGTAAAGGCAATACTTCGCCAATTTGCGGAACTTCAGTTCCCTGGAACATTTCTTTCGGCAGGTTAGCTACTGCTTCTTCATCAAATTCGCCGTAGCCTTCAGCTGCAGATATACGAAAATCATAAGTGTCACCGGTTGAAAGGGTGCTTAAATTTTCTTCAAATTTTGGTATCATCTGGCCGGCGCCAAATAAAAAGGTTAATGGCTGCTCTTGTGTAGCGCTTTCTGCCAATCCTTCAGTACCGTCCTCTTGTTTAACATACAAATCGTATGTTAATGATACTACGTGTTGTGGTTCAATTTTCATTATTATGATTATTCGTTAACGATTCAATTAACGGAAATTCAACGCTGTTTAATTTACAGGCATTGGTTTCGCTTGCTATATATAAAGAACTTAGTTATTTATTTGTTTTAACGCATCTGCCGTATTATCTGCAGGCAGGCTGCAGGTTTTATCTTTACAGATGTATATACGGCTATTTCCGTCGAACTTATCTGCCAGCAAAGGTAATGTTCCTTTTGTACCGCCCAACATTATTTTGTTAGGAATGTAATTTTGCTCCAGCTCTTTACGCAGCGTTTCGGCATTATCACCGGTAATGGCGGCCTCGTAAACTCCAAAAACTTCATCCAGCAGCAGCATCGTCCAGTTAGAATAGGCGGTGCTGTATTTGGCCAGATGCGGCACTATATTACGCAGCAACTGGGCCGAGATCTCCAGGTAACTTTCATCATCAAACAGCAAACCAAGCTTTTTAAGGTTACGCGCCATTACCGAGTTGGATGCCGGGATAACCCCGTCCATAATTTCAGATTTGCGGGCTATCAGGTGATGATCATCATCTGCCGTGTAATAAAACATACCGACATGCTTATCGTAATAATGCAGTACGGCATAATCCGTAATGCCTTTAGCGCGGGCGAGCCACTCTTCATTAAAGGTAACCTCATACAGGGCGATAAGGGCATCGGCAACGTTGGCATAATCATCCAAAAACGTGGCAATAGGCTCGGTATCGCCATTTTCCAATACAACTGGGGCCTTAAAAATGCGCATCAGTTTATCACCAGAGAGCATATTGTTAACCAGGAAATCAGCATTTTTAAGGGCGAGATCCAGATACTCCGGTTGCCCGAAAGCGCGGTAGGCATCACAAAGGCCTTTTAACATGAGGCCATTCCAGGAAGCCAGAATCTTGTTATCCAGCCCCGGGCGTACGCGTTGGGCGCGGGCATCAAAAACTTTTTGGCGGGATGCGTTTATCCGACTCACCAATTCCTGTAAGGGCAGGCCAAGTATAGCGGCCATCTCCTCATCACTTTCGCGGCGGAAGAATACGTTGGATTGTTCTTCCTCCCAGTTACCCTCTTCGGTTGCATGGTAATATATGGAGAACAAGTGCGCTTCATCCTCACCTAATATCTCTTCCAGTTCTGCTTTGGTGAAGATATAGAACTTGCCCTCCTTGCCTTCGCTATCGGCATCCAATGCAGAGTAAAAGCCAAATTGCGGCGAAGTAAGTTCGCGCTCCACAAAGGCGATGATCTCCTCTGCTATGATTTTATATTGCGGATTAGGGTTCCAGGTGTACGCTTCGGCATAAAGGCTCAGCAGCTGCCCGTTATCATAAAGCATTTTTTCAAAGTGCGGTACATGCCAAACACCATCTACTGCGTAGCGGGCAAAGCCGCCGCCAATATGGTCGTAAATGCCGCCGCAAGCCATTTTGCTCAGCGTAAGTTTTACAGCATCGACCATGCCGGCATCCTTCATCAGGTGGGCGTAACGCATTAAAAACTGCCAGTTATTCGGCATCGGGAATTTTGGTGCCGAGCCAAAGCCACCTTCTTTATCATCAATATACCTGCGCCAGGTGTTCATAATCACCTGCAGATCGGCTTTGGTATATCCAGGCTGCTCATGCACAAAAGCAACTGATTCGTATTTGTTTATACCCTCGGTTAATCGTACAGCATAGTCTTCGGCTTCTTCGGGTTTGGTTTTGTAGAAATCGGCCAGGTTAAAGAGCAGGCTTATCCAATCATTTTTGCGGAAGTAGGTTCCGCCGTAAATGGGCCGCTGATCGGGCAGGCAAATGCAGTTAAGCGGCCAGCCCCCTCTCCCGCTCATGAGCTGTACGGCACTCATGTAAATCTGGTCTACATCGGGGCGCTCCTCGCGGTCTACCTTAATACAAACAAAATATTCGTTCATTACGGTGGCCACGGCCTCGTCCTCAAAGCTTTCGTGTTCCATTACGTGGCACCAGTGGCAGGCAGAGTAACCGATGCTTACCAGTATCAGCTTATTCTCGTCTTTAGCCTTCTGCAAAGCTTCCGGCCCCCAGGGGTACCAGTTAACCGGGTTATTGGCGTGCTGTAATAAATATGGTGAAGTGGAATTTGCAAGACGATTCATATAAAGGAAATGAGCTTTTGTTATACTACAAACAGCAGCAAGTATAGTTGTAATTATTACAAAATGCTATGCCGCCGCTTTTGAGATACTATCGATTACAGTTTTCAAACATAATTAACTTTCAATATGTTTTGAAAATTCAATATATAAATTTATTTTTACAGCAGAAAATATCACCTTATTCCTGCTGCGATGACAACCACCACCAAACTTAAATGGGCCAGATTCATCATGTTTTTGGCTGCCGCATATAACATCTTCTGGGGCGCCGTAATTTCTATATACCCCCAGATCATTTTATTCGGCAACCCGCCCACCAATTTCCTGCTGATCATTTTGCGCTGCGTAGGTATGCTGGTGGGTGTGTATGGCGTGGCTTATTACTTTGCATCATTAGACCCGGTAAAATACTGGCCACTGATACTGGTTGGGTGGATAGGTAAACTGCTTGGCCCTTTCGGCTCACTATATTATATTTATTTACACCAGTTAACGCCGTCGTTCCTTATCGTAAACGTGTTTAACGATCTTATCTGGCTGTACCCGTTCGGCTGGGTAATTTACCAGGCCATAACCAAACAATTAACCGATAGCAGCGCAGATGCTGCAGGCAAAACTTTATACCAACAATTTCTTGGCGGTGCATTTAATCAGCTTTC